>Ga0137409_10002962_pt1 | contig 18047 bp, 14 predicted proteins | sample CZODoug1_16funga_FD_122059 | JGI IMG/M metagenome (GOLD analysis project Ga0137409, IMG submission 122059) | Vadose zone soil fungal communities from Angelo Coast Range Reserve, California, USA - CZODoug1_16fungal (Hybrid Assembly) | ecosystem: Environmental > Terrestrial > Soil > Vadose zone... | reverse complement strand
CAGGGTGCCGGTCGGGTTGTTGGGGTTGGCGATCCAGGCCACGTAGGTCTCGTCGTCGATCGCCTTGGCCATCGTCTGGAGATCGTGGCCGTAGTTCTTCGCCGGCACCACGATCGCGCGCGCGCCGCGCGCCTGCGTGGCGAGCGGATACACGGCGAACGCGTGCTCGGACAGCACCGCGGCGCGGCCGGGTCCGAGGAAGGCGAGCGCCACCAGCTCGAGCACGTCGTTCGAGCCGTTGCCGAGCACGATCGACGACGGGTCGACGCCGTAGCGCGCCGAGAGCGCCTGCTTCAGCTCGAAGCCGTTGCCGTCGGGGTAGCGCGCGACCCCGCCGATCGCCGCCTCGATCGCCGCGCGAGTCCGCGGGCCGATGCCGCGCGGGTTCTCGTTCGAGGCGAGCTTGACGATGCCGGCTTCGTCGAGCCCCAGCTCGCGCGCCAGCTCGGAGATCGGCTTGCCCGGCTGGTACGGCGCGATCGAGCGCACGTACGAGGGCGACAGCTCACACGGGTCGATCAGCATGCCGAGGGGTAAGAGCCGAGTATTTTCAGATACGGCGCCTTGGAGCGCAGTTCGGCGAGTGCCGCGGCAACGCCCGGGTCCTTTTGATGGCCCTCGATGTCGATGAAGAACATGTACTCCCACAGCGCGGCGCCGGCGCGCGACGGGCGCGACTCGATGCGGCTCATGCTGACGCGGTTCTGCGCGAGCGGCGTGAGGAGCGCGTGCACCGCGCCGGGCTTGTTTTCGGCAGACATCACCAGCGAAGTGCGATCGTTGCCGGTCGGCGCCGGATCGAGGTGGCCCAGGACCAGGAAACGCGTGGTGTTGTTCGGCGCGTCCTCGATGGAGCGCGCCAGCACGTTCAGCCGGTAGCGCTCGGCGGCGGCTTCGCCGGCGATCGCCGCGGCTCCCTCCTCGGTGCCGGCGCGCTGCGCCGCCTCGGCGTTCGAGGCGACGGCAATGCGCTCGACGCCGGGCAGGTTCTGCGCCAGCCAGCCGTTGCACTGCGCGAGGGATTGGGCATGCGAGTAGACGCGCCGCACGGCCCGCAGGCTCTCTCCCTTGAAAAGGAGATTCTGCTGCACGCGCAACTCGATCTCCGCGCAAATGCGAAGCGGCGTGGCGAGCAGCAGGTCGAGCGTGCGGCCGACGGCGCCTTCGGTCGAGTTCTCGACCGGCACCACGGCGAACTGCACGGCGCCCGACTCGCAGCGGCGGAACGCGTCATCGACCGAGCCCGACGGCTGGCCCTCGACCGCGCGGCCGAAATGCTTGCGGACCGCCTGCTCGCTGAAGGTCCCCTCGGGCCCGAGGTAGGAGACGCGGATCGCCTCCTCCAGGCCGCGGCAGGCCGAGATCACCTCGCGGAATACGGCCGCGACGCGCTCCGCGGGAAGCACACCAGGATTCTTGGTGATTCTTCTCAATATTTCAATTTCCCGCTCCGGCCGGTAAGCCGGCGCGCCGGACTTCAACGCGCCGATGCGCTGCGCGAGGCCCGCGCGGCGATTGAGCAGCGCCGCCAGCTGGTCGTCGAGCGCGTCGATCTCGCGGCGCAGGCTTTCGATTTCGTCAGACATCGGCGGGAAGATAGCGCACCGCAAGCACGCCCTTCAATTGGCACAGCTCGTCCAGCATCGCGGCGGGAACCGGGCTGTCCGCATCCACCAGCGTGTACGCCATCTCCCCCTTGGACTTGTTCAGCATGTTGTGGATGTTGATCCTGCGCCGCCCGAGCGCGTGCGAGATGGCGCCCAGCATGTCCGGAACGTTGGCGTTGGCGATGGCGAGCCGGTACGGCGCCTCGCGCGCCATCGCGGCGTCGGGGAAATTCACCGCGTTCTGCAGGTTGCCGTGCTCGAGGTAGTCGCGCAGCTGGTCGACCACCATGATGGCGCTGTTGTCCTCGGCCTCGCGCGTCGAGGCGCCGAGGTGCGGCAGCGCGATGACCCCGGCATGGCCGAGCAGCCCGGCGCTCGGAAAATCGGTCACGTACCACTTCAGCCGGTGGCTGTTCAGCCCCTGCAGGACCGCGTCATCGGCGACCACGCCTTCACGCGAGAAGTTGAGCAGCACCGCGCCGGCGCGGAAGTGGTCGATGCTCCTGGCGTCGATCATGTGGCGCGTCTTCTCGCCGAGCGGCACGTGCAGCGAAACGAAATGGCTCTGCTTCAGCACTTCGTCGACGGCTCCGGCCTTGCGCACCTGCGAAGGCAGGCTCCACGCCGCGTCGACCGTGATGTGCGGGTCGTAGCCGAGCACGTTCATGCCCAGGCGGATCGCCGCATCGGCGACCAGGCTGCCGATCTTGCCCAGGCCGATGATCCCCAGCGTATGTCCCGGCAGCTCGGAGCCGGCGAACTGCTTCTTGCCGTCCTCGACCTGCTCCTCGAATTCTGCAGAAGCTCTCAACCCCCGGACGAAATCCAGGGCGGGCGGCAGGTTGCGCGCGGCGAGCAGCATGCCGGCGAGGACCAGCTCCTTCACCGCGTTGGCATTCGCGCCCGGCGCATTGAACACCGGCACGCCGCGCTTCGACAGCGCGGCCACCGGGATGTTGTTCACTCCCGCCCCGGCGCGGCCGACGGCCTTGAGGGAAGGCCCGAACTCGTGCCTGTGCAGGTCGGCCGAGCGCACCAGGATGGCCTCCGGATCCTTCGCCTCCTTCACCACCGCGTAGCGCTCCGCGGGAAAGCGCTTCAGGCCGATCTGGGCGATGTTGTTCAGCACCAGGATCTCGCATCTCTTGGCGCGCGCCCTAGCCATGTCTGGCTTCGAATTCCTTCATGTACTCGACGAGCCTCTGCACTCCCTCCAGCGGCATCGCGTTGTAGATCGACGCGCGCATGCCGCCGACAGAACGGTGCCCCTTCAGCTGGACCATGCCGCGCTCGGCCGCCCCCTTCAGGAAAAGCTCATCCAGGGAAGAGTCCTTTAGAGTAAAAGGCACGTTCATGCGTGAACGATCTTCTCTTGCGACGGGGTTGCGGTAGAAGCCGCTCGAATCGAGGAAGTCGTACAGCAGCGCGGCCTTTTTTATATTTCTCTTTTCAACCTCCCCGACGCCGCCCTGCTGCTTCACCCACTTGAACACCAGCCCGGCAATGTAGATCGAATAGGTCGGTGGTGTATTGAGCATCGAGTCAGCCTCGGCCTGCAGCTTGTAGTCCATGACCGACGGCGTGCCCCGGGCCGCGTTGCCGAGGAGATCCTCGCGGACGATGACGATGCTGAGCCCTGCCGGCCCGACGTTTTTCTGCGCGCCGGCGTAGATCAGGCCGAACTTCGAGACCTCCAGCGGCCGCGACAGGAAATGCGATGAAGCATCCGCCACGAGAGGAATGCCTTTCACGTCCACTACTTCATGATATTCAACCCCGCCGATGGTTTCGTTCGAGCAGTAGTGGACGTACGCGGCATCCGGCCTGACCTTCCATTGCTTCGGGGCGTAGGTGAAATTGCGGTCTTCGGAGCTGGCGGCGATGCCGACATCGCAATAGCTCTTCGCTTCCTTGACTGCCTTCTTGGACCATTCTCCCGTGAGCACGTAGTCGGCCTTGCCCTTGCCCCGCAGCAGGTTCATCGGCACCTGCGCGAACTGCAGCGTCGCGCCGCCCTGCAGGAACAGCAGCTTGTAATTCTGCGGCACGGCCAGCAGCTCGCGCAGGTCGCGCCCGGCGTCGGCGGCGATGCCGACGAATTCCTTGCCGCGATGGCTCATCTCCATCACGCACATGCCGGTGCCGTGCCAGTCGAGCATCTCGTCGCCGGCGCGCGCCAGCACCTCGGCGGGAAGCATTGCCGGCCCGGCGCTGAAATTGAAGATGCGCGACATCAATGCACGGTCGGGCCGGAGGGCGCCGGCGGCAGCTCCGCGGCGGCTTCGCCGTCGCCGCCGTTGCCGTTGCCCTCGAGTTCGCGCTCCTCGATCCGCTCCAGGCCGGCGAGCTTTTCGCCGTCGCTGAGGGAGATCAGCGTGACACCCTGCGTAGACCGGCCCTGCTCGCGGATCTGCGACACCTTGGTGCGGATCAGAACGCCGCCGGTGGAGATCAGCATCACCTCGTCGTGGTCGTCGACCAGCACCGCGCCGACCACCTTGCCGTTGCGCTCGGAAGTCTGGATCGCGATCACGCCCTGGCCACCGCGGCCGTGGCGCGGATATTCGCCGATCGGCGTGCGCTTGCCGAAGCCGTGCTCGGTCGCGGTCAGCACCGACTTCGATTCGTCGTGCGCCGCGAGCATGCACACCACCGTCTGGCCCGCGCCAAGGCGCATGCCGCGCACCCCGGTCGCCTGGCGGCCCATCGGCCGCACGTCGCCTTCCTGGAACCGCACCGCCTTGCCATCCGACGAGAACAGCATCACGTCGTACTTGCCGTCGGTCAGCGCCGCCCCGACCAGGTAATCGCCCTCGTCGAGCCCGACCGCAATGATGCCGCTCGGCCGCGGGCGCGAGAACTCGGCCAGCGGCGTCTTCTTCACCGTGCCCTGCGAGGTCGCCATGAACACGTAGTGGTTCTCGTCGAACTCCTTGACCGGCACGACCGCGGTGATCTTCTCGCCTTCCTCCAGCGGGAACATGTTGACGATCGGCTTGCCGCGGCTGGAGCGGCTGCCGGCGGGGACTTCGTACACCTTGAGCCAGTACAGCGTGCCGCGGCTCGAGAAGCACAGCAGGTAATCGTGCGAGTGCGCGACGAACAGGCGCTCGATGAAGTCGTCCTCCTTCATCGTGGTGGCCATCTTGCCGCGGCCGCCGCGGCGCTGGGCGCGGTAGTCGGCGAGCGGCTGCGACTTGACATAGCCGCCGTGCGAGAAGGTCACGACCATGTCCTGCGGCGCGATCAGGTCCTCGATCGCGATGTCCTCGGCGACGGTCACGATCTCGCTGCGCCGCGCATCTGCGAATTCCTCTTTTATCTTCTTCAGTTCTTCAGCGATGATCGCCATGATGCGGCTGGGCTTGGCGAGGATATCGAGCAGGTCGACGATGTTCGCGATCACCTCGCGGTACTCGTCGCGGATCTTGTCCTGCTCGAGGCCGGTCAGCCGCTGCAGCCGCAGCTCGAGGATCGCCTGCGCCTGCTCGTCGGAAAGGTAGTAGCCGTCTTCCTTGATGCCGAAGTTCGCTGCCAGCCCGTCGGGGCGGAACTGCTCGGTGGGCCCGTTTCCCGCCAGCTGCCTGACCAGGTCCGAACCCCAGGGCCGCGCCATCAGGCCGCGTTTCGCCTCCGCCGGCGCCGGCGCCTTCTTGATGAGGTCGACGACCTCATCGACATTGGAAAGCGCCACCGCGAGTCCTTCCAGCACGTGACCGCGCTCGCGCGCCTTGCGCAGGTCGTAGACCGCGCGCCGCGTCGTCACCTCGCGGCGGTGCGAGATGAACGCCTCGATCAGCTCCTTCACCGACAGCAGCCGCGGCTGGCCGTCCACCAGCGCCACCATGTTGATGCCGAAGGTGTCCTGCAGCTGCGTCTGCTTGTAGAGGTTGTTGAGCACGACCTCCGGGATCTCGCCGCGCTTGAGCTCGATCACCACGCGCATGCCGGAGCGGTCCGATTCGTCGCGGATATCCGAGACACCTTCCAGTTTTTTCTCGGTCACCAGCTCGGCAATGCGCTCGAGCAGCGCCTTCTTGTTCACCTGGTAGGGCAGCTCGTCGACGATGACCGCCTGGCGGTCGCCCCTGCCGGTCTCCTCGAAGTGCGTGCGCGCGCGGATCACCACGCGGCCGCGACCCGTGCGGTAGCCCTCGTGCACGCCGCCCAGGCCGTAGATGATGCCGGCGGTCGGGAAATCGGGCGCCGGCATCAGCTTGATCACTTCCTCGATGGCGCAGTGCGGCTGGGCGAGCACATGCAGGCAGGCATCGACCACTTCGCCGAGGTTGTGCGGCGGGATGTTGGTCGCCATGCCCACGGCGATGCCCGAGGAGCCGTTGACCAGCAGGTTGGGAACGCGCGTCGGCAGGACGGCGGGCTCGCGCTCCTTGCCGTCGTAGTTTGGCGTGAAATCGACCGTCTCCTTGTCGATGTCGAGCAGCATCTCGGAGGCGATCTTGTCCAGCCGGCATTCGGTATAGCGATAGGCCGCTGCCGCGTCGCCGTCCACCGAGCCGAAATTGCCCTGGCCGTCGACCAGCGTGTAGCGCATGGAGAAGTCCTGCGCCATGCGCACCAGCGCTTCGTAGGTCGCGGTGTCGCCGTGCGGGTGGTACTTGCCCAGCACTTCGCCGACAATGCGCGCGCATTTCACGTACGGCCGGTTCCAGGTGTTGTTCGCCTCGTGCATCGCGTACAGCACCCGGCGGTGGACCGGCTTCAGGCCGTCGCGCACGTCGGGGAGCGCGCGGCCCACGATCACGCTCATGGCGTAATCGAGATACGAGCGCCGCATCTCCTCTTCGAGGCTGATCGGCAGGGTTTCTTTGGCGAACGGTTCCATTTCTCGGTCGATCGGCACGGGCGCCTGGGAGGGCGGAAAAGCGCGTCCGGGAAGAATGAAATTTTATCATGCGAAGCCTCGGATTTCCCTCGAAAAAATGTTGGGCCGGCCGGCAAAAATGTTGTGCCGGACGGCACCACTGTGCTTAAATTCGGCGGTCGTCAATACATAAGAACAGGGAGACCCCTTGACCACCAAACTGACTTTGTCCGTGGCGCTCGCCACCGCTGCGATGACGTTTTCGCTGGCCGCCTTCGAGGCCGCCGCCCAGGGATATGTGACCTCTCCGCCGGCGGGGTCCGTCTGGAAGAGCGGCTCCGGCGGCTGCGTGCGCACCGGCTACTGGACGCCCACGCTCGCCGATGCCGAATGCGATCCCGATCTGGTGCCCAGGGCGAAACCCGCCGCACCGCCGCCTCCGCCGCGCGCGGAAGTCGCGCCGCCGCCGCCCAAGCCGGAAGTAGCGCCGGTGGCGCCGCCACCGCCGCCAAAGCCCGCGCCGCTCAAGCCCGTGCCGCTCACCCTCGCTGCGGGAGAGCTGTTCGCGTTCGATCGCGCCACGCTGACCCCGGCCGGCCGCGCGAAGCTCGAGAAGGAAGTGGTGGACCGCGTCAAGCAGGAGTATTCCGACCTCCGCGTCATCAACATCAACGGGCATAGCGACCGCCTCGGGGGGGCGCAGTACAACCAGCGGCTGTCGGAGCGCCGCGCCGAGGCAGTGCGCAACTACCTGGTTTCCAGGGGCTTCGACGGCTCGAAGATCGAGACCTACGGCTACGGCAAGACGATGCCGGTGAAGTCCTGCCCCGACCAGAAGAGCCGCAAGGCGGTCATCGAGTGCCTGACGCCGAATCGCCGCGTGGAAATCGAGGTGCAGGGCACGCGCAGATAATCGCGCGACAATAGAAGCACGCGAGGCCCCGGCGCTCCCGGGGCCTTTTTTCATGGCCAACGGCTCACTTCTTCTTCCGCGCTGGGTAGTGCCCGTCGAGCCCGCGGGCAAAGTGCTCGAAGACCACGCGGTGGCGATTCGCGATGGCCGCATCGAGGCGATCGCGCCCGCGCGCGAGGCGCGCGCGCGATTCCGGGAGCACGAGCCCATCGATCTTGCGGGCCAGGTCCTGATTCCCGGCCTGGTCAACGCCCATACGCACGCCGCCATGACGCTGATGCGCGGGCTTGCCGACGACCTGCCGCTCATGCGCTGGCTGCAGGAGCACGTCTGGCCGGCCGAAACACGGCATATGTCGCGCGACTTCGTGCGCGACGGCACGCTCCTCGCCTGCGCCGAGATGCTGCGCGGCGGGATCACCTGCTTCAACGACATGTATTTCTTCCCGGACGCGGCGCTCGAGGCGTCTCTTGCCGCGGGAATGCGCTCGGCGCACGGCCTCATCGCCATCGAGTTTCCCTCCGCCTACGCGTCCGACTCCGCGGACTACCTGCGCAAGGGCCTCGCGATCCGCGACCGTTACCGCGACCACGAGCTCGTCTCCTTCTGCCTCGCGCCGCATGCGCCCTACACCGTGTCCGACGCGACGTTCCGCCAGGTGGCGACGCTCGCCGCCGAGCTCGATCTGCCCGTGCACGTGCATGTCCACGAAACCGTGGACGAGATCGAGCGCTCGATGAGCGAGCACGGCGTGCGCCCAATCGAGCGCCTGCGCCGGCTCGGGCTGCTCGGGCCGAACCTCATCGCCGTTCACTCGGTTCACGTCAGCGCCGAGGAAATCCAGCTGCTTTCGCGGCACGGCTGCTCGGTCGTCCACTGCCCGTCTTCCAATCTCAAGCTCGCCAGCGGATTCGCGCCGGTGGCAGCGCTGCTGAAGGCGCAGATCAACGTCGCCCTCGGCACTGACGGCGCGGCGAGCAACAACCGGCTCGACCTGTTCCAGGAGATGCGCACCGCCGCGCTGCTCGCCAAGGCGGTATCGCGCGACGCCGAGGCGATGCCGGCGCACGCGGCGCTGCGCGCCGCGACGCTCGCCGGCGCGCAAGCCCTCGGCATCGCCGCCACCACCGGCTCGATCGAGCGCGGCAAGGCGGCGGACCTCGTTGCCGTCAGCATGAGCGCTCCCGAGCTCGCGCCCTGCTATGACCCGGTGTCGCATCTGGTCTACGCCGCGGGGCGCGAGCACGTCACGCACGTTTTCGTGAACGGCGAGCTGCTGGTGCGCGACGGCGTTCTGCGCGGCGGCGCGTTTTCTGCCTTGGACACTCGCTGGCAGTTATGGCAGAATGCGCTCGAGCAACACGCAGACTCTTGATATGAATAAGTTTTTGGAACCGGAGGAAGAATGATCAAGAACAGTTGGCTGCTCCTCGTGGCGTTTGCGTTTGCAGCGGGATGCGCGACGCAAGAACCCCCAAAGCCCGCGCCCGCACCGGCCCCGGCGCCTGAGGTCAAGCCTCCGCCGCCTCCGCCACCTCCGCCGCCCGCGCCGAAGCCGAAGCCGGCAGCCGAAAAGGTCACCTCTGCCGCCACCGTCGGATTCGATTTCGACCAGGCCGTCGTCAAGCCCGAAGGCAAAGCCCAGCTCGACGATCTCGCCAACAAAATCCGCGGCATCAACCTCGAGGTGGTCATCGCCATCGGCCATGCCGATGCGATCGGCTCGGACGCTTACAACCAGAAGCTGTCGGTGCGCCGCGCCGAGGCGATCAAGGCCTATCTGGTGTCGAAGGGCATCGAGCCGAACCGCATCTACACCGAGGGCAAGGGCGAGAAGCAGCCCGTGACCGGCGACAAGTGCAAGAAGCTGGGGCCCGAGCACCGCAGCAACAAGAAGCTGGTGGCGTGCCTGGCGCCTGATCGCCGCGTCGAGATCGAGGTCATCGGCACGCGGCAGCAGTAGGCCCCTCCGTGTCCAGGAAGCCCCGCTCCGGCGGGGCTTTTTATTTGCGAGAATCCTTCCATGAACGCGGACCCTGCAGAGCTCGCCAAATTCAACTCGCTCGCGCACCGCTGGTGGGATCCGCAGGGCGAATTCAGGCCGTTGCACGAGATCAACCCGCTGCGCCTCGAGTGGATCGATGCTCACCTCGGCCTGAGCGGCAAGAACGTGCTCGACGTCGGCTGCGGCGGCGGCATCCTGTCCGAAGCGATGGCGCAGCGCGGCGCGCGGGTCACGGGCATCGATCTTTCCGACAAGGCGTTGAATGTCGCGCAATTGCACCTGCTGGAAAGCCGGCTGCCGGTGCGCTACGAAAAGGCCGTGGTCGAGGACTTCGCCGCCGCGCATGCGGGCGAATTCGACGCCGTGACCTGCATGGAATTGCTGGAGCACGTTCCGCAGCCGGCGAGCATGGTCGCCGCGTGCGCGCGGCTGGTGCGGCCAGGCGGGCAGGTATTTTTCTCGACCATCAACCGCAATCCCAAGGCCTACCTGTTCGCCGTGATCGGCGCCGAGTACGTCCTGAAGCTGCTGCCGAAAGGCACTCACGATTACCTGCGCTTCGTGAAGCCCTCGGAGCTCGCACGCTGGAGCCGGGACAGCGGCCTGCGGCCCGACGAGCTGATCGGCATGACCTACAGCCCGATCTCGAGGCGATATCGCCTCGGACGGGATTGCGACGTCAACTACCTTCTGCGCTGCCTGCGTGACGCCTAGCGCGGTGCTGTTCGACTTCGACGGTACCCTGGCCGATACCGCGCCCGACCTCGCCGCCGCGGTGAATCAGCTGCGCGCCGAGCGCGGAATGAAAAGGCTCTCCAACGAAGCCGTGCGCCCTTACGCTTCGATGGGCGCTCGCGGCCTGCTGCGCATCGGCTTCGGCCTGACGCCCGGCGACGCGGATTATCCGAGCCTGCGCGACGCGTTCCTGGAGCGCTACGCCGAGTGCGTTTGCGTTGACACGCGCCTGTTCCCCGGCATGCCAGAACTCCTGCATGAACTCGAGAGCCGCGACATCGCCTGGGGCATCGTCACCAACAAGGCTACGCGCTTCACCGACCGAATCGTTGAATCGCTTCGTTTAAGACCCGACTGCGTCGTGTGCGGTGACAGCACGCCGCATCTCAAGCCGCATCCCGCCGGGTTGCTGCTTGCCGCGGAACAATTGAAGCTGCTCCCTGAGAATTGCTTCTATCTGGGCGACGATTTGCGCGACATCCAGGCCGCGCGCGCTTCCGGCATGCGCGCCGTGGCCGTGGAATGGGGCTATCACAGTCCCGACCACGCCGGCCCGCGCGCCTGGCACGCCGACCTCGTCCTCTCGCAACCTCTGGAGCTCATCGACCATCTATGAAAGCCATCGCCGCCCCTTCGCTCGTCGACATCGAATTGCCGAAACCGTCGCCCGGCGGCCGCGACCTGCTGGTGAAAGTCGAGGCCGTGTCCGTCAACCCGGTCGACACGAAGCGCAGGCTCGATTCGAGCGACGCGCAGCCGCGCGTGCTCGGCTGGGACGCGGCCGGCACGGTCGAGGCGGCCGGCCCGCAAGCGACGCTCTTCAAGGCCGGCGACGAGGTGTACTACGCCGGCGACGTCACGCGCCCCGGCTGCAACAGCGAGTTTCATCTCGTCGACGAGCGCATCGTCGGAGCCAAGCCGAAGAAGCTGGACTTCGCGCAGGCCGCCGCGATGCCGCTGACCGCGATCACCGCGTGGGAGGCTTTCTTCGACCGGCTGAAAGTTCAGTCCGACAGGTCGATGCTGATCATCGGCGGCGCGGGTGGCGTCGGCTCGATCGGCATCCAGTTCGCCAAGATGGCCGGCCTCACGGTCATCGCCACCGCGTCGCGGCAGGAATCCGCGGCGTGGGCGAAGACCATGGGCGCCGACCACATCGTCGACCACCGCACGCCGCTGCGCCCGCAGGTCGAAGCCCTAGGCATGAAGCACGTCAATTACATCGCCTGCTTCAACGACCTCGACCAGCACTGGGCCGCGATCGGCGATCTCATCGCGCCGCAGGGTGCGATCGTGTCGATCGTCGGCAACCGCAATCCGCTGCCGCAGGACGCGGTGCGCGCGAAAAGCGCCGCGCTGTGCTGGGAGCTGATGTTCACCCGCCCGCGCTTCCAGACGCCCGACATGATCGAGCAGCACCGCCTGCTCGACCGGGTGGCCGACTGGCTCGACGCGGGACGGCTGCACGGCACGCTGCGCGAGACGCTCTCGCCGATCAACGCCGCCAACCTGCGCGCCGCGCATGCCAGGCTCGAATCGGGAACCATGATTGGAAAACTGGTTCTATCGGGCTGGTCTTAGGAGTAAACTGCACGCTGAATCCGGGGGCGACCTGGTTTCGACGTGGGCAGCGAAGCAGCGCAGGGCATGCCGAGGGCCAGATCACCTCGTAAATCCAGTCTGGAAACACTATAAACGCCAACGACGAGCGTTTCGCTCTAGCCGCCTAATACCGGCTAGACGCTGCACTAGCTTGCTGATGGGCTAGGCCTTCGAAAGAAGGTGCAGCGTCATTCACATCAGCCTCTCCTCCCGGTCTGGCCGCTTGGCCGGGGGGATCCGTCGAAGCGGCTAGCCGAGCGTCAGCCTGCCGGTTGGCGGGCGCAAGGCGAAGCTCAAACAACCAGGCTAAGCATGTAGTCCTGACTGTCTAGGGCTCACGGACGCGGGTTCGATTCCCGCCGCCTCCACCAACACCAGTGGTTAGCCTGCCTTTTGGATCATGGCTCAGGCGAACGGCGCTACAAATCGTGTAACGCCGTGCCTTTCCCATAGAGCTATGGCTGAAAAGTTATCACCGCCGGTTGCCAAGTGCACACGATGCGGGCATTTGCGGCGAGATGTTGCGAGTATCGGCGGACGTTGCGTGCGGCGCCCCGACGGAAAGCGCTGCGAGGGTTTCTATCTCAGCGTAATGAGTACGACCGACTGGCAGGAGTGTTCGACGTGCCATGCCACCGGACATGAAAATACTGCCCGTTGCAGTCAGTGCGATGGCGATGGTTGGATTTACACGCGTCGCTAGTCGAGCGGCCACGGCATTGCCTTGGGCAACGTAGTCGCTGCAGGCGTATCGGGCTCCCGCGCCGCAGTGTCGACGGCGGCGTCGACGACGCGCCACCACGGCTCGACGCCTTCCGCGTGCGCCGGCTCGACCGGTTCGCCGAGGCGAGGCATCACCAGTCGCGCACCCGCTCGCGGGCCTAACTCCAGCAAGGTCTCCGCTGGCTGGTCCCAGGCATGCATCGCAAGGTTGAACGTGCCCCAGTGCACGGGCAGGAAGGCGCCGCCGCCGAGGAGCGCCAGCGCCTTGAGCGCGTTCTCGGGCCCGAGGTGCATGTCGCCCCACGAAGGATGGCGCCCGCCCACTTCCAGCATCACGAGGTCGAACGGCCCGAGCCGCTCGCGGATCGCCTGATATTCCGTGGTGAGGCCCGTATCGCCGCTGAAGAAGACGGCGTGCCGCTGCGAGCGGATGGCGAACGACGACCACAAGGTCGCGTTGCGATCGTGCAGGCCGCGCCCGGAAAAGTGCTGCGAGGGCGCGGCGCTCACCGTGAGCCCGGTGTTCGGCAGCTTGTGCGATTCCCACCAGTCGAGCTCGACGATGCGCTCGGGCCTCACGCCCCAGTATTCGAGGTGCGCGCCGACCCCGAGCGACGTCACGAACGGCACGTCGCTCTTGGCGATCTCGTGGATCGTCGGATAGTCGAGGTGGTCGTAGTGGTCGTGCGACACGATCACGAGGTCTACCGGCGGCATCGCGCGCAGGGGAACGGGCACCGGCTGGAAGCGCTTGGGCCCGGCGAGCGACGATGGCGACGCGCGCCGTCCCCAGACCGGATCGGTAAGCACGCGAAGGCCGTCGATCTCGATCAGCACCGTCGAATGGCCGAGCCAGGTGGCGCGCAGCCCGCTGGCCGAGGGCCGGCCCCAACGTTCTAGCGGATTCATCGATGGCAGCGGCTGCCGCGGCGTTCGGCGCTCGCCGTCGCAGAGAAACTCTCTGATCGTCGGCATCGACGCGCTCGGGTCGCGCAGGCCCGGGATGATCGGGTGCACATTGCGAAAGCGCTCGCCCGCCCAGCGCGGCGAAGCCTTGATGCGCTCGAGCCGCTCACCTCGCGGCGTTCCGCCGAACGACTTCATCAGAGGGTCTCTCCTGTCTGCGGCGCTATGCTATACACGACACCGTGTTCTGTCAGTTAATGCTCGTCGCGGCTGCCGTGGGCGGTCTCGCCGGCTGCGCGACTGCCGTGTTCAACCCGGCGACGAACGAGCCGTTGTCGGCGGCCACACCTGCCAACATGGGCGCGCGCACGGACTTCATGCGCGAGAACTCGATCGTGCTGTCGTTGTCCGGCGGCGGTCTGCGCGCCGCGGCTTTTGCCCACGGCGTTCTCACCGCGCTCGAGAGCGTCAAGACGGCCGACGGCGATCTCCTCGACGACGTCGCATTGATCAACAGCGTTTCGGGAAGCTCCCTGACTGCAGCGTATTACGGCGTGTACGGCCGCGAGGGTCTCGCGCGGTTTCGCAACGAGGTGCTGCTGCCCGGTTTCGAGAGCGGGATGCGGCTGTCGCTGTACAACCCGGCGAACCTGGTGCGAATGCTCGGTGGCGGCATCAACGCCCGCGAGAATTTCGGCGATACGCTCGATCGCCAGGTTTTTCACGGCGCGACGTTTGCGGACATCTTTCGCCGCCCGGGACCCGACATACGCATTCAGGCAACGGACCTCTATCACCGGGTGCCTTTCCCCTTCTTTCCGCCCCTCTTCTCGGTTCTCTGCAGCGATCTGTCTCGCTATAGCGTGGCCGACGCGGTCGCGGCGTCGATGGCGGTGCCGGTGCTTTTCGCGCCCGTCGTCGTCCGGACGTTTCCGGAGAGCTGCGAGCCGCTCCCCGCGGAAATCGCCGCGATTCGCTCCAGACCGGAAGCCTCGCGGGTCTTCAATTCGATCGCAAAGGCCCTCGCAGCCTACCGCGACCCGATGCGCATCGAGTACATCAAGCTCGCCGACGGCGGCCTCACCGACAATTTCGCGGTTACCACCCTGGTGATCTCCCGCCTGGTGTACGGCACCCCTTACGCGCCGATGACGGAGCGCGATGCCGTGCGAATCCGGCGGCTGCTCCTGATCGTCGCGGATGCCTCTCAAGGCCCAAATGGCGACTGGACGCACCAAGAAGCCGGCCCGAGCGGTGTCGATCTGGCGCGCTCCGCAACCGACGCTGCGGTCGACTCGGCTGCGCGCTACGCCGCGGACGCCTTTGGCCGCATGGTCCAGGAATGGCAGGACTCGGTCATCGCCTTTCGCTGCGGCCTGAAACCGGCCGACGTGATCCGCCTCGGCGGGCCGGCGCAATGGAATTGCTCCGATGTGAAGTTCTCGCTGGCTTACCTCTCCGTCGACGAGCTCGACAGCCCGATGCGCGAGCGGATCGAGGCGGTTCCGACCCGCCTCACGCTCGAGGCCGACCAGGTGGATGTGGCCATCCAAGGCGCTCGCGAAGGCACGCTCGCGCTTCGTCGCTTGCGCACATATCTGCGGGATAGGGTCGCGTCAGGCGGCCGTTAAAACGGGAGGGAGCTTGGCAGCGGTATCCACTCCGTCTCGCCTTCTATGCGCGGCGTCTGATGAGCACTCCACTCGGAGGCTGCTGCCGTGATCTGCTCGCGCCTCGAGGACACGAAGTTCCACCAGATGAAGCGCGGCCCATCCAGCGGCTCTCCGCCGATGAGCATGACCCGCGCAGGCGTTTCCGCTTCCACGCGCACGGTGTCGCCCGCCGGCAGCACAACCATCGCGTAGGGCTCCATCCGCCTGCCCTGCAACCGGTAGGCGCCCTCGACCGCGTACAGCGCCCGCTCTGGAGCGAGCGCAGGAATGTCCAATCCGCCACCCGCCGGAAGCGATATGTCGACATACAGCGTTTCCGAAACAGGTGTGACCGGAGATTCCATGCCCCAGGCTCTGCCGACCAGGACGCGAACCTGCGCCTGCTCGCGCTCGTCGGCGGGAATCGCCGGCGCGCCCGCATGAGCAAAGCTCGGCTCTGCGTCTTCCAAGGCTTTCGGCATGCCCGCCCAGAGCTGCAAGCCGTGGGCGCGGCGGCGCACCCCGCGCAGCTCCGGCGGCGTGCGTTCCGAGTGCGCAATGCCGCGGCCTGCAGTCATCCAATTGACGGCGCCCGGCTCGATCGACTGGACGGAGCCGATGCTGTCGCGATGAACCATCCGTCCTTCGAAGAGGTAGGTCACCGTCGACAGCCCGATATGCGGGTGCGGACGGACATCGTTGTCCCTGAATGGCTCGAGCTCTTCGGGGCCGAAATGATCGAAGAACAGGAATGGCCCGACGGCCTGCCTTTTCGCGGCGGGAAGAAGGCGGCGAACCTGGAATTGGCCCACGTCCCGCATTCGCGGCTGCAATATCAGGACGTCAGCCACTACTTCAAACGGCGCTCTTCCGCGCAACCATCAGGGCGCTCGCCGAACTCCTTGATATCCTTGCCCTGCTGCAATGCGGCCATGAAATCGGCGCCTTGCGGTTCCACTCCGGATAGGCGTAGTCGAGAGCGTTCTTGAGCACCGCGGGCATGCTGCGATTGTATTCCGCGGTGACAAAGATATGACGGCACCCAGGCGTTCGACGCCGGCTCGTCGAAAGTTGGCGCCTTCACGTCCGCGCCGCGGCGGGACTAGGCGCCGGACGCAAGACCAGGTTGGCGATCACGGCGACCAGAATGTTCGCAGCGAGCGCCAGGAGGCCGATGTAGACGGTGACGCTCGCGTGACCGAGCGCCAGCGCATGCAGCGGCTTCAAGCCGTTGACCCAAGCGAGCATAGTGCCAGCGGCGAAGCCGATGAGCCAGCCCAATAGCAGCGCCGGCGCCCGAAACCAGTTGAAGAACAAGCCGAAGACCAGCGCCGGCAGCGTTTGCAGGATCCAGACGCCGCCGAGCAACTGCAGGTCGAGCGCGAATTGCGTCGGCAAGAAGACGATGACGAGTAACGCGCCGAACTTCACGACCAGCGACGTGATCTTGGCGACCTCGGCCTCGCGGGCCTGGTCCATGCCGGGATCGACATAGGCTTTCCAGACATTGCGCGTGAAGAGATTGGCGGCGCCGATGCTCATCACCGCGGCCGGCACGAGCGCACCGATGCCGATCGCGGCGAAGGCAAAGCCGGCGAACCAGCCGGGGAACAGAGACTGGAATAGCGCCGGCACAACGTCGGTGGGGCTGGCGATCTTCAGATGCGCGGCGTGGCCCATGTAGCCCAAGAGCGCGATGAGGCCAAGCAGCAGCGTGTAAGCCGGAAGCAGCGCCGCATTCTTGCGAATCGTGTTCTTGCTCTGGCTCGCGAGGATGCCAGTCAACGTATGCGGATACATGAACGCGGCGAGCGCCGAGCCAAGCGCCAGCGTCGCATAGGCCACGTACTGGCCGCCGCCGAGCAGGATGCCGCCAGCGCCTTTGGCCTGAAACGCCTGATCGGCCGCCGCGAACACCGCGCCGTAGCCGCCGAGCTTAGACGGGATGAGCACCACCGCCGCGATCACGACGATATAGATCATGATGTCCTTGACGAACGCGATCAGCGCCGGCGCCCGCAAGCCCGAGGAATAGGTGAAGACGGCGAGCACCGCGAACGCGACGATGAGCGGCAGCTCGCCCGAGAGCCCAAGCGCCTTGACCACCGCGGCAATGCCGATCAGCTGCAATGCGATGTAGGGCATGGTGGCGATCACTCCGGTGGCCGCGACGGCCAGCTCGAGCGCGCGCGAGCCGTACCGGCCGTGCACCACGTCGGCGGCAGTGACGTAGTCGTTCTCTTTCGCGACCTGCCAGAGCCTGGGCATGACCGCGAAGACGAACGGATAGACGATGATCGTGTAGGGCAGCGCGAAGAAGCCGTAGGCGCCCACCGCGTAGACCAGCGCGGGAACCGCGATCACCGTATAGGCGGTGTAGAAATCGCCGCCGACCAGGAACCAGGTGATCCACGTGCCGAAGCGCCGGCCGCCGAGTCCCCACTCATCGAGGCGCGCAAGCGTTTTGGGCCGGCGCCACCGCGCGGCAGCGAAGCCCATCACCGTGATGAGGATGAAGAAGAAGAGGAAGACCGCGAGCGCCGCCGGGTCAGTCTTCATCGCGCACGCTCCGGTAGGCGAGCCAGGTCAGTGCCGCGGTGATCGGCACCCAGGCGAGCTGATACCAGTAGAAGAACGGAATCCCGAAAACTGCCGGTTCACGAAAGTTGTAGAACGGCACCCACAGCAGCCCCACATAGGGAATGAGGAGGAGCCATAACGTTTGGCGCTTCCACCAGGGCGAGGGGTCGTTCATGGGCGGCTGCCTACCTGGTCGTGACCAGCTCCACCCACCCTGACGCGGACTGCTTACCGCAGGATTTCAGCGGCGATTGCAGTTGCAACGGTAAATCGCTTCAGGTGACAGCCGCCTGATCCGCCACTGGAAGCTTGCGAATGCGCTTGCCGGTCGCCGCAAAGATCGCATTGGTCAGCGCCGGTGCGGCCGCTGAGGTTCCGGTCTCGCCCATCCCTCCAGGCGCCTCGCTGCTCTTCACGATGTGAACCTCGATCGCCGGCGTCTCGTTCATCCGCAGCATCTGGTAATCGTGGAAATTGCTTTGCTCGACACGACCGCCCT
>Ga0137409_10002961_pt1 | contig 18051 bp, 11 predicted proteins | sample CZODoug1_16funga_FD_122059 | JGI IMG/M metagenome (GOLD analysis project Ga0137409, IMG submission 122059) | Vadose zone soil fungal communities from Angelo Coast Range Reserve, California, USA - CZODoug1_16fungal (Hybrid Assembly) | ecosystem: Environmental > Terrestrial > Soil > Vadose zone... | reverse complement strand
CTCCACGGCCGCTTTGTACGCGGCATAAACTTTTCGCGGATCGTGGCCGCCTTGCCGCAGGGTCCGCAAAGCTTCGTCGGGAACATTCTCGACCATTTTCAGCAGGCGTGGGTCGGTGCCAAAAACATTTTGCCGAACATACGCACCAGATTCGACGACAAGTTTCTGCGATTCGCCGTCGACCATTTCTCCCAACCGCTTGGCGAGCAAGCCGTCGACATCTTGTTCGAAGAGCGGATCCCAATCGCTTCCCCAAAGGACTTTGATGACGTTCCAGCCTGCGCCCCGGAAGGCTGCTTCGAGTTCCTGCACGATCTTCCCGTTGCCACGAACAGGGCCGTCCAGACGCTGCAAGTTGCAGTTGATAACAAAAATCAGGTTGTCCAGGTTTTCGCGCGAAGCGAGGGTGATAGCGCCAAGCGATTCTGGTTCGTCGGTCTCACCGTCGCCCAGAAACGCCCAGACTTTGGCGTTCGTCTTCGGCTTGATGCCGCGATATTCGAGATAGCGATTGAAGCGGGCCTGGTAAATGGCCATCAGCGGGCTGAGGCCCATGGATACCGTGGGGTATTCCCAGAAGTCGGGCATCAGCCAGGGATGCGGATAAGACGAAAGGCCGCCGTCCGGCCGCAACTCCCGACGAAAGTTTTCCAGCTTCTTTGCCGAAAGGCGTCCCTCGAGAAAGGCGCGGGCGTAAACGCCGGGAGAGGCATGCCCCTGAAGGTAAACAGTGTCGCCCTCAAACTCTTCGGTACGTCCACGGAAGAAATGATTGAAGCCGACTTCAAAGAGGGTCGCGGCGGAGGCATACGTGGAAATATGGCCGCCAATGCTGTGGTCGACTCGATTGGCGCGAACGACCATGGCCAGCGCGTTCCAGCGGATCAGGCTCTTGATCCTGCGCTCAATCTCCTGGTCGCCGGGAAAAATTCCCTGCTTTTCCACGGAGATCGTATTTACGTAGGGAGTGTTCGCGGTGAACGCCGGCCCGACACCCAACGTCAGCGCACGCTCGCGGAGACGGTCGAGCAGAAGCGTTGCGGCTTCCGGGCCCTCCTCTTTTAGCACTGCATCGAAGGACTCAAACCATTCCTGCATTTCCTGGGGGTCGATGCCCGGGATTTTCGCGACAGAACTGTTATCCGCCATAGCTAGCCCCTACCTTCAATAAAATAATTTGATAAAGAATAAAATTTCGCGCCTGAACCACATCGCGGAATCGAACGCTGCCGGTACATGCGGCAACTAAATTGCCAGAAGCCCTTTTGTCGCGTCGGCCTTCAGGCCGACACCGTGGATTCAGGCACATGCCCACCTGAAGGCGGGCGCTACGTGAACCCACACCTGATTCTCACACAGACTCTGAAGTCCGTACTGCTTCAGGCTTCCTCAACACAATAGTAGCAGGTCCGCGAAGTCCTGCAATTGGTTTTCACGCGCTTGCGGCGCTCGGATGCTCAGTTGTTGTGCGCGGAACTGAGAGGCGGCGCGGGATAATCCGGCAGCTTATCCTTCGCGTTGTCGGCGCGTTTCACTTCCAGCTCGTCGAACAACACCGAAGGACTTACGATCGAGGAGAAGGGAATGGCGGCCCGGTTGCTGACCAGCGGGTCGTTCCCGGCGGCAGAGAGATCGCTGCGCAGAGCGCGCGTATCGAGTTCATTGAAAATCGCGCCCCGGACCATTTCTTCGTGGCCATCTTTTGTCCAGACGCGGTAGAGCACGCGCGGCGTGAGGCGTGGACCAAGAGTGTCGACGAAATAGCCATAGGGCAGGCCGCGATCGCGACATTTTTCGAGCATCTGTTTTTTCAGTTCTTCGTGTGTGCTTGTTTTTGATGCGCGGATGAAGAGGTTTCCAGGAGCAGGCGCGGTGCTTCCGCTGCCTGCGGCGCGTCCGTGACCGTTGGAAGTTGAGAAATCTCGAATGGGCTGCCGTCCGATCAGAAAATTCTCGAGTTGCCCATTGCTAACCACGGTTACGGGAGCGACCTGCACGCCTTCATCGTCAACTTTATAGCTGCCGCTCAGGCTTTTGCCTCCGAAATTGTCCATGGTCGGATCGTCCACGACAGAAAGGAATTCAGGAAGCACGCGGCTCTTCAGGCTGCTGGCAAAGGCTCCCAAAGTTCGCGCTGGACGGCCCGGGCCAGGCCTTCGGCCAAGCACATTGGGAGCAATTAGATCGAAAAACATGTCGGCGGCAGCGTCATTAGAAAAAAGAACGGGACCGCGATAGTCTTCCTCGACGACCGGAGCTTCGCGCAATTGCTTCATTTGCTCTACGAGTTTCAGAGCGTCGGATTTGAATGCCTCGGGACTGGGCATTTCTTCGATGCGATTCGATGCGTATTGCGGCGACCGGTCCAGGCGCATGCCGTCCTTGGCCTGCTCGCTCGCGCCAAGCGTCATCATGTAATGCGTTGAGCCCTGGCGCGTGACGGTTCCTTCCGTGTTGATGAAAAATTCGTTCAGCGTGATAAAACTCAGTGTGGCGCCAAACGTTTCAATCTGCGGATCGTTCTTGTAAACGGAAGTCGCCGATTCCAGCATCGTTATCCATTTTGCGGGTTCTACGTCCATCTTTGCGACCGGGCCGATGGATTGAACGGCGTCAGCTTTTGCGAAGTCGTCCACAGGCTGCTCGACGTTTAAATTCTTCAGCAGGGATTGCTTTCCCGGGAGAGCTTCACCGGCTCCTTTGTATGCCTGGTCGGTCGCGAGCCAGATCTGATGGCGGAGCGCCAGTTCGTCGCCGTCAAGAGGAAGGATGTCGCTAACTCCCTGGCCGGAACTATAATAACTGTCGACCTTGTAATCGCCGAGACGCACGAGTGCCCGAAGCAAGCGCAGGCGAGTGCGGTTTTGTTCGCGGAGCGCGCCAAACGCGGCACTGGCCTCAAATTGTTCCACATCGAAAACGCGATACTCGATGTAAAACGGAGCGCTCACATTATCCATCTTGAGCTGCGCTTTCGACCGCGCCAGTTCCGCCTGCAGCGCCCGCAGGACGGGGTCTGACGCGGCATCCAGTCCGGCGTGTTTTTCCTGTGCATGTATGATGAGCGGGAAAGTAAGAACGAGAAGTGCGGCCATCGCAGCTATCGCGGAACTCGATCGCATCTTTCGCAGTTTCATCACTGCACCCCGCCGCTGGTTTTCGATATGGACTGAGTCAGCGAGTCTTCCGTTCCCGGCGGTGGCAGGATTGGCGGCCGATCGTGTGATGCCGCGCGCTTTTGCACTTCCATTTCGCTGAACAACATGGCTGGCGCCGAAGCCGATACCGGGACGCTGCCCGATTCGGCTCCGCAGATGCCGTTGAATACCTGCGTCGTATTTCCCGTAAGTAGAATCCGGTTCAGAGACGCAAGGGGAGTGCCGACGATATCCACGCCGCGCACGAGTTGATCCGGGCGCCCGTCGGGATATACGCGCCAAACGATCACCGGAAGTACCTGGAAAGCTTGCGGAAGCTCACGGGTGGTTAATGTGAATCCGCCCTGGACATCTTCAAAGTACAGGCCGTACGGCTTTCCTGCTTTCTTAACCTCTTCAATCAATTTCTCGCGCAATTCAGAATCCTTCACCGTCTTGGTCGATTCCACGATCAGGTTGCCCTGGCGCCCGGTGGGCATAAGTCCCGGCTGGCGTCTTCCATGGCCGTTGGACGCGTCAAAATTGGTGATCGGCATGCGCGACATCAGGAAATTCTTCAAAATTCCGTTCTGGATTAATGAGACGCGTTGCGCGGGCACGCCTTCGTCGTCATGCGAATAGGAACCAGCCAGAGCCACGCCATTCAGAATGTGCAGTGTGGGATCATCGGAGACACTCAGGAAATCGGGAAGCACGCTCTGATTTACTTTTTTGGTGAACGTTTGCCCTTCAGTTTCGCCGCGCTGGCGATGCCCTTCGAGGCGATGCCCCAGAACCTCATGGAAAAATACGGCTGCTGCGCGCCCCGAAAGCAATGCGGGCCCGTCAAATGGCTCTGCCAGCGGCGCGACGCGCAGAGCCTTCAGGTCGGCAGCCATTTTTTCTTCTTTCGCGGCGAGTTCCTGTTCGGACGGGAGTCCTGCGGGCTTCGTGGACTCAAAAGTTTCCACACGCACCAGGTCCATTCCATCGTCGGCTCGCGTGCTGGCTTCCACGACCAGACGCGCCATGATTCCCGGCGTTTCCACTTTGCTGCCTTCGCTGGAAACGAAGTACGAAGTGGTTTGCTGGACTTGCAGGGTCACCGAGGAATTATAAACTTCGGGATATTTCCGGAAGACCGAGGAATATTTCCGGATTCTTTCTTCCCATTCTTTCTGATTGAAGGCGATGGGAGCGGCGGCAGCATCGATTTGCATTTGCGGCGCTTCGCGTGAAAAATCGGGCGACTTGTCCTCTTCCGCCGCCTGCACAGCGGTGTTGCTCACGACTTTGGAGTAGGCCGGGGAGGCCCGGCGATATTCGCGATTGGTCATTTCCCACAACGTACGAGAGATGGCATCGCGATCGTCAGCAAGAGGAAGCGGCCCGGAAGTAATTCCGGAGGCTCGATTCTCATTATGGGTGTTGTCGAGCGACGGGCTGCCCACACGCATGGTCACATCGGCCCAGCGTCGATTCGAGGCGTTCGATGTGACGATCGTTCCGTAGGTCCCCGCAACCTGGAAGGTATGCTGATCGTAGACTTCATAACTGATGAAGTAAGGAGCAGGGTCGGACTTGGAGAGGGAATCTTTCGCGCGCTGCAATTCCGACTGCATCGTTGTGAGGAGGACGCTGGAATCGGCTTCCGGACGCGGCGCACTCCAGCTGAGCGTTCCGCTCGCGACAACGACGGCGATTAGCAAGGTCCGGAACGAGAAGGAGAAAAGGAATGGCTTCATTGGATTTTTAGAGGTACTTCCTCCTGCTTGGGTAGACGCCGGTAGCGCGGATTGGGTTCCCGCAGTGTCTTGAACGTCGTCAGATGGCCAGATGGCGACTCCTGTTACGTGCCAGCTAAACGTTGATAATGCCCCGAATCGCAGCGCCGGGCAATTGGTATTCCTCGGAGGGGCGGCGCATGATTCTGCGTTGGGATTCTCCGCGCCGTCTTCTCAGCCGCGTCTTGCCAGCCCTATGATGCGCCGAAGGTCGATACGGGATTTATGTCCGACGCTAAAAACTTTTGAAAGGATCGGGAAGGGCAACGACAGGCAAGGCTCAGCCTCAAAGTTGCGCCAAGTTGGGTGCTCGCGCGATACTTCCCTTATGTATAGCGACACTGTTCTGGACCATTTTCAGAACCCGCGCAATGTGGGCACTCTCGATGGAGCCACGGCTACAATTTCCGTGGAGAATCCGGTATGCGGAGACATTCTGGAACTGTCGGCGCGAATGGATGCGGGGCGAATTGCCGAGGCGCGATTTCGGACGCGCGGATGCGTGACGGCCGTGGCGTGTTCGTCTTTACTGACGGAATTGTTGCGCGGAAAGACCCCCGCGGAAGTTCGTGTTATCACGCCGGAACAGATTTCCGAAACGCTGGGGGGCCTGCCTCCAGCGACGTTTCACGCCGCGCAACTGGCGCGCGACGCTGCCCAGGCGCTGCTCGCAAAACTCAAATAGACATGAGATTTTAAGCGGAGATCGCAAATCTGCTTAATGATCTTCGCGTTCCCGATATTTCATATGGGGTTCGATCGCGTGGCGCAGCATATCCGGGTCGTTGATATTTAGAATGATGCCTTCTTCGGATGTCGGCACTGCGAGGATGTCAGAGGAGTGCGCCCAAACGACTGCGCGCGCGCCTTTGTCGGCGGGAGCGTCGAGTATTTCCGCGTAAAGTGTTTTTGAGAAAATCACTGGATGGCCCCGGCGGGTGTTGAAGGTGGGCAAGACGATAGATTTGTTGTTCAGATAAAATTGCGTGACCAGATCCCCGACCAGCCTGGCGCTGACCAGAGGATGATCGACCGGGCAGAGGATGATTCCGTCGGTTTCGATGCCGTCGAGACTGCGTATACCGGCGCAGATGGAGGACAATTGTCCTTGCTGCCAATCAGGATTCAAAACGACTAAAGGTTCGTTCAGTTTTGTGATCTTGCGGATTTCATCGGCGCCCGCGCCGAGCACGACGCGGGTGACGCCAATGCGCGGGTGGCGCGTCACTTGAATCAGATGTTCGAGGAAAGTACCTTCGCGGTAGGGAATCAGCGCTTTCGGCCGTCCCATCCTGCTGGACGCGCCGGCGGAGAGAATGACGGCAGCGAGCAATCAAGCTCCCTCACGCCACTGAAGCAGGCGTAGCAGTTACGTGATCTAAAGCCTTATGGGAGAGATTTTTGGCCCCGCGGCGGATGGCGATCAGTTCCGCCGTAATGCTGATGGCAATTTCTTCGGGCGTGAGCGCGCCAATGTCCAGGCCCACGGGCGCATGCACGTTCGCGAATTTTTCAGGGGCGATGCCTTCTTTTTCCAGCGCGCGGTAAACGGATAAAACCTTGCGCTTGCTGCCAATCATTCCAATATAACGCGGCGACGTTCCGACGGCCCAGCGAAGCACATGCATGTCATCCTTGTGGCCGCGCGTGACAATTACCATGTACGTTGCAGCGCTGGGCTCGATCTTCGTAAACGATTCCTCGAAGCTGGTGTAAATCTCCCGAGCCATCGGGAAGCGCTCCCTGTTGGCGAACGATTCGCGGTCATCGATGATGGCAATCGCGAAACCGGCAGTGTGCGCGGCGTTGGCCAGCGCAATCGATACGTGGCCGCCGCCAAAAATGTACAGCACCGGTTGAGGAAGGATTGGTTCGACGAAAATTTCGAGAGTGCCACCGCAAATCAGGCCGTTGTCGTAGTTGGCTTCATTATTCAGGCTGAACGTCATTTTGCGCGGAGCTTCGGCCTGCATGACTTCTTTCGCAGCGGCCCAGACCTCGGCCTCGACGCATCCACCGCCAATGGTTCCGGCGATCGAGCCGTCTTCGCGCACGAGCATCCGTGAGCTTTCGTAGCTCGGAATCGAGCCGTTGGTATGAACGATGGTCGCCAGCGCTCCGCGCTTTCCTTCACGGCGGAGCTTGATCACTTCTTCAAAGAGATCCATAGGGAAGCGCCTGAAAACCGGGCGTGGGCTCTACCCAAGGCCCACATAAATCAAGATTACGGCGCTCGGGGCGCCGGTGTCAACCATGCCGGGGATGGAGGAGGCATTGCGACTGCCATATTTACAGCCAACGCCTGACGCTCCGCTTATAGCTGATATATTCCTCTCCAAAGCTGGATTCGAGATACTTTTCCTCTGGAATTATTACTACGAACTGCAGCAAAAGGAATACTGGAAGGAGCAGGAGAAGAGCCCACGGCAGTCGGAAGGCAAGTGTACCTCCAATGTATACAGCAAGTAGCGTGACGTACATTGGATTTCGCGAGTACTGAAAAGGACCAGCGGTCACAATTTTCGTTACCTGGCCTCGAGGATGAACAACGGTGTGATTGCGCCGAAACGTAATGACCGCCCAGATCGCGAACAAAAAAGGAATCGTAAAAAATATCCAGCCCGCCCAGTGAGTCCAGGGCGGCCAATTGACCTCAATCGGCCAAAGCTTTCCCAGAATCCAACTGAGAATCAACGCAACAATTGGAATTCCCGGAGGAAATGGGAATCTTCTTATATCCCGTGGGGCGGGTTGCAAGCCGACACCTCTCATCGATTCGATCAGTATTCAGGTCTGGTGAGTCTCTTTTCGACCCGTCTCTGTCGCGGTCCAACAGATTGTTAATTTAGTTTGCAGTGTATCACTAAAATTAAGCCAGCTTCTGCGGCTGGCTCTGTGGGAGCGCTGATTGGGTAAGTGTCTGCGGTGTTGCCAGTGCCCGCCTGAAGGCGGGCGCTACAGAACCCGGTTTTCAGGTTCTACTCGTAGAATTGCGGCGATTTTTTCAGCTTCGCGTTGCCTGCGGCATCGTGCTGGATCCAAAGCTGCGATCCATTTTTTTTCATGAATGAGTCGAGCGCCACTCGACTGGCGCGAGTCTGCTCCTGGTTGAAATCGAAAGTGGGGACGCGATCGAGGGTCTTCTCGGCGGGATAGTGATAGAGATCGCCGGATAGTACGACTCCCCCAGTCTTTGCCAGCTTCACGTACAAAACCTGGTGGCCCTGCGTGTGGCCGGGGGCGGACTTGATGATCACGCTACCGTCACTGAAGACGTCGTATTCATTCTCCTTGAGAATGATCGTCTTGCTTTTCTGCAAAGCCGAGAAAGTCGAGGGCTGCAGCGAGCCGGAAAATGTTCCTCCGAACATCGCGTCGCGTTCGAGTTGCGGCACGAGCCAGGTGGCGCCCGCGAACTCGTTGGCGTTTCCCGTGTGATCGTAATGGTAGTGCGAAAGCGCAAGGAAATTGATGTCGGAAGGGGAGTATCCGATTGCCGTGAGTTGAGATCGGAGCGTCTTATCCACGTCCGCTTCTCGTTTCTGGCCGTCCGGGAGCGTAACGTGCTGCGTGACCATGCTGCCGGTCGGAGTCCACGAATCGTCGGGAACGGCGCCGGTATCCCAGATCAGATTTCCCTTGGGATGCGCGATCAGAAAACAAGCCATGGACATGTCCGTGGTGGTGACGTCTTCGGCTTTCAAATTAAAGCGCCCCATATCCGCGTTGTGGAGGACACCGCAATCAAATACATACAGCCGGACCGAGCGCGGCGTCTGCGCCTTGTGCTGGGCGGAGGGCGCCGTCTGCGCGGTGACTCTTGTATGAGCCGCAAATAGGAATGCCGCGGCCGCGGCCGTCATGAAAAATCGAATCAAGTTGCGTTTCATAATCGCGGAACCTCGCTCTCGTTAGCAGATTGCAATCCTGGCCTGCGAATTGTGCGGCATTGTATACCGGCTGGACGTCAATTGGCAGTTCCTACCGGAGGAAAGCTCACCGCTTGCAAGTGCGCCTGAGGCGCGGCTCGCTCGGAAAATACCGGGCCAATTTCTTCTAGTCCGGATTTCTTACGGATTCGCCTACGACCACCCGCGAATTCAATGAATGCCGATGCATATTGGTCGTGTCGCAGTTGTAGGGGCACGACATGTCGTGCCCCTACAGCCGATCCGCGGGCACGCAGCTTCATGAACAGCCATGCTCCCGATTTAAGATCTTTGCCTTTTGCTTGTAAGAAAGGCAAGCTAGGCCAACTCCCAGTAGAGCCCGTAGACTTACTTTAGCTGCGACCCACAAAGCGTTTTGTAATTAGATGTCTTGCGAGAAAACTTTCAGGAAGACTTGCGGCCGGGCCGGGTCCAGCCATACCGCCCCAGCAGAGGGACAAACCGGCAATCAAACAGGACGCGGGAATGCAACACGCCACTTTCCTTCCGCGCCTGCAACAACTCCTGATCCTCCTGGCTGCCAACCGGAATCACCAGGCGGCCACCCTCACAAAGCTGGCTCGCGAGCAACGGGGGAATCTCCGGCGCGGCAGCGGTGATCAGAATGGCGCCGTACGGCGCGGCGTCGGCGAATCCTAGAGAGCCATCCCCGTTGTGAACGTGGACATTTGCGTAGCCCAAACGCACAAGACGTTCCTGCGCGGCAAGCGCAAGCGACGTGTGACTTTCAACGCTGATCACTTCCCGCGCTAGCCCCGAGAGCACTGCGGCCTGATAGCCTGAACCTGTCCCAATTTCCAGCACGCGGTCCGAGCCAGCCAGCTCAAGCGCTTCGGTCATGGCTCCAACCATGAACGGCTGCGAGATCGTTTGGCCTTCACCGATGGGCAATGGTTTGTCGGCGTACGCGTCAGCCTGGAACTCGGCAGGAACGAACTCATGCCGCGGAACACTTAGCAACGCTTCGAGCACGCGCGGCGATGCAATTCCACGCTTGCGAACCTGCTCCTCCACCATCGCGCGTCGCGCACCCGTGAATTTATCTTCGCCTGCGTCCTCATCTTGCATGGGTAAAATTATAGCGCCATCAATGGGGCGCCGCCGGTTCTTCGTGCGCTACTTGAACCGCGTCTTGCGGACGACGTCGAGGCCGAACGTGCCGTTTTCGTCGCGCAGGCCGACGACGGAGAATTCGCGATTGATGGTGTACTCGATCTGGATCACCTGATACTGCGTGGTGGTGATGTCAGTGATGTAGGTAATGACCAGGCCGCGGGTGACTTGCTGCTCGATCGTAACGCTGGCGATGGAATTTTGCTGCTGCGTCGTTAGCCCCGATATCGACGGGCCAACGCGAAAATGGCTGATGCCGAACAGTCGCTCAATGCGTCCGCCCAGCTGGCTGGAGATGGCTTCCGAAAGCAGCGCGGAGGCGCCCAGTCCGCTGTTCTGTCCGGTCACGGAGCGTTGCGCGCTTTCTTCGCCAGTCTGTCCCAAGGCCAAAAGTGCAATGATATCGCTCGAAGGCAAGGGCGGATCGGAGCGATACGCCAGCGTGAGGCGGCTTGCGGGACCCGTGAAATCCAGCGTGACTTCATATTGACGGATCGTCGTCGTGGCTTCGATGTTGAGCACGGGATCGAGGCGAAAAGGATTCGCGAAATTAATGTCACCGCGCGAGATGGTGTACTGGTTGCCGCGGAAATTCATTTCTCCCGTCAACAGGTGAATATGGCCGAGAAAAATCGGATGCTCCCACGTCCCGCGCAGGCGCAGGCTTGCATCGGTTTGAAATCGCGCACCGCTCCACTCCATCCGCGAATCGGGACTGGAATCAGCTTGAATATCGAACTGCAGATTTCGCAGGTAGGACGATGATGTGCTCGGCCCGGTGACCGGCTCCTTGGCGGAAACCATAATCCCGGCAATGTCAAAACCTTCGGCCATCAGCAGGCGGTCCACTACAATGCGGCCGGACAGCGTCGCGGCCTGGCTATTGCCCGACAGACGCAGCGTGCCTCCCAACAACCAACTCATTCCCGTCGGGTAGCGGATGCGGACCTGATCGGAGCGCGCGTTCAGCGTGTAGTTCAGCGAGCCTTCGCCGTAGTTCGCGGTGCCTCCGATGGTCAGATGGCCTCCGCCGCTTTCCGCAGTTACATTTTCAAATATCATGCGCGTGGCGTCGAAATTGAAATCGCCGGCCACGTTGCTCAGTCCCGCCGGAAAATCACCGTAGCGGAGATTCGCTCCTTCGATGTGAACCTTGCCATTGAAGCGCGGAGACGCCAAGGTGCCGGCAATTTCCGCATTCACCTGCGCGCGTCCGGTGGATTCCAGGCGCGGCACGAACCCGGCGAGTAACTGCAAGCTGACAGCGCCGTCGATTCGCAAGTTCAACGCGCGATCCCCTGCAAAACGCGCGGAGCCTGCGATGTGAAAATCGGTGTCACTTCCGCGCAACGTGGCTTGCTCGACGCGTACCTCGTTCTGACGATACGTCAGCCGCACTGGTCCGACATTTTCCAGTTTTACGTTTTCATAATCCAGCGTAACGCGCGAAAGATTCGCTTCCACCGCTAGCGTTTCCGGGTGCGCTCCGAATCCGGCAATCGCAAAATGTCCGTCGACCAGGCTATGGCCCGTCAGCCCGCTGAGGTGCAGTGCGGAAGTGATGAAGGAATCGAAGTGGATCTGTTCAACGGTCACTTCGCCGGCCAGGGCATAGTCGCCGCCAAGCGTCAAATCCAATTTCCCGGACAGCTTTCCTGACGCCATCGCCGATTCTATTTTTGTCGATAACAGATGTCCGTCGGAATCCACGGTTCCGTCAAAGCTGCCAACGACGTCGTTGCCAAGCCTCAAATCCACCAGGCGCAGCGTTGCATGCAACTCTGGTGATTGCAACAAGCCCTGGCCGCGCAATTGCACATTGAGCCGGCCTCCGATTGGAAGACGCTCGGTTTGAATTCGCTCGATGGCTTCGAGCGGAATTGCAGCGCCGGTAAGTTCGAAGGATGTCTGCCTGGTGTCCAGGTGATACAGGAAATTTCCGGTGACCAAACCGGCGGGCGCGCCTGGTGCATGCGCCGGCAGGCGTACTTCCGCGTTCGAGATCTGCACTTCACCGTTGCGAATCGCTAACTGCCCCCTTGCACGGTCAAAGCGCCACGTCCACGCTGTGGCGCCGCTGACATCAAAAAGCGCGGAGAGTTCCGGATTGGCGCGCGTGCCCTTGCCGTGAAACTGTCCGCTGAGCATTCCATGCACCGGATAGGACGTCCCGAACAGTGGCTGCAAGTCGTCCGTATCAGCGCCAATGAGGTTGGCATCGAAGCTCCATTGGCTGTCAGGAGAAAAACTCCAGTTATCGAGAGCAAGAGTGAGTTCCAATTCCGTCGAAGAGTGGCCGCGGCGGACACGGCCTCGAGTGAGAATTAATTCGTCCGGCGAATAAGTAAGCTCGCCTTCCACTTCGTCCCAATACAGCTTGCCGTAACGCGCTTCGGTTCCTTTTACGCGGCCTGCAAAGGTGGGAGCGCCCAGCGGTCCTATGAGTCTCCCTTGCCAGTGAACATGTCCGCCAATTACCTGGGGTTCCGCCTTCACTCCACGTATGCGATTGATGAAATCATCGTAGGCGGAGAGATCCTCGGAGTCGACCGTGGCATCGAGCGAAGAATCATTCAATCCCAGCGTGCCGCTGGCCACGATGTGGCTCGTTGGCGTCATAATGTCACTGGATGCGATTTCAACCTGCTTGCGGTCCATGCCGAAGTGATATTCAAAACGCGCTGACACCGGAATTTGTCCGGCGGGAAGCGCGTCGGCGGGAGCCCAGAGCATCAGGCCGCGCGAATCCAGGTGCTTGAAATCGGAAATCCAGGTGGTTGTCGAATCCACGTCAACTTTGCTTCCCCAATGCAGCGGAATAATCGGCAAGCTTGGATTGTCTTCGGCAGCCAATACCCGGCTGAGGTCCATGCCGCGCGCTTTCGTGTCGGCGCGAAATGTCTGAGACGATAAATCCACATGCAGGCGTCCGGTGACGCTGCCGCCGAGCAGAGTCGCCTCGAGAGCAGGCACATCGATCGAGCGCTGGTCCGCGTGGTAGCTGCCGCGAGTGGAAATGACTCCCGGGTGGAACCATTGATACTTCAGAAATATTTCGCCGGCCGTGTAAAGCCCGCTGACATCCAGTTTATTTCCGGTGTATTTTCCTTCACCTGTAAACTCAAAATGTCCCGGAGGAGTATTTGGCTTGCGCAGGATAGAGCGAATATCCTCTAAATTAAGCTGGCCGCGATAACGGAAAGTCCAGGCAGGCTTCAAAAAATTGGTGACACTGACCTGGGCATTAATTTCGCTGTGCGGAACTTTCCACTGCAATTGCGTCAAGGAAAAGGAATCCGGCCTGAGCGTGAATCTCGCCGTGAGATCCGACGTAAACGGAAGATACTGCCAAGCCGCCACTTTAAATTTTTGCCAGCTCATCTTGCCCAGATAAGCCGGACCTCCGGCATCGCTGGTGTAGTCCATGGCAAACTCAAAACTCCGGCCCTCGGCCGAAATCGGCCGGCGCCTATCGTTCCACAAGATTTCGCCGTTCTGAAGGCGCAGCTCAGCGATCTTCAGATCGAATAAGCTCTGAACCGCTGGCTTGCCCGGGCTTGTTGGAGTTTTTGGGCCCGGCACGTTCGTCGAACCGTCCGGTTCGACGCGGATGTGCGCCGAGAAGTTTGACATCTCGACGACGCCCAGAGAAATCTTGCGGCCCCAGAAAGATTCCACGTGAATATCGATATCCAACCGATCCGCATGAAATAAGGGCGAAGTCCCGGCCGGCTCGCGCCCGTGCAAGGTGAGCCCATCGAAATGAACGTGCAAGGTCCGCCAGTCGATATGGAAATTTCCGAGTTCGACGCGCGCCCCGGTTGCCTTTTCGAGTTGTTCCATGATTCTGGCTCGCGCCCAGCGGTCCGCGATTCCGCTCCCGATGACGTAGACGAGCGCGAGCGCAAAGAGGATCGAAACCGTGACCACCAGGGCCACTCCGTGTTTCAGGCGAAATTTTCTCTTCTTTTCGCTCATCTTCTTTTCGCTATCTTCTTCGCGCGATCGAACTGCTGTGCATCACGATTTCCCGCCGGGCATCGTCGTTTCAATCTTCAAACGCGATTTCGTGTCGTCCAGCCATTTTGTGGCCAAGTCCGTGATAGCGCGCTGGGTCAGCAGCTCGAGAATTTGTCCCTCGACATCCGCGCGGCGCGGTGCGGCCTCATTCTTTTTTGCGAGCTCCGGCAATAACTCTGTTTGATAATAGTTTTGTACATCCTCGGATTTGATCTGCACAGATGGGCGAAACTTATAATCAATATAACGCTCGATATAGATCTGCCGCGCAAGCATCTGGCGCACCTGAGTCGCAGAGAGGCCCAGTTCGCTCAGTTTGGATTTGTAGGCCTCGGCGGCCGGGAATTGCGCCGCAAGGCGCGCCAGTTCGCGGTCCACTTCCGACTGTGCCGGCTCAGGAAAACGCGACTCGCTGGCCTCGGTTTGTACAATCCATTGTTCGATCAGTTCCGCGCGCAAACCGTCGTCGCTCTCCGACTTCCCTTCGACCAATTGCTGGAATGCCCCGAGTTCGCGCACCTGGCTCAGCAAAATGATGTCGCCTTCGATCCGCGCCACGATGCGATCGACCACGCGCCCGGGCTGTTCCTGCGCTGCCTGGCCTGCGATTCCGGGAGATGCAACGCCCAACAACAGAATCCACACGAAAATAGAAAGTGCGCGGCGCATCAGAACGTCGCCCCCAAATTGACGAAGAATTGGAACGACGGCAGCTTGGAGATGGTTGTCTGGCACGTCGAGGTCGCAGTTGCCGGGCATGTTCCGCTCTGAACAATAAACCGCGCGGGGTTGAGCAGATAACCCAGATCGATGGACACCGGCCCGATCGGAGTGCCATAGCGAAATTCAAATCCCACTGTGTGAGAAAAATAGTTGAGCTCATTCGTGCAATTGGTCAGGCATACATTCATAGGACGATTGAATGCGTCGACGGTGGACCCAAGTGTGGGAACAGGAGGCGAGGTCCGCAGCGAAATTTTTCTGATACTCGGAAATACGTTTCCCGCATCGTAGAACACCGCTCCGCCCAATCGGTCACCGATGAAGGGCAGGTGCATCGGGAAACGCAAATCCTGATTAAAAACAAGCAGGGCTTGTCCACCGATGGGAAATCCGGATACGGGATCGCGAGGTCCCGCTTGATTGAGCGCGAAGCCTCGCAAGGACGTACCGCCGCCGGCGAAGAATCGTTCGGGAAGAGGAATTTGGCTGGAAACAGTGCTGCCGTAGGGAGTCTGCACTCCGAAACGAGTGGAACGCGCAAACACCAGCCGCCGGCCGAGCGGCCGGTAGGTGGAATTCTGTATAAATATTCTAAAGAAATTAACGGACGAGCCAACGGGTTTCGCCGCTACGGCGAAGTCAATATTTTCAAAGTCGCCGCGGGTAGGATCGGAAGGACTGTTGCGGCGATCGCGAAGCCAGGTTATGCCGAATTCCGCGATGTCCGTATTCTGATTGAAGAGCGGAAGCTGCTCGGAGCTGATCGTGCTTACGTTGAGAGTTGTGTTCACTTTTCGATAAGCATAACGGTAATTAAAGGAACTCGCGTTCGTCACTCTCTGGGCCAGCTGCACCGACGCTTGATACTGCCTGGAAGTGAAGGTCTGAATGTTGCGCGCCTTCTCGAAAAAGGCCGATAGCTGCAGATTAAAATTGGGTGATGCGAAATAGTTCGGCGCCGTGTAGGCAATCAGGGCGCGTCCCTGAATCGTGCTCGCCCGCACCTTAAAGGAAAGGGCGTCCGCGCGTCCGGTGAAATTCGCTTTCGTAATTTCCAGAATGGCCCGGGGCGCGGCGCTGAGTCCCGTGCCGGTCGCACCGCTTCCCAGGCGCTGCACTTCGAAACCCAGGCCATATGCCAGAGTGTAGCGTCTGGCTTCATCGACCATCACTACCACCGTTTTCTGCGTGTTGGTTCCCTCGGGATTTTGCGGCGCGATCGTAACGCGGCTGAATATTCCCAGGTTGTATAATTTTCTCTGCGTCTCGACGACAGCTCCTTCACTGAGCGGCTTGCCTGTATGGATTCCCACTTGGCGCGCAATAATGCCGCGCCGCGTGTGTTCGTACCCGCCGAGAAGCACGCTCGCGACCAGCACCTGCGGCCCTTCCGTGATGTGATATTTCAGCCGTACCTTTGGGGGATCTGACGAAGACATTTCTTCCACGTCCGCCGAAAATCGCGCCTCCGAAAATCCCTGGTCGTAATAGAGCGCCAGAATGTTGTCACGATCCGAGGAAATGTTGAAATCAGAATAAGGCTGTCCTTCGGACGAACCGATGACGCCGAGCAACTCGTCCTGGCTGAGTTGCTGATTTCCTTCTATAGCCAGCTCCGACACCCGCGTTTGCTGGCCCTCCTTAATCTCAAACCTCACAGACAATTCGCCATTATGGCCGTGATAGTCGTCCACGATCACACTGGCGACTTCGCACTCGTGAAATCCGTTTGCATCGTACAGTGTGCGAATCGAAGTCAGATCATCCTGCAGGAGCGTCGTCGAATACCGCCCGGCCGAAGCATATGCGGCAGGCTGAATCCTTAACCGTGCGGTGAGTACGGAGGTGCTGAAGTACTTGTTGCCGGAAAATTCCACGCCGACCAGGCGATGCCGGTCGCCGCGGTTCACATGGTAGGTGACGACTCTGGCCGCGGTGTGCGATGCGTTCGCGGATCTTTCGACCGGGATATCCGACGTGGTGTAATTCACCTGCGCGTCAAAATAACCGCCGCGCTCGAACCACTCGCGCAAGGCCCGGCGGCCCTCCTGAAGCAGATCCTCGTCGACCGTGCCTTCCTGGTAAATGGGCACCAATTTGCGGAGCGTGCGCTCGGGAATCTTGGCCCCTTCGACTGTCACGCGCACTTCCGATCCCGCGTGGAATGTGACTTCAAGCGGGACGGTATTGGATTTTGCATCGTAGGTTCCGCGGTGCAACGTAACACGCGCTCCCAGATAATCCTTTTGTGCCAGCCACTTTCGAGCGCTCTCGGCGGCGCGATTCAATCGGTCTGAAGTGATCTGGCTACCTGGCTTAAGCTTCAGCCTGCCGCGAAGTTCCGCTTCCGAATATGCCGTCTCGTTCTGAATCGTGATCATGCCGATCCGCGCGCGGGGGCTCGGCGTCACGTGTACCACAATGTCCACTTGCAGCGTGTCGGGATGCCGCGTCGCTGTGTAATCAAGCTTGGCTTGATACTGCCCGTCGTCTTCGAGCGTCTGCCGCAGCCGGTCCAGCGCATCCTTCATGTCGGATTCGCGGAATACTTCGCCCAGGTTCAGCCGCAACGCGGAAATCGCCCGAGATTCGCCGGGAGGCTCTCGCAATCCCACAATTTGTACACGGTTGATATACAGGTTCTGCCGGACAACGAAATCCAGGCGCACGCCGCCCGGGACATTCGTCAATTCAGCGCGCAGGTCGGCATAGCGGCCCGTACGGAAAAGCTCTCGCAGGCTGGCGCTCTCGGCATCCATGGAAAAAGGCTGGCCGCGCTTGATAGTTAGCTCTGGAGGATCCTGTTCGAGTACCGATCCGGATTCGGTGACCACGCGCACGGCAACGACGCGCGGCGGCTCAGTCGATGGGCCGTCCTGCGCGGAAACAAAAGCTGCACATGAAAAACAGATCGCGGACAGCCAGATAGCGATCTGTATGAGGGGACGTTGATCGCTCAGCATCACGTTTCACAACATAACAAGCGTAGCATAGGCGAGTTGTCCGCCCGTCGTAAAATCTCCTGAACGGGTGGAAAGTGTCACGGAGTTGTCCCTGAGCGCGCGTGAGGCGCTATCATGGTGTTTCATAAGGAAGTGAGCCCGCACCCGAGGCAATGCGGCGATATGAATCCGAAACTTTTTGAACGCTATTCACGGCAAATCCTCTTCTCCGAAATTGGCGAAGCGGGTCAACAGCGCCTGCTCGATTCCTCCGCCGTTTTGGTTGGATGCGGCGCGCTGGGCACGGCGTTGGCAAATCTGCTAGTGCGGGCGGGCGTGGGCAAACTGCGAATCGTGGACCGCGATTTCGTCGAGCCTTCAA
>Ga0137409_10002960_pt1 | contig 18054 bp, 15 predicted proteins | sample CZODoug1_16funga_FD_122059 | JGI IMG/M metagenome (GOLD analysis project Ga0137409, IMG submission 122059) | Vadose zone soil fungal communities from Angelo Coast Range Reserve, California, USA - CZODoug1_16fungal (Hybrid Assembly) | ecosystem: Environmental > Terrestrial > Soil > Vadose zone... | reverse complement strand
TTCCCACGCTTCCGTGGAAAGCGCTGGCACGCGACGGATCGCGACATATTCCGGTGCAGTGCCAAGCCAGCGGGAAAGAAACGGCTGGGTCTCGTAGCAGACCGGGCAGCCGTAGTAGAAGAATTCGATCACTTCGATGCGTGCGCTAGCAGCGACCGGTCGCTGAGGTTCGATGCGCTGGAATTCACGGCCCAGCTGAATCTGGGCCGATGCTGCGCCGGCGAGCAGAGCGAAAGCCCACACGAGCAGCCACTTCCCCAAGCGGCCGCGCAGTTTCATTGAGTCGGGCGCACTCGGGGCGGCCGGCACTCTAGGGTTTTGCTTTTGCAAGTTGCTTGCGGGTTTCACCGATCAGAAAATCGGCGGTGGCCAGCATCGCCTTGCGCGACGTGCTCGCGATGACGAGGTAGCGGCCCTGCACGGCTAGAGCCGGTACCCCGTCGAGTCGGTAGACGCGGCCCATCTGCGAGGCCCGGCGCAGCTTGCTTTCGACCGTAAACGAGCGGAACGCGGCGTCGTATTTGGCCATGTCCACGTTCTGCTTGGTGAGCCAGTCCGCCGTCCATTTGGCAAAGGCATCGCCGCGCAGCCTCACGCCGCCCTGCTGGTGAATGGTGTCGAACAAAGGTCTATGCAGCCGCTCGAGTTCTCCGATGGCCTCTAGCGTGTAGAAAATCCGAGCATCGATCCCCCAGTCGTCGTTCAGAATTCCCGGGACGCGCTTGAACTGCACGTCGCGCGGGAGTCCCTTCGCCCAGACTTCGAGGTCCGGCTCCAGCGCGTAGCAATGCGGGCAGCGGTACCAGAAAAATTCGAGCACTTCGATCTTGCCCGAGGACTCGACCGCCTGTGGCGGCTTCAACTCAATGTAATTGACGCCCTCGACGGGCGAACCTTGAGCGTGCGCGGCAAAGGCGAGGAGCAGGCCGGAAAAGACGCTCAGCAGACGAAAAACCATGGGGCTTCTCCTTGAGGTGCTGATTCAATTCTTGGCGACGTCGACGATTCTGACCAGCGACGCGTCCACTCCGTTCTGCGTCAGCTGCTGCCGGACTCGGTTGATCTCGTCGACGCGGGTGTAAGGCCCGAGCCGAACTCGATACCACACGCCCTTTTCGGCGAGATTGGCTGGCTCGACGCCCGCTTCCAGGCCCATTAACGCTAACCTTGCCTTGAGGTTGTCTGCGTCGGCCGGGTTCTGGAATGAGCCGGCCTGAAGAAAATAGCTGTCCTTGGGTCCGCCGGGCTTGCCCGCTTGCTTGGCCGCTTCCCGCATCTGGCGTTCGGTTACCGGCTCTTCCCGTCCGGGCAGGATCCGGTAGAAATCAAAGCGAGGCTTGTCCTCCGCCTTGGCCGACTTGGGAGGCTCGGGCAGTTTCTGATCGGCGGGCGCAGCCTTGTCCGGAGCTCGCGCCCTGTCGGCGAACGGAATGGGTGTCTTGAAGAAATAGATCGCGATTCCCGCCGCTACACCCAGGCCCAGCAGAAAACCGAAAAAAAGACCGATCAGAAAGCTGCCGGAGAAGTCCGGTCTGGATGGGGGTGTTTGCTTGTAATTGAAACTCATCGAGATAAGGGTCGGGGTAAGGCGTCACATTTTCTCGGGCTGGCTGACGCCCATCAGCGAAAGCCCGTTGCGAAGCACTTGGCGCGCGGCAAGGCACAGCGCCAGGCGCGAAGATCGCAGCGGCGCCTCAGCGACCAGTATGCGTTCAGCATTATAGTAACTGTGAAATTCACCCGCCAGCTCGCGCAGGTAAAACGCAATCTGGTGCGGAGCGAGTTCGGCCGCGGCATTTTCCAGGATTTCGGCATATTCCCCCAATCGTTGCAGAAGCGCGAGCTCGCGTGCGCCGCTGAGGGGCGCGAGATCGACGTTCTTGAGGGGATCAAAATCGGAAGCGTTCAATGCGCTCGTGACCGGAAAAGCATGATTCTCGTCAACGAACTGCGTTCTCCACTGTTCCAGCACCGAGCAGATCCGAGCGTGCGCGTACTGCACGTAGTAGACCGGATTCTCCTCGGTCCGGCGCACCGCCAGGTCCAGGTCGAAGTCCATGGGGCTCTCGGCCCGCCTCATGAGGAAGAAGAACCGCGCGGCATCCACGCCGACCTCGTCCGTCAGCTCGCGCAGCGTGACGAAGTCGCCGGACCGCTTCGACATCTTCACGACCTCTCCCGCCCGGAGGAGCCGTACCCACTGGATCATGATCACGTCGAATTTGTCGCGGGGCCACCCCAGCGCCTCGATCACGCCCTGCATCCGCGTGATGTGGCCGTGATGATCGGGGCCCAGAAGATCGATCAGCCGATCGAAGCCGCGCGAGAACTTGTCGTGGTGATAGGCCGCGTCCGCGAGGAAGTAGGTCGGCTCCCCGTTCGACCGCACGACGACGCGGTCCTCCTGATCCCCGAATTCGGTCGAGCGGAACCAAAGCGCGCCCTCGCGCTGCGTCAGGAGCTGCTGCGACTGAAGACGCTCGCGCGCCGCGTCGACGGCGCCGCCGCGGTGGAGCTCGCTCTCCCGAACCCACCGGTCGATGCGCGCGCCGAACCGCTCGAGCTCCGCTCTCTGGATCTCGAGCATCCGATCGATCCCCCAAGCGCCGAACGCGAGGCGCTGCTCCCGCTCGGGCCGCTCCAGCCAGCCGCGTCCTGTGCCCTCGTCGAGCTCCCGGGCAAGCTCCGAGACGTAATCGCCCGAGTACCCTTCCTCGGGAATCGGAGGCGCGGGGGCACCGACTCGCTCCGCGAAGCGGGTGCGGATCGATGCGCCGAAGAGCTCGGCCTGGAGGCCCCAGTCGTTGCAGTAGAACTCGCCAGCCGCGCGCCAGCCGGCGGCGTTCAGGATCCGGATCAGCGTGTCCCCGATGCTCGCGGCGCGCGCGCTCACGACGTTGAGGGGCCCCGTGGGATTGGCGCTGACGTACTCGACCAGCACCTTCTCGCCCCCGCCCGCGTCGCTCGTGCCGTAGGCGTCGGGGTCTTCCAGGATCCGCCGCACGGTGCTTTGAAGCCACGCGGGGGCGAGGCGAAAGTTCAAGAACCCCGCGCCCGCGGTCTCGACGGAAGCCACCACCGCCGGATCGACGTCGAGCGCCTCGATCAGCGACTTCGCGATCTCACGGGGCGGGCGGCGCGCCGGCTTGGCGAGCGCGAGCGCCACGTTGCTCGCCCAGTCGCCGTGTCCCGCCTCGCGGGGCACCTCGAGCTCGAGCGGAATTCCCTCCGGGAGCGCTAGGCCTGCTTTCCCGATCGCCGCTTGGAGGCGGTCGATCAGGTAGCTCTCAATCGGCCACGTCTTCACGACCGGCATCGCCCCAGAGCTTATCGAGGAGGTAGTACTCCCGCGCGCGGACATGGAAGACGTGGACGACGAAGTCGACGTAGTCGAGGAGAACCCATCGGCGCGCTTCGAATCCCTCCGAGTGCCACGGCCTGATCCCGCGCTCCCGGAGCCCGAGGTCGACCGCCTCGGCGATGGCCCGAACCTGAATCTCCGAGTGCCCGGTCGCGAGCACGAAGTAGTCGCAGACTCCGTCGAGCTGGCGCAGATCGAGGATGACCACGTCCTCGGCGCGCTTCGTGAGCGTGAGGCGGGCCGCTTGGAGCGCGAGATCGTGGGGCGTGGATGGGGCCAGAGAGGGTAGGTTCACCGATGCCGGGTGACCGCGTAGCGGAGAGCGTCGCGGAGCGACTCGCGAGCGTCGGTGTCCGGAACGTGCTTGAGCTCCGACTCCGCGCGGTCCGCCAGCTCCATGGAACGGGCCTGGCTGTACGAGACGCCGCCGTTCTCGGTCACGAAGCGGACCACGTCGGCCCAATGGCCGTTCCGGAACTCCTGGTTTCGGATCAGGTCCACCATGGCGCGGCGGTCGCGGTCGGGCGCGTTCCGGAGAGCGTTGATGAGGGGCAGGGTGATCTTGCCGCCGTCCAGGTCGCTCCCCATCGCCTTTCCCATCACGCTCTCGGCGCCGAGATAGTCGAAGATGTCATCCGTGATCTGAAACGCCAGCCCCACCGCGTGGCCGAACCGGCCCAGCGCGCGCAGCGCTCCGGCGTCGCCGCCCGCGGCGAGCGCCCCCAGCTCACATCCGGCGGACATGAGGCACGCAGTTTTCTCCTCGATCACGCGCATGTATTCGGCCTCCGTCAGGTCGAGCCGGTTCTTCTGCTCGATCTGCCGCAGCTCGCCTTGGCTCATCCGGTGCGTCGCCTCCGCGAGGAGGTCCATCGCGCCGTACATGCGGTTCCGGACGAGTATCGAGAAGGCCTTGGAGTAGAGGTAGTCCCCCATGAGGATGGCGACGTCGTTGCTCCACGCGCTGTTCACGGTGGGGAGACTGCGGCGTACGAGGCTCTTGTCGATGCTGTCGTCGTGGATCAGGGTCGCCGTGTGGATCAGCTCGACGACGACCGCGCCGAGGAGGGACTCCTCGGTCACCGATCCGAACGCCTTGGAGGTCAGTAGGAGGAGCGTGGGGCGGAACCGCTTGCCGAACGCCCTGTGGAGATGCGCCCCGACCGCGCCGACCAAGTGCACGTCGCAGAAGAATGCTTCGTCCAGACGCTCTTGGAAATGCTCGAACGCCTCGGTGATGGGACCCCGGATTGTCTCGAGGGTTGGCTCCTCGATCTGGGTCCTCTCTCGGCTCTGCCCGTTCCCGGTCAAGTGGCTCCTAGTGCCTGGAAGGTATTAAATTACGGGCCGCCAGCCTAGGCTCCAGACCCCCTTGTGTCAATCGAAAAGGCCTCGCGAGCCCTCCGAAGCAGCCGTTTCCGCTCGTTCAACGCGGGTTCCTCGACGACCTGCTCGAGCAGCCAGCCGAGCACCTCCCCGACCCTGGGTCCCGGAGGAAGGCCGAGCTCCCGCATCACGTCCTCGCCGTCGACCTTGAGGTCGCTCAGCGTGAGCGCCGCCCTGGCCGCGAGCACCCCCTCGATCCGCACGCGGAACTCCTCGAGGTAGTGCGGAAATCCCGTCTTCAGCCCGTTCCCGACATTGTCCGCGATCCGAAGGTCAAAGAGGTCGGCGATCTTCTCCACGCCGACTTTCTGCACGAAGCGCCGCACCGCGGCGTCGGTCCATTCCGGCCGGTAGTCGAACATGTGGTGCCGCACCAGATGGACCACCTGCTCGATCGTGTCGCGGCCGAACCGCAGGCGGGTCATCGCCTCTTCGGCCAGCCGCGCGCTCTCGAATTCATGATTGTAGAACGTCGCGTCGCCGTTCTCCCGCTCGACCCGCGTCCGCGGCTTCCCCACGTCGTGGAACAGGGCCACGAGGCGGACGACCGGCTTCTCGGCCGGGGCGGCGTCGACGGTGTAGATCGTGTGATAGTAGACGTCGTACGCGTGGTATCGGTTCTGGGGAACGGCGACGCACGCTTGAAGCTCCGGGAGGAGAAGCGGGAGAAGCCCTGATCTCCGGAGCACTTCAAATCCCTCCGACGGCCGATTCGCCGTCAGAAGCTTCGTGAGCTCATCGCGGAGCCGCTCGGCCGCGACGCGCGCCACCTGCTCGCGGGCCTCGCCGAGGGCCGCCTCGGTCTCCGGGGAAAGGCCGAATTCCAGCGTCGCCGAGAAGCGCGCCGCGCGGATCGGCCGAAGCCCGTCCTCGCGGAAGCGCTCGACCGGGGAACCCACGGCGCGGAGCACCCGCGCCTCGAGATCGGCCCGGCCCCCGAACGGGTCGACCTCGCGCCCTCCGAGCGGATCCCAGGCGATCGCGTTCACCGTGAAGTCGCGCCGCGCGAGGTCGGCCTCAAGATCGGGCACGAACTCGACGTGGTCGGGGCGTCTCGCGTCCGTGTATCCCCACTCGATCCGGAACGTCGTCACCTCGCAAGGGCCCGCCTCGGTGGGCACGGTGACGGTACCGTGCTTGAGCCCGGTCGGGATCGCGGAGGGAAAGAGTCGGAGCACCTCCTCCGGGCGGGCGTTCGTGGCGATGTCCCAGTCGGAGACCGGAACGCCCCGGAGGAGGTCGCGGACACAGCCGCCCACCAGGTAGCCGTCATGGCCGGCCCGCTGGAGCCGACGGAGGAGATCCTGGATCGCGGGCGGGACCCGCTTCGGATCGAGTGTGCGAAGGGTCATCCGCCTCGATGGTACCAGACGCAGCGGCTTGCGCCGCGAGCGACGACTGGGTAGGCTCCCGCCCGTGCGACCCGCGACTCGCCGCGCCCGGCTCCGGAGAAGCGTCGGGCGCGCGACGGTCTCCCGACTCGCCGCGCTCTCCCGGCTCGCCGCGCTCTCCATGGCGCTTTCCCTCTTCGCTGGACCCGCGACAGCCGAGCCGTTCTTTCTCCCCGCCCCGGCGGAGGGGCAATGGACGGCCGCCGACAAGCAGCTCCACTTCGCCGGCTCGCTCGCCATCTCCGCCTCCCTCCGCACGGTGGGACGAACGGACGGCGAGAGCTTCGGCGGCGCGGTGGCGATCGGGGTCCTCAAGGAGGTCTACGACGCGACGCTCAAGCCGCGCCGCAAAGGGCGCGGGGCGAGCTGGAAGGATCTGGCGGCGGACATTCTCGGCGCGGCCGCCGGCATCGCGATCGCCGGGGCCCTGGAGCGGTAGGAGCGGACGGTGCGGGGCCCGCGGCGCAACGGGGAGATACTCAACTACGGCGAGCTTCGGGCCGAGCCGCGCGGGCGCCCTACGCTCCGTTTTTCGCCGGCAGGACGATCGTGAACTTGGCTCCGGCGCGCGAGAGGTTCTCCACGGCGATCCGGCCGCCGTGGTTCTGCACGATCCGGTAACAGGTCGAGAGCCCGAAGCCGTGGCCTTCCGGCTTGGTGGTGAACGACGGCTCGAACAGCCGGGTCATGTCCGAGGCCGGAATCCCGGGCCCGGTGTCCTCCACGGCGAGCTCCACCTCCTGCCCCGCCGTCTTGAACCGCGTCCGGACCGCGATGCGGCGCTCCCGGACATCGTTCCCGCGCATCGCGTCCGCCGCGTTGCTGAAAAGATTGAGGAGCACCTGCTGGATCTGCGCCGGATCAAGGTCCAGCTCCGGCAGATACCCCGCGAGATCGAGGTCGAACGCGACCTGCCCGTACTTGTTCTGGGGGACGATGAACTCGACCGTGCGCCGGACGACGTCGTTGAGCTGCGTCGGCTGCCTCCGCACCCCCTTGTGCGAGAAGTCGAGGAGGCCCTTCACGAGGATCCCCATGTTGCTCGCCTGCTCGAAGATGATCCGCGCGCCCTCCTTGAGCCGATCGGGCTGGATCGATCCCCCCACGTTCATGAGGAGGAGCTGTGCCCGTCCCGAGATCGCGGCCAGGTAGTTGTTCAGCTCGTGGGCGATCTCGGCGGCCATCTCCCCCTTCGCCGCGAGGCGCTCCGACGAGATGAGCTCGTCCTTCGCCCTCTCGAGCGCGATGTAGCGCGCCCCCGCCTCCTTGATCAGGAAGAGCGGCACGAAGAAGAAGACGAGGCCGAAGAATCCGATCGCGAGATACGAGACGACGATGAGGGGCGAGAGGAAGAAGAGGGCGACCGAGCCGAGCAGGGCATTGTAATAAAGGTATTCCTCGCGCCAGGTCTTGAGTACGGGGCGTCCCGAATCGAGCGCGACGGCCGCGGAGACGAGAAACGTGTTCACCAGAAAATAGACCACCGTCGCGCCGACCCAAGGGAGCGTCATCCCGTGGCCCCGCAGCGCGGCGAGCCCGTTCTCCGTCAGCGGGGCTCCGCCCAGCGCGGTGAAGGCGATTCCCGCCGCGGTGAGCGTGATCACGTTCTGGCCGGCGTTGAAGATCGCCTTGTACCAGACGCGGTGGGAGAAGAAGACGTTCGCGAGGGTGAAGCCGATCGCGACGATCCAGATCGCGGGCTTGTATCCGAGCAGGATAAGAAGGCTGATATCGACGGTGGAGGCCATGCTCTCCATGGCCTTCCCCGTGACCGTGGGGAGCCAAAGGCTCTCCGCGAGGAGGCTCACGAGGATCCAGGCCGCGAGGTACATCGGGCCGATCGCCCAGAACCCATGGAACGAGAGCGCGAGGAGCGCGCCGCCGACGGCTCCGACGATCGCGACGTACGCGACAAGACCTTGCGTCATGGATTCACCGAGCGACGATGGAGGCGCGCGCCCCCGGGCGGCGCGAGTTGGAAGATCTCCGCGATCGCGCTCCGATTCGCGCGGGCCGGCCAGGGCGTGCCGGAACGCGACCTTCCATGGTCACGGCGGGACCCTAGCAGCGGGCTATGGACCCGTCAACGGGATTCCCCCCGTCCGGAGCCTTCGAGGAGCTCTCGCGGGTTGAGCGGCTCCTCGGGTGTGCCCTTGGGAGCGCTCAGCGTGAGATCGCGCGGCTTGGCGTGCTTCAAGAGTGTGAGACCCTGGAGCTCCACGAGCACCGAATCCGCCTCGGAATCGATCGCGATCCACCGCGGTAGCCCGGAGGTCGGGTCCGCGGCGATCCAGGTGGAGACTTCCCCGAGCGAATCGCCCAGCGAGGCCGACCGCAGGCGGTAGCCCGCGCGCGGAGCGCCGCGAATCACGCGCCGCTCGGGAGTCGAGCGGAGATCCTTGGTCAGGATCCGCCCGGGGTCCGCGATCAGCCGTCGAATTTGCGAAGGCGATCGGGCGAACGCCGCGCGATAGACGAGCCGTTGCGCCGGGCTGTAGACGAGAAAGGCGTCGCGCTCCCGATCGATCACCATCTCGTGCCCGCCCTTCCGCTCCGACCGATAGCGGAGTCCACGCCCCGGGAGATACCAGAGCCGCCCCCGCTCCACGTCGGGCGGACCCCCAAACGGATCGCTCCGCTCCATCCGAATACCCGCGGTCGCCTCGGGCGCGTCCACGACGCGGCGCAGCATCGCGTGCACCGCCTCCTCGGGATCGACGCCGGCCGGCCCCGCCGAGCGGCCCGCGGACGGAGCAACCGCGCTCCATGCCGCGACCGACAGGGCGGCGATGCGAAGCGCCGTCCTCATCGCGCCGTCTCCCCGTCTCGGACGCCGAACAGGCGGCGCAGCAGGTCGCGTCCGCGCGGGTCGTCGAGCGCGAGGATCTTCCAATCGGCGCGCGCGGGAGGCGCGTGGCGAAACTGGGACGGCTTGACCGGCGCGTGGTCTTCGATCTCCAGGCGGATCAGGGTCTCGCCCCGGCTCCACTCGATCCATCGTGGAACCCTCCCGCTCTCAAACCGTCCGACCGGTCCGTACCGGATCGCGATCGGACTCCGATCATCCGAGGCGACCTGGACCTGGAGCGACCTGGGCTCCCCCTTCGCGCTCAGCTCCAGCGCGAATGCGTGGGGGCCGTCCGCGCCGTTGAGCGTGCCCGCCAATCGCCAGCCTTCGCCCGCCGGCTCCACCGCGGCCCGCTCGATCGCCTCGCGCACCCACGGCGTGCCGAACGCCCACGGCCGCGCGAGGAACCGGAGACCGCGCGGGCCGAGACCTTCCCGGGCGGGGACCGGCCCCGCGAGGCCGAGCTCGTAGGGGCGGATCGCCAGGTAGACGGAGTCCCCGAGAATCGTCGCGTCGATCGTACGGATCGGGCCCGCGTAGGCGACCAGCGAGAGACTCTCTCGGACCGCGGCCCAGCGGGTGTTCAGGCCTTCACGCCCCTTCCCGCCGAGGCGGACCGCGAGCATCCCCGCGCCGCGCGTCGCCGTGTCCGCCCGGGCGAAGCCCTCGAGGAACCGGGCGCGCGCATCCGCCCCGGTCGATCGGCCCGGGCCGTGGGCGCACCCCGCCGCGAGGAGCAGGGCGCAAATCGCTTGCGCCGCCCCGGCGCGCCGGGCAATGTCGCCCGGATGCAGGCGCCCGCGCCCGACCTTGAAGCCGTCACGTTTTGGAGACCACCGCCGGGCGACTTCCCCGAGGGCGCGCGCTTTTCCCTCGCGCACCGGGGTGGCGGGGTGAGCCTCGGCCCCTACTCCTCGCTCAACCTCGGCTTGGGGGTGGGCGATGAGGAGCGCGCGGTGCTCGAAAACCGGCGCCGGCTCCGGGGCGCCGCCGGGATCGAGGGCGACGGCCCGCTGCGGCTTCATCAGGTCCACGGACACCGCATCGTCGAGCCGGACGCGGCGCCCTGCGAAGCCGATGGGGTCCTCGTCCGCGGGGGAGATCCGTGGGTCGCCGTCTCCGCGGCGGATTGCGCGCCGGTCGCGATCGTGGCCGAGGATCTCGCGTGGGGCGTTCTCCTCCACTGCGGCTGGCGCGGCGCGCGCGAGCGGATCGCCGCCCACGCCGTGATCCGCCTCGAGCAGGCCGGGGTCACCCGCGGGCGGCTGCGCGCCGCGATCGGGCCGTGCCTCCACGCCTGCTGCTTTCCGATCGGGCCCGAGGTCGCGGCGCAGTTCGACGCGCGGCTGCTCCGCGCCCATCCCACCGGACAGCCCGCGCTCGACCTCCCCGAAGCGATCACGGCTGCGCTCCAGGACGCGGGAATCCCGCGCGAGCGGATTCGGGCGACCCCGGATTGCACCTCCTGCTCCCCCAAACTCTACTTCTCGCATCGGAGGGACCGGGGGCTCACGGGGCGTCACTGGGCGCTCCTCCGGCTTCCGCCGCCGGGGGCTTGAGCCACCGCCGCGCGTTCTGCTCCAGACGCAGAAACGCCTTCCGCCCGAGCAGACCGAGGCCGAGCCCGAGGATGATCCCCGCGAGCACATCGGACGGCCAGTGGTCCCCGACGTAGACGCGGGAGAAGCAGACCAGGGCCGCGACCGCGGCGGCCGGGATCGTCGCCGCCGGAAACACCGTCGCGACGATCGGGACCGCGGCCGAGAAGTTGACCGCGTGCACCGAGGGAAACGCATAGGAACGGCGCACGCCGAAGAGCGGGTGCGAATCGGCGACGACGACCGAGGGGCGGGGGCGCTTCACGATCGGCTTGATCACCTTCGCGCTCACCTGGTCCGAGACCGTGAGGGTCAACGCGAGAACGAGGAGCGCCAGCGCCCCCCGGGCGCGCCTCGTCAGGAACAGGACGACGACGAGCGCGAGCAGCGGGAGCTTCCAGCGCCCGGGGTCGGTGAACGCCATCATGATCGGGTCGAGCGCGGGGTGGTGGAGCCCCAGATGGATGGCGCGGAAGAGCGCCAGGTCCCAGGCGAGGAGGAACACTCCGTTCGCTAGAACTCAGGCCCAAAGGTCAGGAAATGACGCGGCTTCCCGAGTCCTCGTTCGAACCGGTGCTCCCTTCCGAAATCGTAGCGAAGAACGAAATAGCCCAGGTTGATCCGCGCGCCGAAGCCGAACGCGAGCCGCATGCTCTCGGTGTGAAACCCGCCCTTCGACGAGAAGAAGACCGGATCGGCGTCGCGGTTCCACGCCGACGCCGCGTCGATGAACATCACGCCGTTGATGCCCCCGAGCGAGACGGGCAGGAAGCCGGTGCGAAGCGTCTCGATCAGGGGGAAACGGAATTCGAGATTGCCGATGAGCGATCGGGTACCGATCAGGTCTCCGTAATCGACGCCGCGATAGGTGAACGCGCCTCCGAAGCGGAAGTACTGGGGATCCCGGCCGAAGCTCCCGCCCCCGAGGAGCCGCCGGGCCAGCGTGAAGCGGCGGGCGAGATTGGTATAGCGCCGCGTATCGAAGATCGCCGTGGTGTAGCTGATGCCGCCCTCGGCGTGCTCGACGCTGTACCGCGACCGTCCTCCGTTGATCGGCCCGGTCGAGCCGTAGAGGGCGTTGTCCCCGACGAGCGCCAGGTTCGGCGCCACGTAGAAGTAGTCCCCCAGGTTGCGGATCTGCGACACCGTCCCGGTGGTGTTGTCGTAGTGGAAGACATGTTGGTCCACGACCGCTGCCTGGAGCCCGTACTCGAGCCGGCGAAAGCGGGTGAACGGACGCGAGAAGAACAGGGCCGCGCCCCTGTGGACCTGGTTCTGCAGGTCGTCGGTCGTGGGCGACGAGAGGAGGAGAAGGTCCTTCTGATACTGGAAAGCGGCCACCCCGTAATTCGTCCGGCGCGAAAGGTTGGTGTACGAGAGAAAGACGTCCGAATCGCTCAGGTTTCCATAGAGGTTCAGCACCGCGAGGATGTTGTGGTTCCCGAGGAGATCGCTGAAGGAGATCACGCTCGAGCCCGCGAAGCCGACGTTCGACGCTACGACCGCTCCGCCCGCGAAATAGTCGCGGCTGAAGGAGGCCCGGTACGGGAGGTGCTGGAACGTCGTGCTGTCGGCGAGCGGCTCCCGGTAGACCTCCTGGATATAGTCCGTGAGCGTCGTGTCCTGCGGCGCCGAGGCGGCGCTCAGGCCGGTAACGCCCAAGCCAGGACCGGCCCCGGCCGCGCTGTCCGTGGCCCCCGGGTTCCGCGGGCCCGGCGGGGTCATTGCCCTGGCGGTCTCGGGCGCCGACGGGGCGTCGGTGGCGAGCGAGGCCTCGACGCGCGTGCCGAGCGGCGCGAGCGACGTCGAGGCGCCGCCCGAGGTCGTCTCGACCGTGGACGGGCGCTCCAGGAATTTCTGGGGGTCCCGCACCGAGTAGACGTCCCATCCGCCGCGGGTGAAGGATGTGAAGAGCAGCCGCTTCCCGTCGCGGGAGAGCGAGAGGCACGGGCTCTCGGGCACGAGCCCCGAAACCCCGGTCAGGAGATCCGTCAGCCGCACGCTCTCCCCGGTCGCGAGATCCATCCGGTAGATATTGGGGATCCCGGTCCGATCCGAGACGAAGAGAAGGGAGCGTCCGTCGGGGGACCATTGCGGGGAGATGTTCGTCCCGTTCTGGTCCGGCGGGACGACGATCTTGCCGCTCGCCACGTCGAGGACGGCGAGGCGCAGCGGACCGAAGATGAGCTTGCCGACGTCGGTCCCCGGCCCCTCGTCGGTCGCGTACGCGATCTGGGTTCCGTCCGGAGACCAGACCGGATCGCGAACGGCGTACCGGCCGCTCAGCAGGGGTCGAAGATTCTTCCCGTTCGCGTCGGCCAGATAGAGCACCGACTGCCCCGCTTTCAGGCCCACGAAGGCGAAGCGGGAGCCGTCCGGCGACCAGGACGGGGAGTAGATCGCATCGAGCCCGAAGCGGAATTTCTTGACGATCTTCCCCGACGGGATCTCGACGATGTAGATCGCGTCCTCTCCCCCGACCTTGGCCGGAATCGCGATCCTCTTCTCGTCGGGGGACCACGCGATCGCGGTATTGAAGAAGCGAAGGGTCTCGAAGCTTCCCGTCCGCTCCCCCTCGATCAGCTTCTTGGATTCCGTTCCGTCCAGCGCCGAGGCCAGGTACACGTCGTTGTACATGTTTCGATCGGAGATGTAGACGTACTGAAGCCCCGACGGGGAGACCGACGCGGCCACGTTGAAGTTCGAGAGGTCCCGCTCGGAGTCGGTGAGGCGCATCGCGATCGCGGTCGGATTCTCGTGGTCGACGATCTGCGGCAGGTACTCCTTGCGAACGGCCTCGGTCCATTTCTTCGAAAGCACGTCGACGCTGAGGCCGGTGGAGGCCTCCAGGGCCCGCTCCATGCTTCCCAGGCGGCGCGTCTTCTTCAAGATCTCGCCGATCTTCGCCAATCCGTAGTGCTCGGCGATGAACTGGAAGATCGACTGCCCGAAGCGATAGACGCGAATGTCGCCCACGTAGGCGAGCGTGCGGACCGGGATCAGATAGCCCTCCAGCGACGCGTCGCGGAGCCACATCGCGGTGTTGGGGTCGACCCCGCCGATCGAGAGATACTCGGCCATCCCTTCCATGAACCAGACCGGTACCGAGGTCGCGAAGGGATTCCCGAGAATCCCCTGGTTTTCCCCGAAGAGAACGTCGACCTGGAAGGCGTGCACGAGCTCATGCGTCATCACGTGATCGAGCTCGGAGTACGAGCCGGTGAACGGAAGGAAGACGCGGCGCTTCAAGAATTCGGTGACCCCGCCGGTGCCGATCCCGAGCAGCTCCGGCGTGATGTTCGTCTGCTCGAAGTCGGTGTGCGAAGCATAGAGGACGAGCGGAACGCGGGAGCGGATCTCGTGATGAAGCACGCGGCTGAGGCGCTGGTAGGAGCGCTCGGCCATGAGCGCGGCGTCGTTCACCGCGGCTTCGGTTCCCTGGTAGTAGTGGATGTCGAAGTGCTGGGTCCGGAGCACTCTCCACCGGAAGCGTTTGTACTGGACCTTGTTCTGGCCGAAGAACTGGGCCGCCGCGTCGGATGGGAGGAGCGGGATCGTGACGGTGAGCGCCGCCAGGGCGAGCAGCACCTGGAGCGCGTGCAGACGGCCCGCGCGGCGCGGTTTTCGATCCATGATGCTTCTCCTCATGGCGTGGCCCTCTTGTTCAGCCGGCCATCGCGGCATCCCGCGCCTCCCGAAGCGCCACCGGCACCGCGTCCCGCGGAATCGTTCCCTGGGCCGATTCGGGCCGGCCCCCGCCGCGTCCTCCGTGGCGCTTACAGATCTCACCCAGCAAAGCGCCCATCGACATTGTACCCGCAGGGGCCGAAAAGTGCGCCCGCGGAGTCTCGTCGCCGCTGACGAGCAGCGCGGTCCCTCCCCGCTCCGAGATGAGCCCGGCGAGGAGCCCCGTCTCCTCCGGAGGGCGCTCCGGCACGTGGAGCGCCACCACCGGCCCGTGGGCGCCGCGCGGGGCGTCGGCCAGAAGGCGCGCGGCTTCCCGTTCGAGCGATTCCCGGAGGAGCGGCTTGAGACGGCGATCGAGACGCTCCCGCTCTTCTTTGAGACGCGCGATCGCGCTCGGGAGATCCGCCTCGCCGGACGTGAATTCAAGACAGACGCGCCGGAGAAGCTCCCCCGCGTCCCGCACGCGCCCGAGCGCGCGGGAGCCCGCCACGAACGCGACCCGTGTCCCTCCCTTGTACCGCTCGGTCCCGAGAATCGTGATCAGGCCGACCTGGCCCGAGCGCCGGACGTGGGTCCCGCCGCAGGCGGACCAATCGTATCCGCCGACCTCGACGACGCGGATCGGACCCTCGATCTCGGGCGGCTTGCGGAGCGGAAAGCGGAGGGCGTCGTCGCGTGAGACGACGTGGGTCAGGACCTCGCGATCCTCCCAGACGACCTGGTTGGCGCGATCCTCGACGCGGCGGAGAAGGTCCTGGCCGGGGGCGGCGTGGTCGACATCGATGGTGACCGCGGCCTCACCCAGGTGGAACGATCGGGTATCCGCCTTCGCCACCTCGACGAACGCGCGGGAAAGAATGTGTTGTCCGGTGTGCGACTGCATGTGGTCGAAGCGGCGTGGCCAGTCGACGGCGCATTCAACGGCCTCGCCCGGAGCGACGGCCCCGTCGATTCGGTGCCAGATCTCGCCCTCGATCTCCGCCACGTCGAGCACTGCCCGGTTCCCGATCGTTCCGAGGTCGCATGGCTGTCCGCCGCCACCGGGGTAGAACGCGGTCTGATCGAGAGCGATCCGAACGGCCCCGTCCGTGTCGCGGACGGCGGCAACGGTAGCGGTAAATTGCCGGAGGTGGGAATCGTCGTAATAGAGAAGCCGGGTCAAAGCCGAAGGCCCTCGATGGCGCATGGGGCGGGGGAACCGGCTGCATGATACAGGAGGGGCCCCCCGCAGGCAATGAGGGGCCCCTGCGCTTACGGCGGCGCGGCGTCAGCGCGACAACGCCACGTTTCGCTGCTCGATGAAATCGGCGATGCGCTCGATGATCCCCCGCAGCTCCGAGAGGTTCATCTCGAATCGCTCGTCGTGGGTGTAGGCCTTCTCCAGCTCGTGCACGACGCGGTGGAGCACCTCGAGCTCCTCCACGATCTGCCGGTCGATCTGACCCAGCGCGTCGACCGCGACGTTGCTCGGACCGTTCGCCTTCATCGGCGTCGAGATCGACACCGCGTCGGCAAGGTACTCCAGCTTCCGAGCGCCGGCGTCGACCTCTTCCAGAAGATCGGAGAAGTCTTCGCGGAATTGCTGGCTCTCGATCCGCTCCAGACGATGCGCTTCGCCGTTCAGATGCTCGGCGACGCTCACCCGAAACCGGCGGTCGTCATCGCGGCGCTGCGTGATCTCCTGGTACCCCTTGTAGCCCGGAACTCGGCGCGCGATCTCCTCGGCAACATCCAGCGTGGCGAGCTTCGGCTGGCGGATCCGTGGCATCTTCCGTCCTCCTGACCGTTGCAGAGTGCAACCTGACGAGCCGTTCCCTGGCCGCGGCGCGCGGTGCCAGCCAATTTCGATCCATTCGCGCGGTGCTCGAATAGATGGCTCTATCCGCTTGAGGAACCGGCAGATCTAGTCTGCGCCGGCGTACCACCACGGGGCGGCGACCGGCGCACTTGGAGACGGGACTGCAACGGCCATGCCACGGCTTCACGGCGCTCAGGGTCCACCCACGACGCGGACGGCGTAGGGGACGTCGATCGGGGCCGATCCACGGAGGATCGTCCCGGCGGGCGAGACCTCGATGATCCGGCTCGTCTTCAATTCCGAGGCCCAGCAATTTCCCGTCGCGGGGTCCGCCATGATGCCGAACGGCTCGATGCCGCCGAGGGCCGACAGCGCCACGCCCGATTCGGAGAGGCGGCTCAAGCGCCCGTTCCCTGCTCGCGGCGTACCCCGCTCGCTGACCCAGAGCGATCGCGTCGTCGCGTCGAACGCGAGGTCGGCGATGCCGGACCATCGTCCCACCGCCTTCGTCACCGTGGAGTCCCTGCCGTCGATGACGTAGAGGTCATCGCCGATCGAGCTCCGGACGGCGACCCAGGCGCGCTCCGCATCCTCGTCGAGCGCGATCGCGATCACGGGAGCGCCCAGGGACCAGTCGGCCAGGAGAACCTGATCCGTGGTGAATCGGCGGACCGTCCCCGCGTCGTTCCCGATCCAGATTGTAAGGTCGACGGTTCCCGCCTCCACGACGCGGGCTTCTCCCGAGGGAATCGTCCGAAACGTATCGGCACTGGCCAGGTCGGGCCCGTAGGCCCGCACCACATGCCGGTCCGGGAAAGCGATCCAGCCGATTCCCCGGCTGTTCGAGACCGAGACATCCGACGGATGCGGGTGGACGATCGTCGGCCCCGCGGGCCTCCCGTCAAAGTAGCTCCGGAGAACGAGCCCCGCGTCGGGCATCGTGAGCCAGAGGACCGTGTGCACGCGATCTAGCTCCATATCCTCGTAGGCTTCATTGGAGGGCTGAACGTAGAGGATGTCCCGCGCGTCGGGAGTGAGGCCGAGCAGCCCCGGCACGCCGGCCGAGAGCACGGCGATCTTCCGCGTGCCCGGTGTCGCGGTGTCCGTGGGGCTGATCGCGCTGTCGCCCGACGTGAAGAAGGCGACCAAACGGTAGGTATAGGTCTCGCCGTTCGTGACCGCGGAATCGACCGTTCCGGCGATGTTCTTCCCGTACATCTCGGGTAGGTAGCTCGGGCTTTCGCCCGGGCGCCACCGGAGGAGCGCGTAGACGACCACGTCCGCCTGCGTGAGCCGCGTCCATCGGATTTCGACCTGCCTGTCCCCCGCCAGGGCGTTGAAGCCGGCGATCTTTCCTCCCGTGGCGTCATTCTCCGGATCGAGGGGGTTGAGGCGGTCCCGCTTGGCGCATCCGGCGCAGAGCGCCGCCACGATTATCGCCGCGAGCGCGGCGCGGAGGAGCGCGGCGGCAAGGGGCGCGGCGGGAAGGGGCGCGGCGGCGCGCCGGCCCGAAGGGGCGGTCACCGGGACTGGCCGGCGAGGAGGAGCAGCAGCCCCCCGATGAGGCAGACCTGCCCCGAGCCCAGCGAGAAGGCCGCGTATCGGTCATAGCGAACCGCGCGATCGTACAGGTCGGGGATTTTCTCGACATTGGAGGAGGCCAGGTAGCGGTCGTACCACTCGTCCCCTTGGCGATGGAAGGATTGACCGGGGTAATGGCGATCGAGGTCAGCGTCACGGCAGCGGCGTCGGGGGCGTCGGAGCCCGCATCGGCAACGACGTCTGCCTTCACGTCGGCAGCAACGTCGGGGCTCGTCGCATCTTTCGCGTCGGAGCCGGTGTCTTGCGGTGGGGTGACGTCTGCCGGAGGCGCCGTTTCAGCGGGCCCCACGACACCCGTGTCGGAGGTTGGGTTCGAGCTATCGAGGCCGCTGTCTTTCGCGGCATCGGCATGCCCGTCGAGCGCGGCGTCTTGCGACGGAGGG
>Ga0137409_10002959_pt1 | contig 18054 bp, 14 predicted proteins | sample CZODoug1_16funga_FD_122059 | JGI IMG/M metagenome (GOLD analysis project Ga0137409, IMG submission 122059) | Vadose zone soil fungal communities from Angelo Coast Range Reserve, California, USA - CZODoug1_16fungal (Hybrid Assembly) | ecosystem: Environmental > Terrestrial > Soil > Vadose zone... | reverse complement strand
CATATCAATCACAAACCGATACTTCACGTCACTCTTCTGCACCCGCTCATAAGCTTCGTTGACCTTCTGGATCGGAATCACTTCAATATCGGAAGCGATACCATGTTTGCCGCAGAAATCCAGCATCTCCTGTGTTTCCTTGATCCCGCCGATCGCGGACCCGGCGAGGCTGCGGCGACGGACGAGTAACGGCATAGCCCCCACCGGAATATTCTTTTCAGGAACACCCACCACGACCATGGTGCCGTCCAGTTTCAGCAGGCTGAAGTACTGGTTCCAGTCCATATCTGCCGAAACGGTGTTAACGATGAGATCGAAAGAACTGGCCAGTTGGGTGAAGGTTTCCGGATCGGACGTCGCGTAAAAATGATCGGCACCCAGACGTTTACCGTCGGCCTGCTTTTTCAAAGACTGGCTGAGAACGGTGACTTCCGCTTCCAGGGCATGCGCTAACTTGACGCCCATGTGGCCAAGTCCGCCCATGCCGATGATGGCTACTTTTTTTCCGGGACCTGCATTCCAGTGCTTGAGCGGCGAATAAAGAGTGATCCCGGCGCAAAGCAGGGGCGCGGCTGCATCGAGCGGCAGGTTCTCGGGGATGCGAAGAACGTAGTTTTCGTCGACAACGATCTTCTCGGAATAGCCGCCGTAGGTGGGAACGTTATCGTTATCGCGGCCGTTGTAGGTCCATATTGCCTTCACTTCACAATATTGCTCGAGGTTTTTTTGACACGACGCGCAGGTGCGGCAGGAATCGACAAAGCAGCCGACGCCGACTTTGTCTCCTACTTTGTACTTCGTGACTTTGCCAGCGACCGCTGTGACCACCCCGGCGATTTCGTGTCCGGGGACCATGGGGAAGATGGACTCCGGGAGAAAAGTGTCCCACTCGCCGCGGGCCTGATGAATATCGGAATGGCAAACGCCGCAATACTTGATCTCGATGACAACATCATGCTCGCGCGGCTCGCGGCGTTCAAACAAATACGGCGCTAGTGGAGCCTTGGCGGTCGGAGCGGCATATCCCTTGGTCTTGCTCATGATTTCTCGCTTTCAGGAAATTTTGTAAGAGTACTTTTTAATAGATGCTGCCGGATGGGCCGCGGCTTCATTGAGAAAGCTCAGCCAGGCTTCACTGCCCGCGCGGTTAGGCGGGCGACGACAGCGGGCGAGGGCGATGCCGCTACGGAGTTTTGGGCAGCGGCAGGGACGCTTGTCCAAAAACGTATCGCCACCCGCTGGGAGTGCGCACATAAGTGTCGCTGAACCACAGCGTCTTGTCGAAGGACTTTCCATCCTGCGTGCGGCCCTTCTCCCACAATTTGGCGGTGACGACCGCTGTGTCGCCCCAGACGCGAACCGTCTGTTCGGTGTCGCTCTGATGTTCGTAGACGACGTCACGGCTCCGCGCCCCTTTCAGCAAGTCGGCTTTCGTGTAGGTCTTGCCGTTTCCAATAACCAGGATGAAATCATCGGCCAGGATGCGATCCATCGTGGCCGCGTCATTCTTTTCGACGGCCGCTTGGTACTGCGTGTCGAGTGCAGCCACCGCCTTCTTGTTATCGTCGGAGGACGCGCTCATTCGATTCACGCCAATCGCCGCCAGCATGATGACAGCCACCCCTATTACCAGAAATTTCTGCATCTCTGTCTCCTTGCTTAGGTTAAATGTCGCTCATGGGTTACAAGCACAATCTCATCAGGCATACCATATCCGCGATCATGGGCTCGGTTCGAGACCGCGTAAGTTTTCAATTCGCTCCATCGAATCGAAAAGGATCGCATGCCGCAGGAACAGTACAGTGTGTGTTCTTCCGAATCTCCAGACAGATGCGACACGAGGTAAGTTCCGTTGGGATAGGGACTGGAGCCAATAACATATCGAGTGAGGCACTTCGGGCACTCCACGCAGTGGCGAATACGGAGAGTCATAGAAAGTATCCATCAAGATAGATCGACACATAGAATGCGGTTGGACGTTTGCGGACCTCGCTCCCGCCATGCTGGACGTTTTCCGGATCTGTTTCTGTCGAGGAGTGATGTCCGAAAACGTCCAATTTTCATTAGCGGATCGACTATCATGAGTTCGCGAGATGAGTTTCTCGAAAAGATATGAATCTGGATTTGCAAGTATGTTCGCGAGCGAGACTGTCCCGCGACGCGCGTTTCGACGGCAAGTTTTTTATTGGCGTACTCGGCAGCGGAGTCTACTGCCGTTCGATTTGTCCCGCGCCCACTGCGAAAGAGAAAAATGTGCGTTACTTTGCAAGTGCAGCCGCAGCCGCGGAAGCGGGTTTTCGGCCTTGTCTCCGATGCCGGCCGGAATGCTCGCCCGGAACTCCGGCCTGGCTTGGCACTCCGAACACCGTTTCGCGCGCCTTGCGCCTGATTAGCGAGAGTGGCCTCGAAGATGGTGGCGTTGAGGCTCTGGCAGAACGACTTGGCGTTGGCTCACGTCATCTTCGACGACTGTTCCTCAAACACCTGGGGGCAACGCCGAGCGCGGTGGCCCAGACGCGGCGTCTGCATTTCGCAAAAAAGCTCATTGACGAAACTGCGCTGCCGATGAACCAGCTTGCGATTGCTGCGGGCTTCGGATGCGTTCGCCGATTCAACGCTGCCATTCGCAAGGTCTATCATCGAACCCCGACTCAGATCCGGCGTCTGGTGCGGCAAGCCACGATCCAGCCGGAAAATCACTATCTCTTCCGTCTTCGTTTCCGGCCTCCCTACAACTGGAATGGGATGCTGACGTTTCTCGCAGCCCGCGCCACACCCGGTGTCGAAGCGGTTGAGTCTGGCAGCTATCGGCGGTCCATCTCCTTGAACGGCAGTCACGGCTATTTCGAGGTCTCACTCGACGAAGGCACAGACTCGCTGGTGGTGCGCCTTCAGTTTGGCGATCCGTGCGCGCTCTTCTTCATCATCGAGCGAATTCGCGCGATGTTTGATCTGAATGCGGACTGGGCTGCCATCGTGCGCAGCCTGAGACCTGACCCAGTATTGGGACCACTGGTTGCGTCCGCTCCGGGGCTGCGTGTGCCGGGATGTTGGAATGGTTTCGAACTCGCAACGCGCGCGATTCTCGGCCAGCAGATCACCGTGAAGGGCGCGACCGCGTTGGCGGGGCGGATTGTGGAAACTTTCGGACGGCCGTTCTGTGGCACAAACGGTCTCACTCATGTTTTTCCCGCTCCCGAGGTTTTGGCCGATGCCAACCTTGCGGGGATCGGCATGCCTGGCGCGCGCGCCGAGAGCATTCGGGCGCTCGCTCGCGCCGTGTCTGTTGGACAAATCAGTTTTGAAGGGATCGTGGACGTCGACGCCTTCCTGATGCGGCTGTGCGAACTCCCAGGCATCGGCAAATGGACGGCGCAATATGTCGCTATGCGAGCGCTGGGAGAGCCGGATGCATTTCCTTCCGGAGACCTCGGACTTCTGCGCGCCCTGGATCTCGGGAGTTCTCGTGAACTCGATCGACGCGCCGAAGCCTGGCGACCTTGGCGAGCCTATGCGGCGATGTATTTGTGGAGGATCGCCGGCGGATCAAGAATGCGCGGATCCGAAGTTTCTTTCAGAGCAAGAAAGATTACAGTCGAAGAGTCTGTTTCTCAGCGGACCGTACCCATGCTCGTGTGACGAGCCCGCAGCGCTGCCGGACAACTCGACAACTCAAGGTTCGACCACCGCGCCCATATACAGGATCGCGTTCGTCTCCTTGTCCAGGATAGCGAAGAAGAATGGCCGGTTGACGATCATGCGAAAAGGCTCTTCGGGCTTTTGGCCGACATGTATGTCCCCGGGGACGCCGCCCATCACACCGACTGACACGACCTCTGTGCCTTTCTCATCCACATTCAACCAGATTTCCTGAAGCACGCACGTGAGCCTGGCACCTTCAGGATTGCTCACGGCCGGACTGAAGGAACTGAACGCAGTGAATGATCCCAACCCCATCTGCCCAAGCACGCCCCGTATGTCTCCGCGATAATCGAACTTCAAGCGAGGGAGTTCCAGATAACCGGGACGCTCAGGCGACAGACTCCTCAAATTGAAGGCATCCAGAATGTCTGCCTTCGCAGCCGGGCTCGCTCCGTTTTGCAGCAAAGCAAAGTCAAGGGAGAGCGCGGTTGGCGCAATGAGTACGTTCTTGCCTTGCTTTCGGACGACTGACTGCTGGAAGAATTTGAAGGCGAATCTTGTATTCGCATCCACCAGCGCACCGGACGACTCCTGCGCAGCCGCGCTGCCGGAAGCGGCAAGCCATGCTATCGATAGCAATGCAAGCCTGAGGTGTGTCACAGTTCAATCCGTCGCTTCATAATTGAAGGATTCTCCGAGCCGACAGATGCGCTCCCGTCAGCAGCAACATTCCAGTCAGGAAGGCCCAAAACATCAGGCTGACCGAGATCGCAAACGGTCCATACACTTCGCCAAAATTCAACCAGGGAAGGGCAAAGATATACGCGTACTTCAGCGCTTCGGAGAGCAGTCCCATCAGTACGGCGGTGGGCAGGACTGCGCGGGCAGGAACTTTTCCGTTCGGGAGTGCCCAATAAATCAAAAAAAAGATCGCGATGCTGGCTGTGATCGCAAAAATCTTCATAGTGATGAAACCCACCAACGCCACAAACCACATGCCGTGGCCATGGAGCGCATTCTTCAGGAACGTGACATTGCCCGCCGTCGCCCAGACTGAAAGCAGGGCGAGGGATCCGGACGCGAAGGTCAGTCCCAGCGAGATGAGCTGGTTCCCCACGTACGACCGGTTATTGCGAAATCCCCAGATCCGGTTCAGCGCCACTTCGAGCGGCATGAAGATTCCGGTCGAAGTAATCAGCAACATCACGAGCGAGAATACTTTCGCGCTTTGGTGGGCATCGACCAGCGCGTTCAGATTGCGGATCACAAAATCCTGTCCGGCAGGCACGTAGTCGCGTAGCAGGCTTACGACGACGTCGTACATGACGCGGGAATGAAACACGCGCCGGATGAGCGTGAGCAACAGTAGCACGAATGGGAAAAACGAAAGAATGGAGTTGGCGGCGACCGAAAACGCGAAGGTGTGCACTTCGGTCCGCAGCAGGTATTGCAGGGTGGAGCGGATAAGGCCGTCCCGTTGCCCTTTGACCATGCCGGGCTGCCGGTCGGCGGTGGTTTTGTCCGAAATTTCGACGGGAGTGATGGAAGTCACGGCTTGCTCAAATCCTATCAGAGGCCGGTCGATCGGCCATGCAAGCCGGTCAGGGCCCCTTCCAGCGACGCGGCGGAAGCTAAGAGGCGAGCCGGCGGATCAGGAGCATGGTTTGATCGTCGGTTTGCTTGCCGAACTTCAATGTGCGGCCGCGCAGTTCGCGGTAGATTTCGGGAAGCGGTTTTTCGGCGCAGTTGGAAAGAGCTGACTTGAAGTCTTCCAGTCCCAGTTCGCGCTCGCGGGAGTCGAAGACTTCGGTAAATCCATCGGTGATCAGGGCGAGCAGGTCGCCGGGACTGAGGGTCAGACGGGAAATTTCGAAAGTCTGATTCCGAAACAATCCGATGGGAACGTTGGAGTCGGAGCGCTCTACGATGGTTCCGCCGAGCTTCTGATAATGCAGAACGGGCAAGTGACCGGCAAGGGCAAACGTGAGGTCCGGACCTGTGTTGCCGCTGACGTAGGCGAACGTCAGATAGTTGGCGGGCGCGGTGACCGGTTGCAGCACTTCATTCAGGTCCTGTAACAGGTCGTCGGGCCGCCGCGTTTTGGTCAGCTGCATGGCGGTTGCGCTCTTGATCATGGCCATGAGCATGCCCGCCGCGACTCCGTGGCCGGAGACGTCCGCGATGTAGGCGTGCCAGGTTCCGTTGTTCTGGACAATATCAAAAAGGTCGCCGCCCACCTCGCTGCTCGGCACGGAACTGCCGAACATCTCAAAGGCGCCGATGGTATGGTGCTGTTGCGGAACCAGAACGCCGTGGATTTTTCCGGCCAGCTGCACTTCCGTTCGCGTCCGGAAAAAGCGGTTGCCCTCGCGGCCGAAAAAAATCAGGAAGAAAATGTAGCCGGCCACAATCAGCGCGAATTCGACCCAGGCGTCAACGAGGAATTTGTGTTTGAGCGCATGCAGATCGCCGGCCAGGGATTTGGGAATGGGTGCATAGCGATGAAGAAGGTAATTTGCAAACCACTGCAGCGGGCCCAGGACAGCAAACCACCAATAGCGGCGCGTCGCACCGAAATACGCCCACACAATCGCAAACGCTCCGGCGATCACGACCGTTTTCACCACGTCCGTGACCGACTGCGACTCAAAATCAGCGCTGGAAACGGTCAGAATCAGGGCTCCGAAGAGACAAAAGACCCCCGCAAAAAAGAAGACCTTGGACGAAAACGGCATCGTCTTCCACGCTTGCGCTCTGGATTCGTCCGATGCCATGGCTTTCTCCGATGGTGGAGGATACCAGTTCTCAGTTCCCGGTTCCCAGTTCTCAGTGAAGACCTCGCGGCACCCCGGGGAGGGCGCTGCCCGCTCAAGACCACTGAGAACTGGGAACCGGAACCGAGAACTGCCCTCAAAACTTGCCTCTTGCCAAGATCCCACTTCCTGCTATTATCTTGGGCTTCGCCAGCCGTGACTGGTTGGCGAGAGTGCAGTCCAGGTTGACGTTCTGTGTCTGGCCGTCTGATTATCGCGCCTTCGTTTACGGCTCCATGCCGTTTCGTCGCTGCCTATTGAGTGCCGGAACTGCGGGAGCCGTTTGTATTGGTGCGGTCTTGCCCGAACGCGGTTCGCCACCGAATTCTTACCGTCCTTTGAGGGGGTGTCCCGTTTCCCCGGGACAATCAGATGAGAGACGGAAGAATATTTCAGCGATAAAGGCGAAAGGAGTTTCTTTGTGAGAGAGAAGGGTACTGTGAAGTGGTTTAACGGGGCGAAGGGATATGGGTTTATCCAGCGCTCCACGGGAGAGGACGTTTTCGTGCATTTCTCCGCCATCCAGGAGAACGGGTATCGCTCGCTGAACGAGGGCGAGACCGTGGAGTTCGATTTGCTCAAAGGCCCAAAGGGATTTCAGGCGGCCAATGTAGTCCGTGCCTAGGGCCTCTCCAGGCAGCCAGTTCGCAAACCCTCTCAGCAAGAGCGAGAGGGTTTTTTATTGAATGCAATTTCCCAGCGCGATTCATCCTTCGTTTCAGGTGTAAGATTCAGCCGCCATGGTGGGAACAAATCCGTATCATCGTCGTACCTTACGGTGCGGCGAACGCCGCCGAGGAATGCACTACGGTGATCTCATGAAAATGCAACGCTCAGTTGTTGTTCGTGGACTCATTCTGATCCTGCCTCTACTGTGCGCCCTGGCAGCGAACGGCCAAATCGAAAAGCCCTCGCAGGAGGCTGCGCCCAGATACCGCAATCCAAGTCTCAGCCCGGAAGATCGTGTTGCCGACCTCCTCTCGCGGATGACGCTGGAGGAGAAGGTCGAACAGATTACCGGCGGCGGGCAGTCCAAGCTCGATGTAATCGATCCGACGGGGACGTTTACCACTCAGCAGGCGCGAGACACACTCGGCAAGTGGTGGGACCCGGACATGCCCTTTCTCGCCAAGCGCGCGGCCATCCTGCGCAACGGAGTGCAGCGCTATCTGAAAGAGAAAACGCGGTTGGGAATCCCCACCATGTTCATGGGAGAGTCACTGCACGGTTTTATGGAAGACGGCAGCACCAGCTTCCCGCAGGCGCTCGGATTGGCGAGCACATGGGATCCGGAATTGGTGCATCAGGTTTTTACGGCTGCCGGTGACGAGGCCGGAGCGGCCGGGGTGGGCCAGGTCTTCAGTCCGGTGCTCGATCTGGCGCGCGATCCTCGATGGGGGCGCACCGAAGAGACCTACGGCGAGGATCCTTATCTGGTGTCGCGAATGGCCGTGGCCGCGATTACCGGAGTGCAAGGTGACACCCTAAAGATCGATCGCCATCATGTGATGGCAACCATGAAGCACTTTGCCGTCCATGGCCAGCCGGAGGGCGGCACCAACACGGCGCCCGCCAACTACTCCGAACGAATCATCCGCGAGAATTTTCTGGTGCCGTTTCAGGCTGCGGTGCAGGAAGCCAACGTTGGCAGCGTGATGGCCTCCTACAACGAAATTGACGGCATCCCCTCCCACATCAATCACTGGCTGCTCGAGAAAGTTCTGCGCCAGGAATGGGGATTCCGCGGTTTCGTTACTTCGGACGGAGATGGCCTGCAAATGCTGATCCAGACCCACCACGTGGCTGCTAACAAGGCCGATGCCGCGCGCCTGGCGATTGCCGCCGGAGTGGACTATGACTTGTCGGACGGCTCGGTCTACAGGACCCTTGTCGATCAAGTGAAGCGCGGGATCGTCCCGCAGAGCGACCTGGATCACGCGGTGGCACGCATCCTGGCGGCGAAGTTCCGCCTGGGATTGTTCGACAACCCTTACGTCGATCCCGATTACGCAGATCGCACCACGAACAGCGCGGAGCACCGCCAACTGGCACTGAAGGCCGCTCAAAAGACGATGGTGCTGCTGAAGAATGAAAATAATCTTCTGCCGCTCGATCTCAAAAAGCTCAAGACCATCGCCGTGATCGGCCCCAACGCGGACGGCATTCACCTGGGCGGATACAGTCGCCGGCCCGGGCACAGCGTCAGCATCCTGCAAGGTATTCGCGATCGCGTGGGAACGAATGCCACTGTGCTTTATGCCGAGGGCTGCAAGATTACGGACGCGCCCAGCGACTGGCACGGCTGGTTTAAAGACAACGTCAAACTGATCGACCCGAAAACCCAGGCCGACAACATTCAGGCCGCCGTGGACGCGGCCCGCAAGGCCGACGTGGCCATCCTCGTGGTCGGCGAAAACGAGAGCACCAATCGCGAAGCCTGGTCGGAAGGACATCTCGGCGACCGGGACTCGCTCGACTTGCTGGGCGCTCAGAACGATCTGGTCAAAGCCGTCGTGGAGACGGGCAAGCCGACCATCGTTCTGCTGATCAATGGCCGCGCGCTGTCCATCAACTACATTGCGGAGCATGTACCGGCCATTCTGGAAGGGTGGTATCTCGGCCAGGAAGGCGGGACGGCGGCAGCGAACGTTTTATTTGGGGACGTGAATCCCGGAGGCAAACTGCCGATCACCTTTCCGCACTCGGTCGGCGACCTACCGGATTTCTATAATCACAAGCCGTCGGCGAATCGGACGTACGCGTTCTCCACACGTCAGCCCCTCTATCCATTTGGCTACGGACTGAGCTACACGACATTTAAGTTCGATAACCTCCGCGTTGAACCCAAGCAGATCAGTGCGGGCGGCTCGGCCAAGGTCAGCGTCGATATCGCCAACACCGGCACTCGCGAGGGCGACGAAGTTCCGCAGATGTACATTCACCAGAGAATCGCTTCCGTGACCCGGCCGGTCATGGAGTTGAAAGGCTTCCAGCGCGTTACGCTGAAACCGAGCGAGACGAAGACGGTTGAATTCACCATCACACCAAAGACGCTCTCCATGCTCAACACCGATATGCACAAGGTGGTCGAGCCCGGCATCTTCGATGTCATGGTGGGCCCCAACTCAGACCGAACGACGGCGGTGGCGTTGGCCGTGGTAGGCCCTTACGGGGAAACTGGGATCGCTCCGCTGCCACCTCCGCCCGCAGGCTCGGAGTCGGGCATGGTCAGCAACTTCGATGCCGGCAAAGTTGCAGCCAACTACGGCTCCTGGACGACCCTTACCGACGTGGTGACAGGAGGAAAGTCGACGGCATCGATCCAGGTGGTGGACGGTGGCGCCAACAACTCCAAAGGCGCATTGCGTGTGACCGGCGAGCTTATCCAGGGAGCACCGTTCCTCTGGGCGGGAGCGTTCTTCGCGCCGGGAGAGTCGCTGGCGGACGTGGTCAATCTCTCCGGCAAGAAGACCATCAGCTTCTGGGCCAAAGGGGACGGGAAGCCCTATGCTCTGTCTGTCTCCACCGAGAGCCGTCAGGGCCAGATGCCCGCAATGCAAGTCTTTGTTGCCGGACCCGAGTGGAAACAGTTCTCGTTTCCCATTTCCGTCTTCGAGACGGATGGCCATGATGTGACGAATCTGGGTTTCGCCCGCGGCCAGGAGGCGGGCAAGTTCGAATTTGAGATCGACGAAGTCGAAATTAGGTGACGGGACGGGCTTCGTAAACCCTCTCAGGAAGAACGAGAAGGTTTTTGTATTTCTGAGATAGGCGGGGCGCTTTTACGAGTTTTCGCCGCCGATGTAAGATTCTCAGAACGCTCTCGGAAACCAGGCCCGGAGCAAGGAGTCTCCCGTATGCATCATCCCGCTGTGCGCCTTGCCTCTGTCCTCGTGCTGGTTTGCTTCCTGACCATGTTGCTCTTACCGTCCACAGCTTCGGCCGATTCGAAGCGCCTGCTCGGGTATTACCCGTTCTGGGCGCAGACAGACACGCCCGCCTACAGTGCCGCCAATATCCCGTATCAGAAGCTGACTCACATCGCACACGCTTTCCTGCTGCTCGACAAAATGGACATTGGCAACATCGTAGTGTCCGATGGCCTTATTGAGCCACTCCTGATCTCGAACGCGCACTCCGCTGGAGTGAAAGTGCTGATCTCAATTGGTGGCGGAGATCCTGCCCAGGCCCGCGCCTTCCGCAAAATCGCAGCCGACGCGGCAATTCGCGCGGTGTTCGTGCAGAACGTCTACAACTTTGTGGTAGCGAATGGATACGATGGCGTGGACATCGACTGGGAAATCCCGGTCAACCCGAAAGACACGAATAACTGCATCATGCTGATGCAGGACCTGCGCAATCAATTTCCCGCTCCGCAGTATCTGTTGTCGATGGCCATCCCCGCCGACCCGCGTTCCTGGGGCAGCGGCTTCGATGTGCCTGCGCTGGTGCCCCTGCTCGACTTCATCAATGTCATGACCTACGACTTCTACGGCCCGTGGAGCGCGCATGCCGGAGTGAATTCGCCACTATTCCAGGATCCCGCCGATCCCGAGCAAGTGGGCAGTATTGAAACTTCCATGGACCTGTTTGCGAACATTTACAGTGTTCCATCCGATAAGCTCAATATCGGAACGGCGTTCTACGGATACGAGTTCGACAGCACCCAGCGCCTCTGGGACGCATGCACTGACTGCGGCAACACTACTTTCACCGTAAACTACGGTACCGACATCAAGCCGCGTATCAACCAGCTAGGATGGGTGCGCCGTCACGATTCTGCCGCCAAGTCGCCCTACTTGCTCTATCAGGGCGCGGGCGGGCAGGCCGGATTCATCAGCTACGATGACGCGCAGTCCACAGCTAAAAAGGTGAACTATGTTCTGGGAAAGCGTAGCTTCGGCGGTGTCTTCATGTGGAGCCTGGACGCCGACTACGACGGAAGCAGCCAGGACTTGCTGGATGCAATGTATAGCGCGTTTCAGCGCCATTAACACTGATTGCGCGTCTGGCCCGAGTACTTCTTGCTCTTACGGGACAACGGAAACATGACACATCGCCAACTAATCGGCCCCGTCGCCGGCAGCACGCCGGCAGATTCCGGACTGTCTGAGGGGCGTGTTCATTCCCTGCCTTACGATCTTCTGAAAGAGGCTTCCCGCCGCTTGGAAATCATGTCGCTTATTGCCGCGACGCTATGGTTTCTCGGCACGCTGGGAGATCGTATTGCGCTGCTCGCTATGACCCACGGTGACCGGAAATGGTTGCATTGGCAAGGGACCGACGTGATTGCCGGACTGAGTATCCTCGTGTCCCTGTCGCTATTTTTCTACATTCGCAAGGGGGATCGAGATCCAAGGTTCGTCCTGAATCTCGGGCAGGTTTTCCTAGTGCTCATGGCCTTTGCTCTCGGCCTGATGATCCATTGGTTTCGCGTACCAAAAGAATGGGCTGTATCTCCAATGATCAGTTGGATTGGCGCCGTTGTCCTGATGTCCGCCGCGATAGTGCCCAACGCCCCCAGGAACACACTGATCGCAGGGCTCATTGCCGTATCGATGAACCCTGTGGGTATGTTGATTGCTAAGGCACGGGGCGCGTGGGACTTCGGCTCCTTGAGCAACGTGTTGGTAATGCACTATCCCGACTACCTGATGGTCGGCGTCGCGTTCGTAATCTCGCGCGTCGTCATGAGATTGGGCCAAAAAGTCACGCGTGCCCGCGAGATGGGAAGTTACCAGCTGGTAACTCTCCTGGGAAAAGGCGGAATGGGGGAAGTGTGGCGGGCCCGCCACCAGATGCTGGCTCGGGACGCGGCTATCAAGTTGATCCAACCTGACATGCTGAGTCGCACGTCGGGAGGCAACGCCGTACTCGTGCGGCGCCGGTTCGAGCAAGAGGCAAAAGCGACGGCTGCGTTGCGCTCTCCTCATACCGTGGAGCTGTACGATTTCGGTGTCACGAAGGATGGCGTCTTCTACTACGTGATGGAATTGTTAGACGGGATTGATCTGGAGAGTCTAGTGAAGAAGTTCGGGCCGCAGCCTCCAACCCGAGTCGTGAGTATTTTGCGTCAGGTATGCCGTTCTCTGGCGGACGCCCACAGCCACGGCATGATTCATCGCGACATCAAGCCCACGAACATATTCCTGTGTCGTTTGGGGAATGAATATGACTTTGTGAAGGTTCTCGACTTCGGTCTGGTCAAGGTGTTGGACGTGCAAGAGACCCAGATCACGATCGAAGGTGCAACTACGGGAACACCCGCGTATATGGCGCCCGAAATGGCGATGGGAAATTCACCGTTGGATGGACGGACCGACCTGTACGGACTGGGCTGCGTCGCCTACTGGCTGATTACAGGCAGCCTTGTCTTTGAAGAGAAGGGCGCCACTGCCATGTTGTTGGCGCACGTTCAGAAAGCTCCCATTGCGCCCTCAAAACGAATCGCGGCCACAGTGCCCGCGAGCCTTGATCGGGCCATCATGATGTGTCTCGCAAAGGATCCTGCGCAGCGGCCGGCCAGCGCCGAAGTTCTGGGGCGCATGTTGGAAAGTTCCGACGGGATTGTCTCCTGGACCCCGGAAGATGCCGAGGCTTGGTGGCATACGAACAAGCCCGACAACGGCGTTCCGCAGGACTTGGGAGACAGACCTACGCTCGAGGACGCGGACGCCCTGCCCACGCTCTGACATTTAATTAGATCTCTTCGCCGAACCCGCGCGGCGGACCAAGTCGGGTGCTCTCATCCGCTGGCAGTATTGCTCAAAGTTTGGCCGTGGTCCCTGCCATTGAAGATCGTCGACTGTATCGAACACAGGCACATCCAGTCGCAGAGTTGCCAAGGTGCGATACAACAGGACGTCTTGCCATCCGGTGAAAAGCGATTCGGACAACGTGCGGGCCTTCTTGATCGACGGATGCCACGCTCGCCAATCCTTTGGAATGTCTTCGAGGTGAGGGTATTGAGACAAGACCTGAGCCGCAGCCTTGGCCCCCCATCCTGCCATGCCAGGGAATCCGTCGGCGCTGTCGCCGACGACGGCCAGGTAGTCTGGAATCGATGGGGGCTTCACCCCGAATTTGGCCACGACACCGGCTTCATCGCGCACGATGTCGCGCCTGCGGTCTAGTTGAACGACCCGTGTGCCGACCACACACTGACTGAGGTCTTTATCCGGCGTACAAATGAGCACTTGTTTCACGCGGCCGTCCTTCGCGGCCTCGGCGGCGGCGGACGCGAGCGCATCATCTGCTTCGTAGTAGACCATTGGCCATACCACGACTCCCATCGCTGCCAGCGTTTCCTCGAGAATGGGGAACTGCGAGAGCAGTTCCGGAGCGACACCTTCGCTGGTTTTGTATCCCGGATACAGATCGTTTCGGAACGACTCAACGACATGATCGGTGGCAACGCCGATGTGGGTGGTGCCGCGTTCGATCATCGACAAAACCGAGGTCAGGACACCACGAACTGCACCGATTTCCTGGCCATTAACATCTGCCGCAGCGGGCACGGCGAAAAAGTGCCGGAACAATTCGTATGTCCCGTCAATCAAATGAACGTCCATGTGGGTCCGATCAGATTATTGCAAGCGCGGTCTTGCGATCCAGCAGGCAGCCGAGAATTGTTCCTGTGGCTGGCCCGCGGCTGGAAACTCCGTGTCCGACAGTGCGCGTTCCATGTCACATCGTCTTCACATCCAGGCTCTGCCACAAATACCAACATGCAATCGACCGGTACGGCGCCCACGGTTTCGCAATCTTCTCCATCACCGCAGGCTTCGGCCATTTGCGTTTCTTGTAGTGTTTCTTGATCGCGGCTTGGATGCCGTAATCGCCAGTGGGCAGAATATCGGGACGGCGCAGCGTGAACATCAGAAACATGTGAGCCGTCCATACGCCGATGCCTTTAACTTGGGTCAGGTGGGCGATTACGTCCTCTTCTGAAAGCTCGGGTAGTTTTTCGAATTCCAGTAGCCCGGCTTTGGTTTTCTCGGAGAGGTCGCGGAGGTACGACGTTTTCTGTTTCGATAGGCCTACTCCGCGCATCTCGGCATCAGAGAGTTTGAGGATGCCCTCGGGAGTGAGTGGATCGCCGGCAGCGACTGTGAATCGTTGGAAAATCGTCGCAGCAGCCTTGCCGTTCAGCTGCTGATACAGGATCGACTCGGCTACGTTATGAAACGTAGGCTCGCCAAACTGCATCCGGCAAGCGCCTATCTTTTCAATGATGGCCGCCAGCACTGGGTCAGATTTCTTAAGATGATTGACAGCCTTTCGCATCGCGCCCTCACCGAGAAAGGCAGCATATCACAAGGGCGAACAAGTGGCGAATTGGCGGGGCGAACCAAACAGTCGGGCCGTCTAGCTGTAATAAAATCTGAGTACGTAGAAAAGCACTTTACAATGCAAAGTTAATCGCCTATCTTGATGCTTGGCCATGAGAGTCAAGATGATCCTGCCGGCGCTGACGGAAGCCAAGAGCCCGCTCTTCCGGCCCATCAAATACTCGCTCTTTCCTCCGCTCGGATTGGCAACCCTCGCGGCCTACCTTGATCCAGACGATGAAGTCACCCTCACCGACGAACACGTGGAGACTCTATACCTGGACGACGAACCGGAACTGGTTGTCATCCAGGTTTACATCACGTCGGCGTACCGCTCGTACAAGATTGCCGATCACTATCGCAAGCGGGGCGCCTTTGTCGTTCTGGGAGGCCTGCACGTCACTTCGTTGCCGCAAGAGGCTGCCGAGCACGCGGAGGCCGTTTTTCTTGGCCCTGGGGAAGACACGTGGCCGGAATTCCTTCGAGATTTTCGGTATGGGCGGCCGAAGAAACGTTACCAGTCGCAAACTCGCTCTCTGCTGGGAATTCCTAAGATTCGGCGAGACCTGATCAAGCGGCATCTGTATCTGGTGCCGAATTCCATCGTGGTCTCGCGCGGCTGCCCCCATGTTTGCGACTTCTGTTACAAGGAGGCGTTCTTCGCCGGAGGGAAGTCGTTCTACACCCAGACGGTGGACGATGCGCTCGCCGAGATCGAGCGCTTGCCCGGACGGCACCTCTATTTTCTCGACGATCATCTCTTCGGCAACGCGCGCTTTGCGGAAGCCCTCTTTGAGGGCATGCGAGGAATGCGGCGTCTGTGGCAAGCGGCGGGAACCGTGAACACCGTGCTGGCGCCGAAACTACTCGAAAAGGCAGTCGCCTGCGGATTGCGGAGTCTGTTCGTCGGATTTGAGACCACCAATGAGGCCAATCTCAAAGAGCAGAGGAAATATCAGAATCTTCGCCGTGATTACGGCGCTGCTGTCCGCAGGCTTCACGACAACGGCGTCATGATCAACGGCAGTTTCGTGTTCGGCATGGATGAGGACGACTCGACAGTTTTCGATCGTACCGTCGAATGGGCCGTCGGGCAGGGGATTGAGACTGCAACGTTTCACATTTTGACGCCCTATCCCGGTACGGCGCTGCACGCGCGCATTCGAGAGTCAGGCCGCATTCTGCACGAGAACTGGGATCTGTATGACACGCGTCATTGTGTCTATCGTCCCGCGCGCATGGACGGCGCAACCCTCGAAGCTGGCTACTGGCACGCCTACCGGCAGTTCTACACGTGGGGTTCGATACTTCGAGGATCATGGGCGAAGGCGGATTGGCGCGGACGACTACGCCATCTCGCCTACGCGTCGGCCTGGAAGAAGTTTGAGCCGATGTGGGATCTCATCATTCGCACCAAGCGCTGCGCCCGTATGCTTCCAGTACTGGAGACAATTCTGGATGGAGCAAAACAGAAGCCGAGCATCACCGAGCGTCAAACGCCAATCTTCCCAGAGAACCGGTTGTCCGAGAGCATCCCCGAAAGGGAAGAAGAAACGAAAACCCAGTTCCCTCCCGTGTTTGCGAGCGCGGATTTGTTCGACTAAAGGCCAAGAGGGCTGGATCCGCCTCGTCGGAGGCTCAGGCCAGATACTGCAACGTCTTCTCAATGAGTTGCTCAGTCCCGCGGTAAGGATCGCCTACGTCGTCGTACTCCATCGATAGATATCCGCGATAGCCGCTCTTCTTGAGGATCGCGAATGCATAGGCCATATCCACTGGTACCACCGGCTCCCTTCTCCGTCGACTCCGATTCTTTCACGTGGCTGATGCCATAGGCATGGCTGAACATGGCTTCGAGTCCGGCATAGGCGTTTTCGGGAGACAGATGCATCAGAGAATTGCCGAAGTCCGGCAGGCCGCGCAGCCAGGGGCTGTTCACTCTATCAATCAACTTCGCAATAAAAAACGGGTCTTCGGTGACTCCGTCGTCGTTTTCAAGATGAACGACCACGTTGCGGATGGCACCATACTCGGCAATGCGTTGGAGCGTGTCGGCGCAGCGCTCGAAGTCGGGCGCTTGATTGTCCGCGGACTCAATATGAGTTCGAATGCTTGGAGAACCTAGTATGACGGCCGCATCGACCCATTGCTTGTTGACCGCAACTGCGCGCTCACGCTCCTCTGGGTCGGCAGCGTAAAAGCTGTGTTCGCCATCCACTGCGATATCTACAACGGAGGCCTTCGCCCGATCGAGTGTGGAACGGAAGTCAGCCAGATACTTTGGATCGAGCGAGCGGAAATGGTGGCTCCAGGGCTCGATCTTGTTGACGTGAAAGCGCGTGCTGACATGCGCGGCAAACTCCGTGATTTCCATTTTCCGCGCCGTCTTCGCGGCCGGCGTCACATATTCCGCTGGCAAAATGAAATCGCGAAATGGATAGGAAGCCACGGCGATACGATCACGCGGGTTGGCCGGGAAGCTAACATTTGGCTGAGAAGTGGAAGCTCTGGCCAGCGCGGGGAGTAACGCTGTTCCCGCAGCGAGCGCGACAGAATGAGAAAGGAATTCTCTGCGAGTGTTCATCGGTAAGCGATATTACCCGATGTTGCCGTTACGACGGAAAGTGGAAGTACACATCGTGCTTCGACGCGACCGGCACGCCATCAAGCGTGGCGGGCTGATAGTGCCACTGGCGTAGCGCCGCGACGACCTTCTCGTCGATGCCGTGGCCGATGGCCTGCACAATTCGCGTCTCAACAACGTTGCCCTGCGCGTCGATTGTGACCTCTACGATGACGTCACCCTTCAAGTCGCGAGGCAATTCCGATCGCGCCACTGGCGGGTTGGGAAACACGACCGGAAAGGCGACATGGACTTCATGACCTTCGATCGGCCCGTCAATCACGGTGCGGAGAGCCGAGCCGGCGCGAGTGTTGTAATCGGCAGCCACCGCGTCGGGCGGTACCTGGAGATGGTCCGGTACCGGTTTGAGCGAAGAGGGTTTCGGCCTGCGGTGAGGCGCGTGCCGAGAGTGTGCCAGCGTTATTTTGTCTTCGTCGGGGGAATCTTGTCCGTCCGGTGTCGCGTAGATCACGCGGTAGGAATGTGTCCCAATACCGTTCGCAATCGATAAGGGTATCAGTTCTACCGGCGGCTGCTGGTGAAGCAGAATTGCAGCCAGCAATCCCAGGTGTGCAATGACCGAAACCGCCACCGCACGCTGGTTGCGGCGCCGTCCTGCCACGGGTTGGAGTTCGCCGAACACGCT
>Ga0137409_10002958_pt1 | contig 18059 bp, 14 predicted proteins | sample CZODoug1_16funga_FD_122059 | JGI IMG/M metagenome (GOLD analysis project Ga0137409, IMG submission 122059) | Vadose zone soil fungal communities from Angelo Coast Range Reserve, California, USA - CZODoug1_16fungal (Hybrid Assembly) | ecosystem: Environmental > Terrestrial > Soil > Vadose zone... | reverse complement strand
CCGCCGTAAGCATAGGCGTGGGCTTCCTTGATTTGCTGTTCTGTGAGGCCGGGGTATTTCTTGAGCAAGAGGGGGCGAATTTCGTCGAGCCAAAGCAGGTCGACGATTTCCTCGTGCGTGAGTACGGAGTAAGCAAAGAGGTTGTAGCTGGAGAGGAAGAGTACGAGAGAAATGCCCACGAAGCGGACCAAGAAAGCTTTGCGCGCGGCCAGAGATTTCATCCGGTGTTCCTAGAATCCCTAAGATAGAGTCCCGGCGCCGGACCGCGAACACAAAGCATCCCCGACGCTCTCTTATGAGGTTAGCGTAATTTCGTCAGGGAAGGTGAGCAGAAGGCTCACGTCGATATTATTGGGTGCGAAGGCGGGCAAAGGAAGGGAGCCGAACGCAAAACCGGGAGAGGCCTCGCCTTCTCCCGGTTCCGTGAACTGCGTATGTTCAGGCTAGCGGTGTTTTTCGTCCCGCGGTTTTTCCTTCTGTGCTGGAGGCCGAGGAGGTGGGGCGGAGTGTTGCCTCTGCTGCCACTGGTTGAACTTCTTCTCCTCGTCCTGTCCCTGCTGCGGGCTTTTGGGTTGAGGTGGTGCCGCGGGCCGGGCTAGAGGATGCGACCAGCCTTGCTGGGGGCGAGCTTCATCGTTGGGCATCGGAGCGCGCGGCTGTTCCGGTCGTGTTGCTTCCGGACGGGGCGTTCCTGGGCGCGGCACATCAGGCCGCGAGACTTCAGGGCGCTGGACTTCAGGGTGCCGGACTTCAGGGCGTTGAACCTCAGGGTGTTGAACTTCAGGCCGCGGAGTCTGTCCGGGCTGCGGTGCCTCGGTTGGAACCCGCACCGGGTTTGGCGGCATAGGATGTGGCACAGGCTGGCCTGCCGGATTCATGCCAGGTTGGTTGGGCCTTGGAACCACCGGCTCCGGCCGACCAGCGTTGAGCTGCATCTGACGCATGGGTTCCGGCTGTGAAGGTGTTGGTGGCGCAACGGGCCGCGGCCCGTGTGCTACCAGCGGATCCTGCCGTTGCGCAAATGGAACCGTCGGTGGCGCTGGAGGACGCTGCGCGACCACCTGTCGAGTCGCCACGGCTGCGGGAGGCGCGAACCGGGTTACTCTGCCTGAACCCAGTACGCTTGTTTTTGCCGGTTCCACGCCTGTCATGCGTGTCACCGGCGCCTGCTCGATATCGCGCGGCGAGACTTGCACGACATTGCGCGCCACGGGCCGCGCATTGACAAAGGTATCTCGCGACACCGCGGTCACCGCATTGGGGGCGCGCTGATTGACATAGACGATCTTGTTTACGTTGTTGACGACGGTCGTTTTGTTGTTAATCACTGTTGTGTTGTAAACATTCGTGACCTTGGTGACATTCACTACAGTATTTGTCACGTTTACTTGATTCACATAGTTCCGGCTCACGTGGTACCCGGGAACGAAGACTTCGCCCGGTCCCAGCGGGAACCACGCCACCCCGCCTCCGCCGCCGAATCCAACCGAGACGTGGAATCCGCCGCCGCCGACGAAGGCAACCAGAGCCGGAGCGTACACGGGACGGACGAGTACGGGTCCCGGAATCCAAGCCCACGTCTCGCGCACCCGACACCAGCGTCCATAGTGGAACGGAGCGAAGCCCCAGGGCGCATCATCCACCCAGGTCCATCCCCAGGGCGCGACAAACGCCCAATGGCCTTCGCGATAGGGAGCCCAGCCGGCATCGACCCGCGTCGGAACCCAGACGTGGCCGTAAGTCGCGTCGTAGTCCCAGCGTCCGTAGTCGTCCAGGTCCTCGTAGCCGGTCATTTCGCGGGAGACGTAGCTCGCGGACTCGGAGCGGTCTTCGCGGCGATCGCGGTCCAGGCACCAACTGTCGAACTCGTCATTGGAAGGGAGGCGATCGATATCGTAGTCCAGCGGCCCGTCGTTCTGATCGGATCCACCCCGGAAGGTGGCGTGTTGGTTGGCCACGATGGTGTAGTTGTTGCCGCCGCCGAGAGCTTCGCCGCGACCCTGGAAAACATCCACAACGGTGGTTCGCCCATCTGGGTCCACATCCACACGGTATTCGCCATTGTGCTGGACCTGAAACGAGAGATTGGGCGTATCGACTTCGACTGTATCGTCATCGTCGAGGTGCCGAACGTTTAATACCACAGAGCCCTGCGCCAGCCGCAATTGCGTGGCGTGGTCATCGAGATCGAGAAACGTGAGGCTGGTCTCGCCGCTCAGACGAATGGCCGTCGATCCCACATGCAGTTCGGCGCGCGAGTTGCGGTCGGTCCAGAGATTATCGCCTGTGGTCATCGGCCGATTCGGCACCGCGTCCACCCAGTCGCCTTCGCCGCCAGGCTGGAACGAAACGGAGCCTTGGGCCAGGTTCATGCGCGCGACGCGTCCTGGAGGATCGTTGCGTGGGTCGTCGTAGCCTTGGGCATCGTCTTGGGCGTGAGCCGGCGTTGCGGAAGAGAGCAATAAGAAACTTGCGCACACTACCCAACTCCAAACCTTGGGGCGGTTCATAGTCGTAAGGCCTCGATTCATGATGAAACGCGTATTCCTAAGAGTAAACCCAGCAGGGCGCCATTTGTTGTGGTCAATAGTGGACGGTCCTTTAGAATCAACCGCTAACGAATGCCATGGACTAGGCGCGATTCCTTCGGTACGAACGTAATTGCCCTCTGCTCGCCGCTTGCTTGAGAATCAGGACATGCGGACTCGGGCCAAAGGATTCGTGGCGATGGCAGGAATCTGGGTGCTGGTGTGGCTTCTCATCCCGCCTGCCGGTCTTCGGGCGCAGAGCAATAGCGGGGAACTGCGCCTGAAGGTTACAGACCCGCAAGGCTTGGCGGTGAAGACGAGGATTGATCTGGTCAGCGAGGTCAATTGTTTTCACAAGTCTCTCGTGACCGACGCGCAAGGCATGCTGACGGCGAAGCTGCTGCCGTTTGGTTTGTACAGAGTGGAGATTCAGCAGGAAGGCTTTGCGCCATTTTCGCAGTCCGTGGAAGTTCGATCCGTCGTACGTGCGGAATTGCAGGTCACGCTGAGCCTGGCTCCCTTGAGCACCTCGGTGATGGTGACCGATGTGGGAGCGACGCTCATCGACCCACACCGGGCGGGAACGATCAACCGCCTAGGCTCGGAGGAAATCGATACCCGTACGGCATCGCCGCCAGGCCGTTCGCTGCAGGATCTGGTGAACTCGCAGCCGGGCTGGCTCTACGAAGGAAACGCGGTTTTGCACCCCCGGGGTTCTGAGTACCAAACGCAGTTCGTGGTGGACGGGATTCCTTTGACCGACAATCGTTCGCCAAGCTTTGGGCCGGAGATTGAGGCTGACGATGTGCAGTCGATGAGCATCTACACCGCCGGGATTCCAGCCGAATATGGCCGCAAGTTGGGCGGCGTGGTCGAAGTGAACACCACGCGGGACACGAGACATGGTTTGCACGGAGACCTGGATTTGTCCGGGGCAACGTTCGACACTGCGGCTGGTTCTGGGGCGCTGCAGCACGGTTGGGGCAAGAATACGTTGAGCGCGAGCGCAGGCGGCAGCCGCACGGATCGTTATCTCAACGCGCCTGTCCTGCAAAACTACAGCAATCGCGGAACTACCAGCGAGTTCGCAGCCAACTACGAGCGGGACATGACCGAGAGCGACCGCTTGAACATCAGCGTGCGGCGCGAATTTTCGCGCTTCCTTGTTCCTAATGAGCAATTGCAGCAAGCCGCAGGTCAGAGGCAAGATCGACACAATTTTGAAACTATGGGAGTAATCGGCTACCAGCATGTGTTTTCGGCGAACGTGCTTGCCGACTTTCGCGGCATGCTTCGGGACGATGGGGAAGAGTTGTCTTCGAATGCCTTCTCCACGCCGATTGCCGCGTGGCAGAGCAATGGGTTTCGCGAAGGCTATTTTAAGTGCACGCTATCGGTGCATGACGGGAATCAGGAATGGAAGGCGGGCTTCGAATCGGATGCGACGTTCCTGCGCGAGAGATTTCGTTACCAAATTACAGATCCCGCCCGATTCGATCCCGGCACGCCCTTGGCCTTCCAGTTCCCGGAGACTGGGCCTGGATTTGTTCGCGGATTGAATTTGGAACAGTCGGCTTTTGTGCAAGACCTGGTCCGCCTAGGCAAGTGGACGCTCAGCGCAGGGATTCGATGGGATCACTATCAACTCCTGCTGAATCAGAATGCGGTGAGTCCGCGTTTGGGGATCGCCCGCTATGTCTCTTCCGCGGACCTGGTTTTGCACGCGTCGTACGACCGGGCTTTTCAAACGCCGGATTTCGAAAACATTCTCTTGTCCAGTTCGCCATCTGTAATCTCACTCAATCCGCACGTGCTGCGGCTGCCAGTGCAGCCCTCGCACGGCAACTTCTTTGAAGCGGGAATCACCAAGGGCTTTTTCAAGAAGGTAAGTCTCGATTCCAACTACTTCTTCCGCGACTTGAACAACTTTGCCGACGATGATCAATTGCTCGACACGGCTGTCAGTTTTCCTGTTGCCTTCCGTAAAGCGAGAATTTATGGCGCGGAGAGTAAGCTGGCCGTTCCGCATTGGGGGCCGGTTTCGGGTTACATCAGCTACTCCTACATGGTTGCCTCCGCATCTCTTCCTGTGACTGGCGGATTATTCCTGGGAGATCAGGCCAGCCAGGTCTTGGGCAACGCGAGCGGACGTTTTTGGGTCTCGCAAGATCAGCGCAACACACTTCGGACCCGGTTCCGTTATCAAGTGGTTCCTCGCATGTGGGTGGCGTTGGGAGCGCAGTACGGCAGCGGTTTGCCGTTTGAGTTTACTGGCGCTCAGGCCGACGCCCTCGCGCAGTTCGGCCAAGCGATTGTGGATCGGGTGAACTTTGATGCGGGACGCGTCCGGCCGTCATTCTCGCTCGACGCGACGGTTGGCGCCGAAGTTTGGAAGAGAGACAACATCACATTGCGGCTACAAGGGGACATGCAGAACATCAACAATCGCCTGAACCTCATCGACTTCGCCGGGTTATTTTCCGGCAACGCGATTGCCCCGCCGCGCAGCTACGCCATCCGCTTGCAGTCTAGTTTTTGAAGGGAACATCTTTGAGAGAAGATCGAGGCAAGGAATCCTGCTGGCAACAATAAGAACAGCCGGGCCCGAGGACCCGGCTTCTCAATACAGTTGCGCAAGTTACTGGGCGGTTTCGGTGAAGTTGACCGAACCGACTCCCGATGCGGAAGCCGTGATGTGCACGACTTGAGCTGTCGGCGGCAGGGTGTATGCCACGGTGGCTTTGCCGAGTGAGTCTGTCGTGACGGGCGACGTCGCAAAAGAACCACCGACGCCTCCGTCCGAGTATGTAACCGAGACGCCAGGGATACCATTCCCGAATGAGTCCACGACCTTGGCCACAAGCTTGGCGACTAAGGTTGTCCCAGCGGCGGCTTTCTGGCTATTGCCGGACACGACGGTAAGACCTATTGCTGGTCCCGGCTGTACGGTTTCGGACATACCCTGATGCAGGGTGCCTGAAGTCACCGTGATGGAGATAGCCCCGCTCTTCGTTCCGCTGGTGTAGAACGTCTGCGCGCGTCCCTTGGAGTCGGTTACTACGGAAACCGGGTTGAACGTGCCACTGTTGGCTGGCACGGAGAACGTGACAGTACCACCCACGACACCGTTGCCGGATACGTCGTCGAGCTGAACCACAAGCGGGAGCGGGAAGGCCGATTGCAGTGCTCCTACCTGCTTACCGCCACTCACGACCGCGATGTGCGTGGGCGTTCCCCCAACCACCGTGACGGCGAAGGTGGCCGTCGTGGAGCTAGGATAGGTTGCCGTGACTGGGTAAGTGCCGGCCAGTTTCGGCACGGTGTAGGAGGTGCTGGCTTTTCCAGAGGCATTGGTTACCGCCGTGGGCGGGTTGAAGACGCCACCCTTCTTGTTGTCACTGAAGGTTACGGACACTCCCGCCACCGGCAGTCCGGTATAGGCGTCGGTGGCCGCGACGGTCAATGGCAGCGGAGCGGTGCCCAGGGAGGGGACCGTTTGCCCGTTGCCCGACGCTACCTGCAGGTGCCCGAGGAGTCCGAGGACTTGCAGCGTTCCTTTCGCACCGACAAAGACTTTGCCGTTGGCGATCATGGGCGTGTTGAAATGTGCCAAGGTTCCCATTTTCGAGTTGCTGTAAAGGGCAGGCAACGACAAGTCCGAGGCGTCATAAGCTACGAAGCCATTGCCGTTAGGGATCCAAAGTATGCCGTTCGTTGCGCCGTTCGCGGAAATCGAAGGGGTATGGGCGCAGCACAGCGGGTTGTCGTTCCGGTTGAGGATCACCATCTGGCCGTTCTGCATGACGAACTGAGTCACGCCCTGGTTTTGCCCGGTCAGGTAAACGTAGTTGTTCCAATAAGCGGGCGTACTGAACATGCGCCCTACCTGGCTGCCCGGGGGCGTATGTGACTGGGGCGGAATTTCGTTGCCGTCGAATGGAATGAACTGGACGATCTGGCTGTTGTCGACAGGGTTGAACTGGCCCATATTGTCACGGTCGAGAACGTAGACCGAGCCCTCCTTGCCCGAGCCGACGAGCACATGCGGGTGTGGTCCGGGCTGGTCCGGCAACATGACGACGCCGGCGGAACCGATATCCAGATCGGTCGAGTTCAGATAGGTGACGTTGTAGGGCGTGAAATAGTCAGTTACGCCCAAGCCGCTTTGAGTCCAGCCGGCCTTGACGATACTGGATCCGTAATCGCTCGTGCCCAGGTTGGCATCGAAGGCGCCGTTTGCGGTGGAAAAGAAGATATTGCCGTTATCGTCGGAGGCTAAACCGCTACCCGACTGCCAAATGTTGCCTCTGGCGGCATTGCTGTTGAGCGTGTCGTTAAGGACTCCCATTTGCAGCAGCGTCGTGGCGTCGTACGCCACAACCCAGCCGCGGGTGTCCTTGCCATCGCATCCGTTTGATCCGAAGGCCAAATAAACCGTGCCTTGCGAGAGGAGGAGACCAGGTCGAGCTAGCATGTTTTTCGCTGCGCCCGATAGCATCAGAGTGCCCAATGCGCCTGTCACGCTCGCGTTGACATCTACAGGACCTCCGAACTTCTCCATGCCCGAAGCGATGTCCAGAGCATGAAGGCGGAAGTGGTAGGTCAGGTTCTCCTTGGTTTTGGCGACTACGTACATGGTTTGGGAGCCCCGGTCAATAACAGGCGTACCCAGGATTCCCATCTCGGTCAGGAATGTCGTGCTTGTGCAGCCTAGTTCCGAAGGCGGTTCGGAAGTAATTCCAGCGGCCGGATTCAGGAAATTGACTTGCCACAATGGACTGCCCGTGAATTTATCGGCATCGAAGGCGTAAACGGTGTCGTGCAGGGTGGCAACGTAAACGACGTTGTGCAGTCCGGTTCCCGGGATGTTGACGTTGGAAGCATAGAGCGGCTCGGCGGCGACAAGTCCGTCAACGGGAAGGGAGGCAATTGTCCCGAAAGTTGTTGCATTGACGTTGGCGGGCGTCAGGATCGATTCCTGGTCGTTGAGACCAGAGCGCGTGTTGTCGTTGTGCTGGGTCAGCACGTTGACTTGCGCAATGGCGGGCAGACTGAAGATGCCACACAGTAGGGCCAAAATAGCCACTGCGGTGAGCCGACGGCTCACGCAACGAAGATCCTTGCGAGCGAAAAGTGCAGAAATTGACATCATGGCCGGTTCAGACTCCTGCGGAGGATACCTGCAAACTGGCAAGCGGAGGGCCGCGACCAGACTGGCAGAGAAAAGGGGAATTAGCTTTATTATCACAGAGTTCCAGGAAGTTTGTGGAAAATAGATGTGCAATTCTTTTCACAATCAGGCCCACCCCCTCTTCACGGAGTTTGGTGTAGGAAAACCGTGCTAAAGGGGTGGTTACCGGTCAACTGTTAAGGTCTTTCGTAAAGCCTCCAGGTTGAGCAGACCCGACGCTAGTTTAGAGCGGGGACTTGCCTTCGCCGCGAGCGTTCCGGCAAGGGCAACCGCCGCCGACCTCTACGGTTTGAAAGTTGGACGGAGAAGGACTTCGCTGCAGAACGATTGCGGCGATTGAGTGACGAGCATTGCAACGGTGTGCGCGATGTCTTCAGGCTGGAGCATCCGCTGGGGGTCTTTGCCGACGTGCGGCGAGAGTTCGGTGTTGGTGGAACCGGGGCAAACGACCGAGACACGGATACCGTGTTCGCGCAGTTCTTCGGCAGCGGAATAACTGAGCCCGTTGAGTCCCCATTTCGAAGCGGCATAGGCAGCACCGTTCGGCAGGGCATTCTTTCCGGCCAAGGAGGAGATGTTGACGATGTGGCCGGATTTCGCGTGGATCATGATAGGCGCGAAAGAGTGCATGCAGTAATACACGCCGCGCAAATTAGTGGCGAGGATGCGGTCCCATTCGTCGGGAGCGAGTTGGTGAAGAGGACCGCCGAAGCCGCCAATGCCGGCGTTATTGATGAGAATGTCACAACGTTGCCGGCGGAACTGGACAGCGCGGGCGGCCTCCTGTACCGAACCAAGAGTCGTAACGTCACAGGCTAATGCCTCGGCCCGTCCCGTCGCGGCGAGGATGGATTGCACAGTTTGATCGAGATGAGATTGAGTACGTCCGCAGACGAAGACATGCGCACCTAAGTCCGCGAGCTTTCGTGCGATGGCCGCGCCAATGCCGCGTCCAGCGCCGGTTACGACGGCAGTCTGGTCTTGTAGAGGAAGGTCTTTCGTGTTCCCATCCGTGTTCACGCCTGCCGCGTTTCGGTCGATAGTCATAACGGGCATCCCTCCTCCGTGCCATGGTGTCCAAGTAGGAGCAAGTATCCAAGCACGGAGAAAGGGCATCCTAGCAGATATGGGAATGCGGAAAATTAATAGCGGCGTTGAAATTGGCGGCTTGCCTTAAAGCTTGTGCCGTCAATATAATCCGGGCACCGGAAAACGTTAACCCTCGGCGATCTGGCGGTAGGCCGCAGGCAGACGGGTTTCGGAGCCACTTGCGCGGGCACAGCCGATGCCTGTTCGCGAAGCGGAATGCCGTTGTAAATTTCCCGAGACTCACGGAGGAGTCATTTTAATGAAGAAGATATTGGCGTTGATGCTGCTGACACTGGGAGCACTGGCGCTCACGGCACCCACCGCGCTGGCCCAAGCCACTCAAAAGAAAGAGATCAAAGACCAAGCGGAATACAACGCCTACGTGGCCGCGATCCAGGCGACGGACATAAATGCGAAGATCAGCGGCTTGGAAGCGTTTTCGCAAGCCTATCCGAATAGCGTTGTGCGGGAAGACGGGATGGAAGCTCTGCTGCAGGCCTATCAGCAGACGAACAACGCGGCCAAGGTTGAGGATGTGGCGCTGCGGCTGCTCGTGGTCAATCCGGGCAACATCAAGGCGCTGGCGATTTTGTCATATTTAAAAAAGGCGGGTGGAGACTGTGCGAATGCCCGCTCCTTTGCCGAAAAAGGACTGGCGGCGCTTGGCGCCTACGCCAAGCCGGATGGCGTTGCACAGGAAGACTACGACAAGCAGAAGGTAAGCTTTACGGAATTGTTCCACAATGTGATCGGGTACTGCGCTTGGCAGATGAAGGATTACCCCACGGCGCAAACTCACCTGAAGCTTTCGGTAGCGGGAAATCCGACGAGCCTGGAAGATGTATACGCGCTGGCCATTTCGACCTTGCCGCCTGCTACACCGGAAGACATGCCTAACGGTCTGTTCTGGATTGCTCGCGCGGCGGACCTGTCGACCGATCCCAAGGGTAAAGAACAAATCACCAAGTTTGGCCACAGCAAGTACGTGAAGTACCACGGAGCGGAAGATGGCTGGGCTCAATTGCTGGAGGCAGCCAAGACTGCGACCGCGCCACCAGCTAACTTGGCCACGACGATCACCAAGTACGTCCCGCCGACACCGGAGCAGCAGGCAGCCGATATCGTCCAAAAGAAGCAGCCTAAGGACATGGACTTTGCCGAGTGGGAACTCGTCCTCTCCGAAGGCAAGCAAGAAGACAAGGACAAGGTTTGGAACGCCATTAAGGGCCAGCCTTTGCAGATGGTCGGAAATGTGATCACCGTGATTCCGGGTGCTGATGCTAAGGCATCGCCGAAGATTCAGCTCGCAGCCAGCGTGGATGACATCGAGGCCAAGCGGTTGGACATTGAGCTGACAATGAGCGGCCCGATTCCGGCGAAGGATATGCCCAAAGAGGGGCAGGAATTGAAGTTTGGTGGCACTCCCGACGGCTACACACCCAAGCCATTCGTGATGATGATGATCGACGGTAAGCTCTTGGTGGAAAAAGCTCCGCCGAAAAAGCCTTCTCCTGTGCACCATAAGGCGGCGACGCGTTAGGAATTTATCCTAATTGATAGGTAAGAGGGCAGCGCGAGCTGCCCTCTTCTTATTTTGGAATTCGGCTTAGCGGTTTGCCATGGTCCGGATATCGTTCAATTCAAGCAGCCGACTGGTCCGCAGTCACCAGCGTCAGGTCGAGGCTTCACCAAGACCCGGCGGACCGCATTAGTGCGCAAGACCCGCAAGCCACTCCGCGTGACGGCTTTGAAGTGCGAGATGTCCAATTTTGCCATGGTCAAACTAGTACACCATAGTCAAAGTAATGTTCAAAAGGAAAGAACGGTTCAATTTCAGCGATAGGTTAGCGGCGTCAATTGCGAACCGTGCTTGATTGCCAGCTGGATTGGCCGTGGCGGGCCTTTCTTGGGGATCGTTACCTCGGCCCAGACTTCCTCGTCGCGGGTTGGATGCGGCGTCTCAGCGTGCTCGGGGATGAAGAAGTCCACCTGGGGTGAGAGAAAATAGAGATCATCTTGGGCGGGCTGCGGCGTTTTCGCCCCCGCTCCGATGTACATACCGGAAGGCGTATCCACCGGATGCGCGACTAACTGGCCATTTTCTGCGGCGAGAACGACGGATTGCCAGTTGTAGTTCGGCGCTGTGCGCAGCTTGGCGAGTTCTGGAGCGTGGACCTCGAGGCTCAGGGTCAGATAGCGTCCACGAATGGGGAGGTCCGGATCTATGGTGCCGGTCTTCACCCAAACGCGCGGACGGTGCGTGCGGTCATACAGAAACTTGCCTCCCAAGCTGAGGACGATAAAAATGTGCAGCAGGGCGACGATCAGGCCTTTGCGAATGCTTGTCATTGGCTTGCTCCCGCAGCCGCTCTCGCGATCAGGCTGCTACGCACGCGATTGAGGAACCATCCGCCGGCGAGGAACAGAATGCCCAAAAGAATGAGGCCCAGGGAGCGGTCGAGCTTGTCGAGCACATCGGAGAAGTAAAACGCGATCACGTTGACGGCGAAAATTGTGGTACCCAAATTGATGAAGAGCCTGCGGTTCTCGCGGACGCCCCAATAGCAGAACGCACAGGCGCCAAGACCAACTACGAGATAAACCCCAAGATTGCGCTCGGCATGCGGGTGCCGACTTACGATGCCGAGCAGTGCCACCCAGATCGCCGCCGCCAAGATGGGGAGGGAACGGCCTTTTCGCATCAGAACAGCGAGGGCGAGGACCGGTAGATAGGCGGCGACATATCCCAGGAAAGCCAAACTAGACGGTAAGAACGGAGCGTTTGTTTGCCAATAGCCACTGCTCGATTCTCCAGTAAACGCGACGTCAGCGATCGAGGGTATGAGCGAGAGCCCACCTACCCAAACCAAGCCCATGGGCAAGGCGCGGTTGGGTCGCCGGGGCGATGCCGAGACATAGAGAATCGCAAGCAGGAGGAGTCCCTGGGCGGCGATGTTCCAAGCCGTTCCCCGATAGCCCTCCGTCGCCACGGTCCACTCGCCGACCAACCACCAGGGAATGAGCATGGACGCCAGCAGAGCTTGCGGCCATTGCCGTAGCACGAGCCAGGCGAGCACCGCACCCAAAGCCCACAGCATGATGCCCCCGGGCCAGTGCTCCTCCAGGTTGAAGATCTGAGCCGCCATGTAAACGCCCGCGCCGAGGCATGTCGTGCCAGCGAGGTGCAGGGCAATTCCGAGCGAGGGAGACTTCCCGCCAAGCCCAGCCGCGGCCAAGTGGAACAGGGCAACCATGGCCAGGACCAGAGCGAAGCGTTGAACTGGAGAAAGTCGATCCCAGTGGGCGGCGACGAAGAGAAGAATCCCGGCGCACAGCATCAAGGCCCCAAAGCCGATGGCTAGAATGGCAGGCCAGCGCAAGCCTTCCTTGCTGGTGTCCTTTTCGAATTGCAGGATGCGGTCGGCGGTGTTCCGCTCGATCAGATTCGCCGTTACCCAGCGATCGAGCGCTTCGGGAACATTCACAGCAATCGGCCTCGTTGTAAAACGATTCCGGAATCCGCGATTCGAGCGGAGCGGCCTATCCCGAAGAACTATAGCACCACTACCGCGCTACCTTGCGCTCCTGCGGCATGGGACGGGCGCTACGAGACGGCCGTTTCGCGCCTTCCCGGAGAGGCTTCAGATCAATGTCGAGTTCCGCAAGTGTGCGGCTCAGGGTGTTGCGGTGCATGCCCAGCTCGCGCGCGGCGCGGCACTGGTTGCCCTTGTTCTCTTCCAGCACAGCCAAGATGAAGCGCTTCTTAAATTCGCGCACGGCCTCGGAGTAAAGAATCTTGCTGTTGTGCATTTGCAGCACGAGGGTTTCGAGTTGGTCTTTCACTGGGGCACCTTTCGTTTGATGTCGGTCGTGCTGGGTCGTTCTGCCAGGTCACCTACTGCAGTCGTTCTGCAACTGGACTGGTTAGTGGTTAGGAGACGCGTGTTTTTCGGCTTGTGCCGCTCCTGCTTGAAACTTTGTCACCAATTCCGAGCCTTGCCGGAAGCGCGCCCGAACGTCGTAGGGCGCCAGCCAACTGGCTCCGTGGGCCACCACGAGAAAATATGGAGCCAGCCGCGAGCCTTCGAGCCAAGTTGACTGCGGATTGAACGTGGTAAAGCCGAGCAGCACAAACGCTGCCGTTAATCCTCCGCGCACTAGGCCGAACGCTCCGCCTAGGATGCGGTCAAACCAATGCAAACCAGCCTCTTTCATCAACCAACGTGCCAGTCGCCCGATGATTCCAGCCAGGATCGTGACGGCGAGCAGAATGACGATGAACCCGATAATGTCGGCGACCCACTGCGCCTTCACGTACGGCGCAAACCAGTTCGCCACGACATGATACTCCCAGGCAGCTACCAGGTATCCCAAAACTAATCCGGCCAGGGAAATGGCCTCGAAAAGGAAGCCTTGCATCGCTGCCGTCACCACGGAAAAGGCAATGATAGCGAGGATGACCCAGTCTGCCGCGTTGAGCGATGAGAGGTTCACGCGTGGCTCCGAGGGGCGCTAGCCATGAAGTTCGTGTCCAGTCAGGTGGCGATAGGCTTCCACGTACTTCTCGCTGGTCTTTGCGGCTACGTCGACGGGCAGCGCGGGCGCTGGCGGCTGCTTGTTCCATTTGATGGATTCGAGGTAGTCACGCACGAATTGCTTGTCGTAGGAATTCTGCGATTTCCCGGGCGCATAGGTGTCGAGCGGCCAGAAGCGCGAGGAATCCGGGGTGAGCGCCTCATCGGCGAGAGTAATGCCGGCGGCGGTGCGGCCAAACTCAAACTTCGTGTCGGCGATGATGATGCCGCGCTGGCGGGCGTAGTCTGCGGCTTTCTTATAGATGGTCAGCGTAAGGCTGCGCAGTTGCTCGGAAAGTTCGGCGCCGAGGATGCCGACCATGCGATCGAAAGAAATATTTTCGTCGTGGCCGGTCTCCGCTTTGGTGGCCGGAGTGAAGATGGGCTCGGGAAGTTGATCGGAGTCGCGCAGCCCGGGAGGGAGGGGGATGCCGCAGACGCTGCCGGTGGCTTGGTATTCCTTCCAGCCTGAGCCGGAGAGGTAGCCGCGGGCCACGCACTCGACCGGGAACATCTCGGCGCGCTTCACCAGCATGGAGCGGCCCTGGAGCTGATCGGCATACTTTTGCAGGGCTTGCGGGTACTCGCTCACATTGGCCGAGGCGACGTGATTGGGCACGACGTCTTTCAGGAAGTCGAACCAGAACATCGACATCTGCGTTAGCACGCGGCCTTTGTTTGGGATGCCAGTTGCGAGAATGTAGTCGAAGGCTGAGATGCGATCGGTGGCGACGAAGAGCAGGTGTCCGGCGTCAACGTCGTAGACATCTCGCACTTTACCGCTGGCTTTCAGGTGGAGATCGGGAAAATTGGTGGTGAGGAGGACGGTGTCGAGGAGTTCAGGCATGACGTAATTTTACGAGAAAAAGCAGCGACGATTCTAACGGGTGGGAAAATTTTGTCAACCGTGGAGGAAAGATTTTTTGATTGACTTTTTGCGATGGGCCAGCGGTGTTCGTAGAGAAGGGCTTTGCAAAGAATCTGCGCTTGGTTCTGACCCACTCTTTAAGAAGAACCGGCTGCCGCAGCATTGCTCTTGGCGGCATCGACGACGTCTCTGACGAGTTCGGGAGGAGTGATTCTCGAGCCGTTGCGGCTGTGGAGGACCCGCACCCGGCGTGCTGAGATATTCACGGGGTCGAGTTGGAGAAGCTGGTTATTGCGTACCTGAGCCTGAAAGCGGAACCAGTCCGTTCGGTACATTCGCCCGGCTGCGTAAAACGTTATCGACACTGCGATCTGGCCTTCGTAGTTTTCGCCGGTGCAGGCGTAGAGGCGCTTGCCGAGGTCCTCGCTCCACGTGGTGCCGCCGACTAGCGGCTCGTTGAGAAACGAGCGCACGGACGGGACTGCCATCGACAGCTTGCGCATTTGGACCATCTGCATCAGGACAGAAATCTTGGCGAGGTTCGTAACCAGGATTCTGGCGTCACGGGCGGAGAGCCGCTCCAGTTTGATGTGCAACTCCGGCGCCCATTCGCGCTCGAACTGCTCGCGCGAGAGCGCCAGGCTGCGGTCGCTCGATTCGGTGTAACGCAATGTCGCTCGCACCAGCACCAGGCTGACGATGGTGGTGACCACGGTTGCGATCAACGGAATATAGGCCAGGATCAGCGTGAACGGGACGGCGTGCTGGTTGAACCATTGCAGCAGGTTCATGGAAGATGACACTCCTGTACCAGCACAGTCGGGGCCGGATGGAACTACTCTAGCGAGGCTTGAAGTAGCTGGATAGCTGACGAAAGGGTTGTCTGCCTGGGCAGTGGCCTTTGGTCACTCAGCAAACTCTCAGCAGCCCCACTCTGCTTCTCCGGGCTTGGCGAAATAACGGCGCGAGTCGTCCTTTGGCTCCGGGCTGGAATCCATTTCGAGCAGCGCTAGCCGAATGGCCGCGACCGTGCGGCTTCGCTCAGCTTGCGGCACATCCTGCCATGACTCCGAGTTGCGTACTTCATGGCATCCAAAGTCCTGGCCAAGCGCCTGATGATAATGATGAAAGAGTTCTGCTAATGTTTCTGCTGATACTTCCTGAATCGACATGACACCCTTTCGTGGTAGCGGTGTTCACTCACGGATTCCTGCCGCCTGGGCCTCGCTGTTTGCGGCCTCGCGGCATCCCTGACACCGGGCGTGCCATCGTTCGGTTCCAGCATTGCCGTGCATGTGAACCATCGCACCTATTTCATTGGATACCGCCAGCCGTAAAGATCGACTAAACCTTGCATAGGAAGTTCATAAGCATCTCGCTGCTCGATTCCGGCTATTAAGAGGCGAAAGCGCGAGAGGTAACCCGCAGAGCAGATTCGGGTTCTCGCTGATCACCACGTCCATCCTTCACCCGTGCGACGATTCACACTTGTGCTCGTCGAACTGGGTGCGGAGGCTCTGCTGGGCGTCCGCGACCCTGGACAACAATTTGAGCGGAACCTGGAATTCCCGGTTGCACGACGTGCAAATCCCGACGGCGGGTGTAGCCGCAAGCCACTTGGTGACTTTCAGGTTGCGTATAGCCACGAGGCGATTATAGAACGGGAAACTTCACGCCAAGTTTCCCGCCGCCGTCTTTCATGATCGTGAATCCAGCCGTGTTGTTTTGCGTGTGTCCCCAGTTTTCTCCCACGTTTCCGAAGTCAGGAGGATTTGGCCAATAGTGCCGGGGGCGGTGGCGGCTGGACTGGTTTTGGTTTGAATTGGTTCGGATGCCAGACATTGCCGCCGACACACTTGTTGTCAACCGCGTCGGGTTCGATGACCACGGTTTCGGCGCACCTGGGATGCTGCGGGATCTGGCGGAGGTTGTGGGAGGCGGTCTGGAGGGCGTAGAGGAGAAGACCGGCAGTTTTGGCATGGATTTGGCCGGTGACGATCAGACGCATGACCTGCATGAGAGCGACCTGGACAGATTCGGCATCCTCCAGGACGGGCAGGGTGAAGGGTTCGGGGGGCAGCTCAGACTTCAGGGCGATTCGCTGGCCCTGCCATTGGTGGTGGAAGAAACAGAATCGGCCCTGGCGAAGAGCTGGGGAGCCGCACAGAGTGCCATTGGTTTTGATATGGGAACAACGAGCAATGTGAATGCCGCCTTGACACATGAGCAATCCTCCGAAGCCCCCCACCCCTGCGCTAATGGAATCAAGGAGATACGCGGTGAAGGGAGGCAAAATCTTTGAGTTTAAAGGACTTAGAGGGAAAATCTTGAAAACAAAGGGGATCGGCCTGCAAGATCGTTGTCTCTATGGAACAGCCCTTATAGATATGGTGTGGCCAGTGGGTTCTTAAGTCAACGACTAAATTTGGAATTTTTCGAGCAGGTTCTGAAATCGGAAGGGAAGGGTGTGACGGTATTTGGGCACGGCCTTGATTCTGGTTCGCGAAAGCCGTGAGGGTTTCGTCTGTCCCGGGTTGTTGCAAGCGTTGGGTCGCGGAAAGTTCTTTGCCCAGGTTAGTTCGCGAAGGACGCTCGCGAACCTGGGGCACCCGGCATCCAGCTGTGGAACTGCCCCACACAAGCCGAAGGAAGACTTGTGTGGGCCACTCGCCGGTTATTTCTTTTTCGACGCGGCGCCCGGCTCTGGCAGCGAGTACGTGGCTTCCAGTTGGACTCCTGACGTTCCGTCGGCGGCCCCCGAAATCTTATAGGTGCCCTTGCCCTTCACCCCTTTGAGTTTGCCCGTGCCACCTGTGTAGGACCAGGTACCCTCGCCGGCGAGGGTTCCTTCTTTTTGCCAAAGTGCCCGTGCCCTGCCAACGGGTGTATGCCTTGTCGCCGTTTTCCATCGTCACCACGGCGTAGCCTCGCGCCTGAGCGTTCGCGCCGGTGATTTCAACCGTATCAGCGCCGCTCCACCCCGTCGCTTTCAGCCCGGCCATCTCTATCGGCACGCTCCAGGTGCAGGAGCCCTTTTCAACGATCAACACGTGGCCGGGGTGGTCGCCGACCTCGACGGTGTGCGTGACGTCCGACTTTGGGCACGTCATGGTGGCGGAAATCGGGGTTTGGGCCAACGCGGATCCAGCGAAGGCCGCTAACAGAACAACGAGAGCAAGGGATTTGAACTTCATCGCTTTTCCTCCGGGAAATTGTGGTTTTAGAAACTACCCTGGGATGGCAGCCACGAAGAGTATGGGAGCAGAGAGAACTTGTCAATGAGATTGCCCCTGGACTTGCGGTTGGCCTCGACAGCATCGTTCCCGCCCTCGCAAAGAACGCGAGGACGGGGCACCCGAGATTCTGATTGTGGAATCGAGATCAAGAGTGCCGAAGGGTCGGCCACCCGCCCGACCCGAAACGGCTACGCGGAGTCGCTCGGCTTGTCTGCGGCCTCGGCTTTGTAGGGGTTAGATAGTAGCCATCTACCCGCAATGAATGACTGCAGGTCCGCCCGGTAGCGGAAACGCCGTATCACTCCGGCGAAGAATAATACCGCGGTCGCAATACTTACGGCGACGTCGACCACAATGAAGTCCAGAGTGCGCAGCTGGGCTCGCGCCGAGAGCGAGCACGTGAACACTGATAGCGGAAGGATGATACCGAAAGCGAGATTGCTTTGCGCAAGACTTCCCTCTTCAAACACGGCGACGTCGCCCGGCTTGATTAGGCCTCGGCCCACGGCGTACGGTGGGTCTGTTACTAGTCTCTCCAGTTCGTATACCAGCACGCGGCCTATCTCGGACCTG
>Ga0137409_10002957_pt1 | contig 18069 bp, 18 predicted proteins | sample CZODoug1_16funga_FD_122059 | JGI IMG/M metagenome (GOLD analysis project Ga0137409, IMG submission 122059) | Vadose zone soil fungal communities from Angelo Coast Range Reserve, California, USA - CZODoug1_16fungal (Hybrid Assembly) | ecosystem: Environmental > Terrestrial > Soil > Vadose zone... | reverse complement strand
CGGCCTTCGTATAGTGGCAATACCCCAGCTTCCCAAGCTGGTGCGACGGGTTCGATTCCCGTAGGCCGCTCCAACACCCCCGGGGGCGCAGAAGACTCACCGTAGAGCTCTTTAGGCGCGTTGCCTGAGGTCGCTGACCAAGGGACCGTGATCGACGCCTCAACGCTGGTCTAGCGGTTCCCAGGAACGTTCAAACCACATCTGGAATCCCGGTCAACCTGGCCGACATTCGAGCCCAGTCACGCTGAGGGTTCGGAAACGCCCTGATTCCTCACCGCCCCCCGAGGTAGGTCAACAGCTAAGAGAGGTGTTAGTGCGGTGACTATTTGGACGTTGCTAAGGGGTTATCCTCGTGGTCGGACTTTATTTGTAGATAGGGTCTTGACCCTGCGTTGGTGGCGCGCGTAGCGTTTCCCTCTGTGGACAAACCAAACCAACGCATTGGGGCGGTAAGCAACTCTCATGTCGGTGCTGATTTCGAGGGCGTCGCTAGAGATTATTTCGCGCGCCAAGGAGTAGCTCTATCGGCACGATTCCCGGTGGAAGTCGGCCTTGCTCGAAAGAAGATCCATTGTTTTGACCTCGGTTCGCCTGAACCGAGAGTCATCGTGGAGTGCAAATCTCATCGATGGACCTCTGGCGAAAACGTGCCCAGCGCCAAGATGACTGTGTGGAACGAAGCCATGTACTACTTCCACCTTGCGCCACGTGACTTCCGCAAGATTCTCTTTGTCTTGCACGATAGGCGAGGTCCAGACGGCGAGAGCTTGTTGACGTACTACAAGAGGACGTACTTCCATTTGATACCCGGGCGCGTCGAGTTCATGGAATGGGATGATCGCTCGGGTGACGTCGTACGCGTGTAACCACAAAAGCTAAAAGCTGTTGGTGCGATTCGTTACATTCCTTTGCCTAACTTACGGACTTCTTCCGCAAAAGCGTCGGCCTCAGCAGGAGAGATCTCCAAGATCTTTTGTCGGATCAGCTTTACACCTTCTTCGAAATTACTGAGGGCGTATAGAAAGCCAATGTTCCGTAGCGTCTGAATGTTTTGTGGATCTATGCCGTGCGCTGTATCGAACGCATTCAGTGCGGCTTTGTAGTCGTGAACGGCGGCGAGCAATGTACCTAGGTCGTTCCACGGCTCATGAGCTTTTGGGTCGATCTCAATGGCTTTGAGCATTGCTTCAATAGCTGATTTGGTTTGCCCACTCTTGTGCCGCGCGTGTGCGAGGATGAACCACGCTTGCGGTGTCGGAGCTTCCCTAGCGGACCTTCCAAGGACGGGCATTGCAGCTACAGAGAGCCCTTGCTTGAAGAGTGCAAGACCAAGGGGAAAGAACGCATGAATGTATGACGGATCTTCTTGAAGCTTGGCTTTGCATTGCAACTCCAGGCCTTGCCAGTCCTCTCGCAATTCGAACTCTCTGACAGTTTTGAGCCACGTGTCCAATGTCATATGGGGTCAGCGTGTGATACTGGGTTCATCCATAACTCTTGCGAACCAAGGATCTACGCTTTTCCCTTCCGCACCGCACTAAATGCTTCCGCGGCAGGTATTCCCTCCATGAGCAGTTCTACGATCCCTTCGCGATACTTGCGGATGTCCGGAGGCAACTCGGATTTGTGAGCTTGGTAGTAGTCGGACATAAGCTGCAACGCGTCTGCCTCTTTTGGTTTCCGCACCACGGTCTTAGCGTCAGTATCAAGCAGCGAGTACGACGCGATGAGCTTGCTCTTGCTGCTTGGGAGTACCTGCTCACCCACCTTGCGCAGAGCATTTGCCACCCAGTAGCCGATCCAGTTGTTCACTACCGTCTTCCCCAACGTTGTGCATAAGGACTCATATACGCGCAACCACTCTGGCGTTGTCTCAATGGAGAAGAACACGTCTTCAATAACGTGCTCCGAATACGGTTGAGGCAAGGTTGCGAGCACTTCACGCACCAAAGCTTTGACAGGGCCTGTTCTCATGCGGCAGCCTTTCTTGTTACCTTGTATTGGTTGCGTCTTGTTATTCGCGTTGGTTGAGGTATACCGCCTGCCAAGCCGCCTCCCGTGCCTCTATCGTTGGTGCGGGTCGCATCGTTAAATGCGGCAAGCGGTGAACCTCGACACCCACCGCTTCAAGCGATGGCTTCACAGCCAAGACTAACCGGCCTGTGGGATTATCCAAGATAAGACAAGCTCGTGGCGTCGGCTTCACCCCTTTCAGGAACGCAGGAAATTCTCGCTCTGCCTGGTCCCAGTCCTCGTCGGTTGGCCGATCCTTCGGACTCAATGTCGTAACTTCCTGGCCGATGAAGTTCACAAACGCAATATCAGCCCATGCCGCGCGCCTGGATGCCTCTGTCACCGTTTTCCAATTCACCATCATCGCTGTCAGCGCGTCATTAAGTCTGTCGCGTGGGTAGCTCGTTCCTCCAATACGCATACATGTCACGCAGTCGAGGTGCTTGCTGAAATTCGGGTGCCCTAACCAGTGCTGGACATACTCGCCGTCGGTCATCGGGCCTACGCCCCAATTCGATTCGCCGATAATCAGGATGCGTGTCTTTACATAGTGCTCGCCGATCCAAGCTCTGGTTCTTGTGATGTTGTAGCCTCCGGTAAGGACTCCAGCTAAGAGCGGTGTTGCGCTGGTGATTGGCGCTCGAGGTTAGCTACTTTCTTCTACGCTGACGGTAGTGCTTTCTGGGCACGCGTGGTTAGCCACTTTGCTTATCGATGAACTCACGTATGCGCTCGGAGTAGAACGCCCAACCCTCCGCAACGCCCGTGGCCTTGTTGAAGCGTCTGTGCCGGTTGAACATCGTGCTGCACCCGGTGCATTCATAAGCTTGCGTCAATTTGGGCACACGCCGTCTCGTCCACGAATTTCTACTTGACGAAAGCCGTCGGAGCCGCAGATCGGGCACTCAAATCGGACCATAAGATTAGTCATATACTGTACAGATATACATCACGGCATGCGGAGGAGCAAGGCTCGAAGCGGTAAGCTGTTATTCATGAGCAGCGCAAGGTAGCCTGTGTGATGGAGGAGGTGCCTACGACGGTTCCTGGAAACCGCTGATAAAACCAAATGGCTATTGATTTCGCCACGCTGGAATCTCTTCGCACCCACCATCCTGGGTGGCGACTCTTGCGCTCAGAGCACGCTCCTCTAGTGGTGAGCTTCCTTCACCGGATGTTCGTGGCGCCGAACGTGCGGATGATCTCAGGCGCGGACCTAGGTGAAGCGCTTGAGGATGAACTTTTTGGCCTAAGGCAGCAACTGGGAGACGCTGCGTTTCCGAAGCCGGCCATGGATTATTTGAATGAATGGGCCAGCGCGGACAAGGGGTGGTTGCGGCGTTTCTACCGCCAAGGTTCAGATGAACCACAATTCGACCTCACCCCCACCACTGAGAAGACGATTGCTTGGTTGTCCACATTGTCAGAGCGGGCCTTCGTCGGTACTGAATCCCGCTTGCTAACGTTGTTCGAGCTGCTAAGGCAAATGAGTGAGGGTAGCGAGACAGATCCAGCCAATCGCATTCGTGAACTAAAGAAACGGCGTGATGAGATTGATGCCGAAATGGCGCGAGTACGAGCGGGTGATCTGGAGGTTATGGACGACACTGCGCTCAAGGATCGGTTTCAGCAATTTGTGCAGGTCGCTTCGGAGCTTCTTACGGACTTTCGTGAGGTCGAGTACAACTTCCGCCAGCTCGATCGAAAGGTGCGTGAGCGCATCGCGCTCTGGGAGGGAGGAAAGGGCGCACTACTGGAAGAAATTATGGGTGAACACGATGCAATTTCCGATTCCGATCAAGGTAAGAGTTTTCGGGCATTTTGGGAATTCTTGATGTCCAGCAGTAAGCAAGAGGAAATGACTCAACTGCTGGAGAGAGTGGTTAGCCTTCCGGCCGTAGCGGATCTAAAGCCAGACTCACGCACACAGAGAGTGCACTATGACTGGCTCGAGGCGGGGGAGCACACGCAGCGCACACTTGCGCAGCTTTCACAGCAATTGCGCCGTTTCCTAGACGACCAGGCATGGTTAGAGAACCGTCGCATTATGGATATTCTGCGCAGCATCGAGGCGCACGCACTGGCGTTACGTCATTCACCTCCGATTGGCGACATGTTCTCGATCGCGGCAACTTCCGCATCAATAGAGCTGCCACTCGAACGTCCGCTCTATACCTCAGCGTTTAGGCCGCTCATAGCCGATGTCAATTTGCTCGAGGGGGAGTCCGAAGTAGACGAAGCTGCACTTTATGCGCAGGTGGTCATAGATAAGGCCAGATTGATGAGGCACATTCGTCACGCGTTACAAGCACAGTCCCAAGTCACCTTGCGCGAATTGGTCGACAGCCAGCCACTCGAGCACGGTCTGGCGGAACTGGTTGCTTACTTGCAGCTGGGTAGCGAACTTAAGGCGGCCGTCGATGAAAGCACTGCGGACCTAATTGCGTGGGCTGGCTCGGCGAGTGATGGCACCCTCGTGCATAAGCATGCCCGCTTACCGCGGGTGATATTTGTCAGGTGAAAGTGAACGAAGAACAGGTGAACACAGTATCCGCTTCGGCTCAGCCCGATCTTTCGACATTGGCTATCACCTTGTTAAGGGGGGTGATATATCGAGACGGCAATGGGCAACTCTGGGATGCGCTGCTGTCTCTCCAAGTGCGCTTGCGCGAATACATGGCGGTCCTTGGACTTGATCTGGTTGTCGACGAGGCGGAGGGCTATGCTTTTCTGAAGAGCCGACCTGACACCTTAGACGATGGAACCAAAGCTGAAATGCCGCGCTTGGTTGCGCGCCGGCCACTTTCTTTTCCGGTGAGTCTCTTGCTGGCGTTATTGCGAAAGAAACTGGCCGAATTCGACGCAGGCGGCGGCGATACGCGGCTTGTACTTACCCGGGACGACGTCGCGGAGCTAGTCAGGGTATTTCTGCCTCAAAGCACTAACGAGGCGAAAGTCATGGATCAGCTTGAATCGAACATCAACAAAATCGCCGACCTAGGTTTTCTGAAGCGATTAAACGCAACGACGGGTTCTCCTACCTTCGAGGTTCGCCGCATCCTCAAAGCCTTTGTAGATGCTCAATGGTTAGCCGACTTGGACGCTCGACTAGCTCTCTATCGGGAGCAATTGTCGGCTACCCAGCACAGTTCTCCCAATGAATGATTTGACCTCTCCTGCGTCAGAAAAGGCCGAAGAGGACGCACTGTCCGGATTCCGGCTCAAGCGGCTGGAGGTTTTCAACTGGGGGACTTTCGATGAGCGCGTATGGATACTCCACCTCAACGGCCGCAATGGGCTGTTGACAGGGGATATCGGCTCGGGCAAGTCAACTTTGGTGGATGCGATCACTACGCTGCTGGTTCCCGCCCAGCGCATCACGTATAACAAGGCCGCTGGTGCGGATAACAAGGAACGTACCCTACGCTCCTATGTACTTGGCCACTACAAGTCTGAGCGTAATGAGGTGACCGGAACAGCTAGGCCGGTCTCGCTACGCGACAACAACAGCTACTCCGTGATTTTGGGCGTGTTCCACAATGCGGGGTACGACCAGACGGTCTCCCTCGCACAAGTCTTTTGGACGAAGGAAGTCCAAGGCCAACCTGCCCGATTCTTCGTCGGGGCCGAACGCGACCTATCGATTGCGGTGGACTTCGCAAACTTCGGCTCAGATATCACGCAATTGCGCAGGAAACTCCGCGCACTCGGTGCAGAGATAGAGGACGGCTTTCCCAAGTACGGTGCTTGGTTGCGGCGCCGGTTCGGTATCGACAACGATCAAGCGCTGGAGCTGTTCCATCAGACGGTATCGATGAAATCCGTCGGCAACCTCACGGATTTTGTCCGCAGCCACATGCTGGAGCCGTTTGACGTTGGTCCGCGGATAAGCGCTCTTATCACGCATTTTCAGGATTTGAACCGAGCGCACCAGGCCGTGCTAAAGGCCAAGCGTCAAGTCGAAATCCTTACTCCATTAGTTGCTGACTGCGACCGGCATACCGGTCTCGCTACAGAGATCGATCAGTTGCGAACATTTCGCGAGGCTCTGCGCGGCCATTTTGCTGCCTTGAAACTTGGCTTGCTCGACAAGCGCTTGGCTAACCTTGAGGAAGAGTGGATCCGCGTCGATAGTCAGATTAGCCGCATAGAGAGCCGGCTCGAGGTGCAACGAGGCGAAGCGAATGAGCTCAGGCAGGCCATTAGTGACAACGGCGGTGACCGCCTAGATCGACTTGGGGCGGACGTAAAGTCAAAGGAGACAGTACGTGACGCGCGCCGCAGCAAGGCGCAACGGTACAGCGAACTGGCCCAAAAGGTGGGACAAGAGGCTTGCACCGACGAACCCTCGTTTATCAAGCAACGTAGTGAGCTGAAATCCCTGCGTGAAGGACTCGATAGCGACGTTGCTGAACTCGACAATACCTTGACCGAACACGGCGTAACTTTGCGTCAAGGAAAGGCGGAGCACGACGAACTACAAACTGAATTGCAGAGCTTAAAACGCCGGCGGAGCAACATTGACGATCGTCAAATCCAAATACGGTCGGCCCTATGCGCCGCCTTGAATGTGGCGGAGGACGACATGCCGTTTGTCGGAGAACTCGTCCAGGTCCGAGACGACGAACGCGAATGGGAAGGGGCCGCTGAGCGGTTGCTGAGGGGCTTCGGGCTCTCGCTGTTAGTCCCGGACGGGCACTACAAGGTTGTTGTGGACTGGGTTGAGCGGAATCAGCTGCGAGGTCGGCTGGTTTACTTTCACGTCCGGCCCCGCCGCCAATCCGAGATGCCGGATCTCCACCGTGATTCGTTGTTTCGAAAGCTCGCGGTCAAACCGGACTCTCCATTCTCGGGCTGGGTGGAGCGCGAACTTGCCCATAGGTATGACGTTGCCTGCTGTGCAACCCAAGAGCAGTTCAGACGAGAGCCGCGCGCAATTACGCAAGCTGGCCAAATCAAAGATCCCGCCGGGCGGCATGAGAAGGATGATCGGCATCGGATCGACGATCGCGGCCGCTACGTACTCGGGTGGAATAACGCGGCCAAGATTGGGGCACTTGAGGGAAAGCTGCGGAAACTGGAAAGCAACCTCGCAGACGTTGGCGCCCTCATTGCGAAACTTCAGTCAGAGCGCAGGAATCTACAGGGTCGAGTGGAAGCGTTAACGCGTCTGGATGAGTTTGTGGATTTTGAAGAACTGGATTGGCACAGCGTAGCCACCACGATCGCTGCCCTTACGGATGAGCGAATGCGGCTTGAGTCGAGCTCGGACGTACTAAAGCAGCTTACGGAAAAGCTAAAGGAAGTGGCAGCGCTGATAAACCAAACAGAAGAAGAACTCAAAGACGCGCGGGACAAGCGTTCCAAGGCCGAACAAAAAAGATCAGATGCGCAAGCTCTTCGAGACCAGAGCCAGCTTCTGCTGCCCGCCACACCTTTAAGTGCTGACGCAGAACAACGGCTAACGGAAATGCGCACGCAGATTCTTGGTGAGCATCAACTATCGGTAGAGTCGTGCGACAACCGCGAACAAGACGTGCGTACCTCGCTCCAGGCGCGCATTGATGCAGAGGATCTGAGGCTCAAGCGGCTTCGCGACAAGATCATCCAAGCCATGATGGGCTTCAAAGATGAATTCAAGCTGGAGAGTGCGGAATTCGATGCTAGCGTTGAAGCCGCGTTTGAGTATCAGAACCTTCTTGAGCAGCTAGAGCGGGACGATTTACCTCGCTTCGAGGCACGCTTTAAGGAGTTGCTGAATGTCAACACGATCAATGAGATCGCGAATTTCAATGCTCAACTAGCCCGAGAGCGGGAGACGATCAAGGATCGAATCAAGCACATCAACGAATCACTGACGAAAATTGACTACAACGCAGGGCGGTACATCGTATTGGAGTCACAGCCGACCCCTGACGCCGAGATTCGCGATTTTCAGGCCGAGCTACGGGCGTGCACTGAAGGTGCAATTACAGGCTCGGATGACACGCACTACTCCGAGGCGAAGTATCTGCAGGTCAAAGCCATTATCGATCGCCTTTGCGGCAGGGAAGGTCTTAGCGAGCTTGACCGCCGGTGGACAAGTAAAGTTACGGACGTCCGGAACTGGTTCCTCTTCGCCGCGAGCGAGCGCTGGCGCGAGGACGACAGCGAGTATGAGCACTATTCGGATTCCGGAGGGAAGTCGGGTGGGCAGAAGGAGAAACTTGCCTATACGATCCTGGCCGCTAGTCTCGCGTACCAGTTTCGCTTGGAGTGGGGCGAGGCACGCTCCCGCTCGTTCCGGTTTGTAGTAATCGACGAAGCGTTTGGCCGCGGCTCCGACGAGTCGGCGGAGTACGGTTTGAAGCTTTTTCAGCAGCTCAATCTGCAGTTCCTAATCATCACCCCTCTACAGAAGATCCACATAATCGAGCCATTCGTAGCCAGCGTTGGTTTCGTCCATAACGAGAGCGGGCGTTCGTCAAAGCTTCGCAACCTGTCCATCGATGAGTACCGCGCCAACAAAGCCGCGATTACACGGGAAATGGCAACACTCGAGTCGAGGTGAACTGGACTACCCAGCAGGATATCAAGGCGCGCTTGGCTCGCCTTTGGGACAGTGGCGACTTGCTGCGGTCCTTGGTCACCGGAGAACGAGCTTTCCCGCTACGTCTTCCGCTGAAAGCTCCGAGTTCAGATGACCTGACTCAGCAGTTTGACGCAGCGCGCCGATGGATGGCTGAGCTTCAGGCAGTGTCGAACATACGTATTGAATGCCGTGAAATTCGCCACCGCGTACAAGGCGTACAACGGCTACCTCAGTCGGTCTGGGTAGATACGCTCGATGACGCTAGCGCAATACTGGCCAAACGCAGGGATGTAGAGAGATTTAACCGAGTAGCTGACGTCACGCGGAGCAGACTACCGGGGTTACTGCCATGGATAGCGCAACGGCCGCTAGCAGCGATCGAACTGGCGGAAAGCTGGCCAAATTTGATATCCGTAGTCCTCTGGCTCCTTGAGCATCCACGCCCACAAATCTATCTCCGTCAAGTAGACATTCCCGGAGTCCATAGCAAATTCATTGAGGTGCACCGCGCCGTGTTATCAGAGCTGCTGGACCTAGTGCTTCCTCCGACAGCAATCCTGGCGGACAAAACCGGTGTCGGACAGTTCGCAATACGCTATGGCTTCCTCGATAAGCCATCGCGGATTCGCTTTCGGATTCTTGACGAGCGAATCGAACTATTGCGGGGCGTACCTAAGCCGGACGTCGCGTTGGACGCAGAAAGCTTTGCGCACCTAACCCTCGCATGCGAGAACGTGTTTGTCACGGAGAACGAAACCAACTTCTTGACGTTGCCTTCGATGCCGAAAGCTATTGTGATTTTCGGTGCTGGATATGGATGGGACGCTCTCGCGCAGGCCCGCTGGCTCGCGGAACGAAAGATCCACTACTGGGGCGACATCGATACTCACGGGTTTGCCATCCTCGATCAACTTCGCAGTCGGCTCCATCACGTGACTTCTTTCTTGATGGATCGGGAAACTCTGATGCGACACGAAGCGTACTGGGGCGACGAGAGCGATCCGATCCTTCACGATCTGCCTCGTCTAAACGCGGATGAGCGAATGCTATTTGACGACCTGCGAGACAATCGAATCCGCAAGAATCTCAGACTTGAACAGGAGCGCGTTGGCTATGGTTGGGTAACGGATAGATTGCACACCATGCAACAGCCGCCGAGAAACCCGTCGTAGCAGGGGCCTGCTAAATCTCCTGTCTAGAGGGCCATAAATGTGCTGGTGAAGTTGGTCGTGCGTTAGAACTTTGCATCTAGCCGCAAAGTACGACGTGACTGTGCAGCAAAATCATGGGAAGTCGTTGCGGGATTCTGCTGAACTTGCTGATGACTTGGCAGGGTTGATGGAAAGCGGACCTTCGAAGGTCACCAGAATTGCGGTCACACGCAAAGTCGCCGAGCCACTAGAAATCCTTCTTAATCTGTGTCCCTCGTTGCCGCTCGTCGCTGGTATATGTGGAGATGACGCGGCGGCATAGCGCGTGGACGTCCTCACTGTACTTCGACGTCGCAATGGCTGGTCCGCCTCTCAGGTAGTTCTGCTTGGTCCTTTCCCAAATAGCATCCTTCTGCGCACTGAGGGCAGAAAACTGCTTCAGTAACTCCTGTTCGCGTCTACGCGTCACGGCTTGTGCCGTTTCGAACTGCTGCTTCGTCACGTAAGGCGTCTGGAATTCCTTGCGCACCTCATAACAGTCCCTAGCGAGCATGTAGTTTGCGTAGACGTCTCCAAAACGAGCCTCTGGCGGCGTGTTCCGAGCTTTGTCCTCGAGCAAGGCCTTGCAACTCGGTGACCTTTGGGATGCCACTACCTCGCCAAGCTGCAGTTGCAGTACTAGGAGAGCGCAGCTATTTGCGGTGGCTTCGGCGCACCGTCGACCTTGGTCCTCTTGTGCGGCGTGATTGCTACCGGGGGATGGAGATGACTACGACCCTGCCAGTTCGCGGATCGATAGCCACCGCCATGCCAGGATAGTAGAGGTTGGTGTAGATCCGCGCCTGGTTGTAGTCTGCATCGAGCACTCTTGTCGGGGCCCCGAGTGCGGAACGCACTACCAATTCTGCGACGCCGGGGCCTACACCTTCCATCGTTCTGTAGCGGGCATCCTCCGAGGTCACGATGATGACTCTGTTATCGCGATCTCGCACGAATGCCCCAATGCCGTTGGAGAAATGATTCCATGTGCCGTCCGTGAATGCATGGTTTGAACTCGCTGGTGAACCGACGGCTTGCAATAGTTGGGCGCCAGACATTCCGACGGCCACGGGCCCTATCCGTACGCCCGGCACGATGAGGCTGTCAAAGATGGGCTGAGCCGGCGGTGCGGCGGGCGGCGCTTCTCGCTCGCTTGCACATCCCGACGCCAGAAGAACAAAGCTCAGGCAAAGAAGGTGTTTCTTCATTTGGAGGGCGACTCCTCGCGCGACCGCTGCCGCTGTGTCGGGGACAGCAACGAAATCTCGGCGCTTTCATCGAGAAAGCGACGCAGGTTGACCTTCGTCTGCTCGGCGTCGTCTCGCACGCACTTGCGCCCGGTCATGATTGGACAATACTCGGAACCGCATTTTTCGCATTTCCACTCCCAGCCCTTCTCGCACCAAGTGCCGCCGCCTTGCTTGCCGACCGGACAGGCGGCCGACACATCGAGCGCCACAAGAAACAGGCTAATGAGAAGGGAAAACGACGAGATTCCGGCATTCATGGCAGGTCTCCTTTGAAGACGGCCGCACTTCAGCAGAATACTGATTCTCCCTGTGCCACTGCAAGCTGGTGCGAAGGGTTCGATTCCCGTAGGCCGCTCCCAACTCCTCGTAGCTGACCATCCCTTGCGGCCGCATGACATTGCCAGACACTTCGCGCTTGCGGCGGAGCGAGAATCAACGTCGAACTCATCAACATTCCAACAAGAAAGGGAGCGACCATGACACTCGACGACGTCTACGGCAGTGACCAGACCCGATTCCCTCTGGAGCAGGAAGCGACGGATTGGGATGCCGGCGATCTCGGCCTGGTCTGGGATGAAACCGAATTCCAGGCTGTCGCCAGCGACCTCGGCGCCCGGCGCAGCGAGCTGAGCTAGTCCTCGGCGGGCCGCGAAGCCCTTAGAATCTCCCCAACACTAAAGGGGAGGGGCAAGGGTGAGCACGATTTCGAGTATCGCGAGGGGACTCGCAGTGGCGGCCGCAATGGCGGCCACGCTGGCGCAGGGGCAGTCGTTTCCGTCGAAGCCGATCACCTGGATCCTGCCGTTTCCGCCTGGCGGCGTGACCGACCCCGTGGCGCGGATGGTCGGGGCGAAGGTCAGCGAAAGCATCGGCCAGCAGGTGATCATCGACAACCGGCCCGGCGCAGCGAGCATCATCGCCGCGGAGGCGGTGAAGCGCGCACCGGCCGACGGCTACACGCTGCTCTTCGGCCACGCCGGCTCGCACGCGGTGAACCAGGCCCTCTATACCAAGCTGTCCTACGATCCGCAGAAGGACTTCATCCCGATCACCAACCTGATCTCGACGACGCACGTCCTGGTGGTGCCCATCTCCAGCCCGGCGAAGACGATGGCCGAGCTGATCGCGCTCGCGAAGGCGCAGCCGCTCAACTACGGCTCGCAGGGCATCGCCGCGGGCGGCCATTTGCTGGGCGAGATGTTCAAGCTGCGCACCGGCGCGGTGGTCAACCATGTGCCCTACAAGGGCTCCGGGCCGCTGGTGCAGGACCTGCTCGCGGGACGCGTGGACATGGCCTTCGACTCGCCCATCACGAGCGGGCCGCACGTGCGCGACGGGAAGCTGCGCGCGCTGGCGGTGGCTAGCCCGAAGCGCAACCGCAACCTCCCCGACACGCCGACCATGGCGGAGGTCGGCTACGCGGGGCTGGAGCTCGATTTCTGGTTCGGCCTGTTCGCTCCGGCGGGCACGCCGCCGGCGGTGGTGCAGCGCTTGCACAAGGAGTTCGTTGCCGCGGTGAATCACCCGGACGTGAGCAAGAAGATCCTCGATACCGGGCTCGACGTCACCACCAGCCGCACGCCCGAGGAATTCGCCGCGCTGATCGCGGCCGATGCGGCGCGGCTGGGCAAGGTGGTGAAGGACTCCGGCGCGCGCGTCGACTGATTAGGTAGCGACGCTTTGCAGGAGGGCCAGCAGCCCACCCAGCAGCGCGGTCGGCGAGGGCGGGCAGCCCGGAATGTGCAGGTCGACCGGCAGCACCGCGGAAACACCTCCCACGCAGGCCGGGCTGCCGGCGAAGACGCCGCCGTTGCGGGCGCAGTCGCCGACCGCGATGACCCACTTCGGGTCGGGGGTCGCCCGGTAGGTGCGCTCGAGCGCTTCGCGCATGTTCGCCGTCACCGGGCCGGTGACGAGCAGCACGTCGGCGTGGCGCGGTGAGGCGACGAAGCGCAGGCCGAAGCGCTCGAGGTCGTACAGCACGTTGTTGAGCGCGTGGATCTCGAGCTCGCAGCCGTTGCACGAGCCTGCGTCGACCTCGCGGATCGAGAGCGTGCGTCCCAGGCGTGCGCGCGAGGCGCTGTTCACCCGGGCGGCGAGCTCGGCGAGCGCGGCTTCGTCGGCGGGCGGCGCGGGCTCGGTCAGCGGGCCGTGGGCGAAATTTTTCAGCAGCAGCCAGCTCATCTAGAGGTCGTGTCCCGAGTAGGAGCAGTTGAACGATTTATTGCAGAGCGGGAAGTCGGCGACGATGTTGCCCTCGATCGCCGCTTCGAGCAGCGGCCACTGGAACCACGACGGGTCGCGCAGGTGGCAGCGTTCCACCTGGCCGGCGGCGCCGATGCGGACCCAGGCGAAGATGTCGCCGCGGAATCCCTCGACCAGGGCCGCGCCCTCGCCGTGCGCGGCCGGGAGCGCGGCGAACACCGGTCCCGTCGGCATTCGCTCGAGCACCTGCTCGATGAGCGCGAGGCTTTGCTCGACTTCGCGGATGCGAATCCACACCCGCGCGTTCACGTCGCCGGCCTGCACCACCGGCACTTCCAGTCGCAGCTCGCCGTACGGCGCATAGCCGGGCGCGCGCCGGGCATCGAAGTCGCGCCCGGAGGCCCGGCCGATGGGGCCGCCGGCGGCGAATTGACGCGCCAGCGCCGACGAGAGCACGCCGGTGCTGACGGTGCGGTCCTTGAGCGAGGCCGTGTTCTCGTAGAGGTCGACCAGCTCCGGGAAGCGCTTGCGCGCGAGCGCGACCAGCGCGGTCAGATGCTCGACGCCGCCGGGCGCGAGGTCGCGCTCCATTCCGCCCGGAATCACGCGATCCATCATCAGGCGATGACCGAAGCAGGCGCTCGAGGCACGCAGCACCTGCTCGCGCAGCAGCCCGCAGCAGGCGTGCATGATGCTGAATGAGGCGTCGTTGCAGACGGCGCCGATGTCGCCGAAGTGGTTGGCCAGGCGCTCGAGCTCGCCCGCAAGCGCCCGCAGCCACAGCGCACGCGGCGGAACCTGCGCGCCGAGCGCATCCTCGACCGCGCGCGCGAAGGCGAGCGCGTGCGCGACGGTGCTGTCGCCGGAGACACGGCCGGCGAGCGATGCCGCGCGCTCGATGGACGCGCCGGCCATCAGCGCCTCGGTGCCTTTGTGGACGTAGCCGAGCCGCTCCTCGAGGCGCACCACCGTCTCGCCGTTGGCGGTGAAGCGGAAATGGCCGGGCTCGATGATGCCCGCATGCACCGGGCCGACGGCGATCTGATGCAGGCCTTCGCCTTCGGCCGGCAGGAAGGGATACGGCTCGCCATGGCGCAGCCACGGACGAACGTCGGGCGAGCCCTCGGCGTCCAGTCCGGCGAGATCGCGCATCGCCCGCTCCAGCCGGATCGCCGGCGCGTGCAGCCGGCCGATCGAGGGGAAGCGGTTCTCCGCGCAGGGCAGATGAAGCAGTTGCACTTTGCTCGAAGGGTCGGTGACCGCCAGGTGCGCGAGTCGGGGCTCGCCCCAGAGCGCGAGCAGCGAGACCTCTCCCGATTGCAGCCGTATCCCGGCTTCGGTCCAGGCGTGCGGGTCGACGATGGTCGAGGGCCAGTTCATCTCAGTTGAGGAGCGTCGCGACGTACTGGAACCAGGCAACGAGCCCCGGCGGCAGCCAGATGCCGGCGGCGAGCACGAGCCCGAAGTGCAGGCCCACCGGCAGGAACGAAGCCTTGGTCGGGTCGCTGCGCCCGTCGGGCTCGCCGAAAGCGAGGCCGTTCAGGCGCAGCAGCAGCGCGCCGAGCGCCACCACGAGGCTCAGGCCGAGGACCATGGCGAGCACGGGGGCTCGCGCGAAGGTGGAGGTGACGATCAGGAACTCGGTCATGAACAGCCCCATCGGCGGCAAGCCGGCGATCGCCACCACGCCCAGGCCGAGGCTCCAGCCGAGCACCGGGTGCGAGACGGTGAGGCCGCGGATGTCGGCCATGCGTTGCGTGCCCTTGACCTGCGCGATGTGGCCGACGCAGAAGAAGATCGCCGACTTGGTGAGGCTGTGCAGCGCCATGTGCAGCAGCCCGGCGAAGTTGGCGAGCGTGCCGCCCATGCCGAAGGCGAAGGTGATGATTCCCATGTGCTCGATCGACGAGTACGCGAACAGCCGCTTGATGTCCTGGCGGCGGTAAAGCATGAAGGAGGCGAACACCACCGAGAGCAGGCCGAGGGTGACCATCAGCGGCCCGGGCGCGAGCGCCGCCGGATTGGCCGACATGATGCTCTTGAAGCGCAGCACCGCGAACAGCGCGACGTTGAGCAGCAGTCCGGAAAGCACCGCCGAGATCGGCGTCGGGCCTTCCGCGTGCGCGTCGGGCAGCCACGCATGCAGCGGCACCAGGCCGACCTTGGTGCCGTAGCCGAGCAGCAGGAAAACGAACGCGAGGTTGAGGAAGGCGGGATCGAAATTGTGCGCGTTCGCCACCAGCACGCTCCACGCCATCGCGTCCAGCCCCTCGCCGACCACCGAGCGGGCGGCGAGGTAGACCAGGATCGTGCCGAACAGCGCGAGCGCGATGCCGACGCTGCCGAGAAGAAAATATTTCCACGCCGCCTCGAGCGCCGCGGGCGTGCGGTAGATGCCGACCATCACCACCGTGGTCAGGGTCGCGAGCTCCACCGCCACCCACATCAGGCCGACATTGTTCGAGAGCAGCGCCAGGTTCATGCCGAACATCAGCATCTGGTACATCGCGTGGTAGAAGCGCAGGTACGCGTGCGTCAGGTGGCCGGTCTCGAGCTCGTGCGCGATGTAGCTGGCGCTGAACACGCTGGTGGTGAAGCCGACCAGCGTGCTGAGGATGATGAAGACCACGTTCAGGTCGTCGACGATCAGGAAGGGCCCCGGCGCCGGGCGCTCGACGAGCAGCGCCAGCGCGCAGCCGAAAGTCAGGAACGAGATGAAGGCGTTGAGCCACGCGCCCTTGCGGTCGTCCTGCACCAGCGCGAGCACCGCCGCGCCGAGTGCGGGAATGACCAGAATCGCGGCGACGATCAGCGCGCCGGCTTCGTTCATGGCTGCTCCCCGCGGTGCTCGTGCAGCCGGTGGATGTCGACGGTCTCGAAGCGCTCGCGGATGCGGAAGAGAAAAATTCCGATCACGATCAGCGCCACCAGGATGGAGAAGGCGACGCTGATCTCCACCACCAGCGGCATACCCTTGGCGCCGGTGGCGGCGAGGATCAGCCCGTTCTCGATCGATAGGAAGCCGATCACCTGGCTGACCGCGTTGCGGCGCGAGATCATCATCAGCAGGCCGAGCAGGATGACCGAGAGCGCGAACGACAGGTCTTCGCGGGCAAGCGTTCCCGCCTGCGCGGTGATCGGCAGCATCACCATGATGGACAACGCGATCAGGCCGATGCCCGCCAGCATGGTCAGCCCGATGCCCACCACGGGCTCGATGGTGCGGTGAATGCCGAGGCGCACGATGATGCGATGCAGGGCGATGGGGATCACCATCGCCTTGATCCCGAGCGCGATTGCCGCGGTGATGTACAGGTGCGGCGCGTGCTGGATGTACGCCTGCCAGGCGACCGAGAGCGAAACGACCAGGGCATGCAGGGCGAAGGTGTTGATCAGCCCGGTCATCCGGTCCTGGTAGAGAAGCATGAAGCTGACCAGCACCAGGCCGCCGGCGAAGAGGTGCGCGATGTCGAGGGCGAGCGGGGCGATCATGCGACGCGCGAGACGAAGAGCAGCAGCGTCGCCAGCACGCCGAGCATCAGCGCCGCGCCGAGGAAATCGGAGACGCGGAACACGCGCATCTTGGCGATCGCGGTCTCGAACACGGCGAGCAGGAAGCCGCACAGCGCGAGCTTGCCGGCATAGGCGGCGAGGCCGGCGAGGTAGGCGGCAAGTCCCTGGCCGGACACGGCGATGCCCCACGGCGCGAATACGCAGGCAATGATCGAGACGTAGAGCAGCAGCTTGACGAACGACGCGAGCTCGATCATCGCCAGGTGCCGCCCGGAGTACTCGAGGATCATCGCCTCGTGCACCATCGTCAGCTCGAGGTGCGTCGCCGGGTTGTCCACGGGGATGCGCGCGTTCTCGGCCAGCGCCACCATCACCAGCGCGACCAGCGCCATGGCGAGCGACACGCGCAGGCCGACGCCCGCGCCCTGCATGAACGCGGCGATCGAGGAGAGCTGGGTCGAGCCGGCGAGCAGCGCCACGGTGAACACCACCATCAGCATCGCCGGCTCGGCGAGCGAGGCGATCATCATCTCGCGGCTCGAGCCGATGCCGCCGAAGCTCGTGCCGACGTCGAGGCCGGCGAGCGCCAGCACGAAGCGCGCGGCGCCAAGCAGGGCGACGATTGCGATCACGTCCGCCGCATAGCCGAAGACGAGGCCGGCGGCGAAGGTGGGCACCAGCGCCGCGGCGACCCAGGTCGTGGCGAAGATCAGGTAGGGCGCCGCCCGAAACAGCCAGGAGGCCGACTCCGCGAGCACCACGTCTTTGCGCAGCAGCCGCGCGAGCTCACGGTAGGGCTGCAGCAGCGGCGGCCCCTGTCGCCCGACGAGATGCGCCTTGAGCTTGCGCACCAGGCCGGTAAGCAGCGGCGCCAGCACCAGGACCAGCGTGAGCTGCACGAGCTGTACGCCGAGCGCGAGCGCTATTGCCATATGGCGAGCACCGCAAGGAGCGCCACCAGCGCCCCGAACACCAGCGTGAGATAGGCGCGGATCGTGAGGAACTGCATCGCATTCAGCCGATCGGCAGCGAAGACGACCGCACGCGCGGCAGGTACGTAGAGCGTGTCCCACAGGAGGTCCCGGAGCTGCACCTGCAGACGCGCGCTCTCCGTGGAGCCCGGCGCCGGCATATGCACTTCCTCGCGCGCGCGGAACACCACCGTGCCGAAGACGCGGCGAATCGGCTGCGAGAAGCTGCCTGCGGTGTACTGGGTGGCCGGGCTCGGATCGGGAAAGCCGCAATCCCAGGCCGGCGCGCGGCGCAGCCGGTCGGAGGCGAAGCGGTGGATCACCGCGGCGGCGAGCCCCGCGGCGAGCGCGATCAG
>Ga0137409_10002956_pt1 | contig 18077 bp, 16 predicted proteins | sample CZODoug1_16funga_FD_122059 | JGI IMG/M metagenome (GOLD analysis project Ga0137409, IMG submission 122059) | Vadose zone soil fungal communities from Angelo Coast Range Reserve, California, USA - CZODoug1_16fungal (Hybrid Assembly) | ecosystem: Environmental > Terrestrial > Soil > Vadose zone... | reverse complement strand
GTGTCCGGGAATCGCACTACCAAACCGTCGGGGGTGCGCTTCTCAAGACGCTGGACCAGGGGCTGGGCAAGGATTTCACGCCCGCGATCAAGGACGCGTGGGCCAGCGTATACGGCGTCATGGCCGATGTCATGATCTCGGCTTCCAAATCCCCGGCCAAGTAGCTACCCCGGTCGGCCCCGGCGCTGGCGCCGGGCCACGCCGGGTGGATGGCATTGTATAGTCCTTTTCCCTTTTAACTTTTTAAGTTTTCCCTTATGACTTTCGCATTGGTTTCAAAACAGTTCGTCACCCGCTTCGGCGATGAGCTGAAGGCCGTCGCCGGGCGCGCCGGCAAGTCCGTCTCGTTCGTGACCCTTCCCGAAGGCAAAGACGCGAAGATGTCGCAAGTCGATCGTGAACGCGTCAGTTGCATCTTCCTGGACCGCGACATTCGTTTCAACGAGCCGCTCTACGCCACGTACCGCGAGATGGTACGGGCCGCGCCGAACCTCAAGTGGATCACCTACACGAGTTCCGGCGTCGGGCAGCAGGAGTTCGTCACCGAGCTCGACGCGAAGGGTGTGATCATCACCTCCTCCACCGGGTCAAACGCCGAGCCGGTGGCGCAGACGGGGCTGACCGGGGTGCTCATGCTGGCGCGCGGCTTCGGCACTTACATCCGCGGCCAGTGCAAGCGCGAATGGACCCCGCTGCGCGGCAATGCACTGCCGGACGACTTGCGCGGCCAGACGCTGCTGCTGATCGGTGTCGGCGCGGTCGGAACGGTATTCGCCGGCTACGCGCGAACTTTTGGCCTCAAGGTAATCGGTGTGCGTCGCAGCCCGATGAAACCGGGAGAGCCGGTGGACGAGATGCACCCTCCCTCGAAGCTGCACGAACTGCTGCCGCGCGCCAACTGGATCGTCATCGCCTGCCCGCTGACACAGGAGACGCTCAACCTCCTCGACGCCGCCGCGTTCAAGCACGTGCGCAAGGGCGCCAAGCTCGTCAACATCGGCCGCGGCGAAATTGTCAACGAAGCTGCGCTTCTCGAAGCCCTCCGCAGCGGGCAACTCGGCGGCGCCGCGCTCGACGCGCACAGCAAGGAGCCCCTGCCCAAGGATTCACCGTTCTGGGACCTGCCCAACGTCATCGTCTCGCCGCACAACGCTTCCGCCTCCACCGGCAACGAAACGCGCTGCGCCGAGATGTTCATCGCCAACTTCGGCCACTGGGTGCGCGGCGAGCCGATGTTCAACGTGCAAGACGTGTCCAAACTTAAAGTCGAAGCGTGACGAGATACGGGTGACGATTAAGGGTGACGAGATGTGGGTGACGGGCTTTCTCCGCTTCGCGCGGGAGACTCATCACCCGTCACCCATCACTCTCCGCGGCATCCGGGTATCGTGCTGTGCGCTGCTTCTTCTCGCCGGCGGCGGCACCGCGGCACAAGTCCCGGCGGATGCCTACCAGCCGGTTCCGGGACAGCCCGGCAAGGACGTGGTGTGGATCCCGACGCCGGAAGACACGGTCGAAAAGATGCTCGACATGGCACGGGTCACTTCGCGCGACTACGTCATCGATCTCGGCTCCGGGGACGGGCGTAACGTCATCGCCGCGGCGAGGCGTGGCGCACGGGCGCTGGGCGTCGAATACAACCCCGAGCTCGTCGCACTGTCGAAACGCGCTGCCGCCGCTGCGGGCGTGAGCGGCAAGGCGACATTCGTGCAGGGAGACATGTTCGAGTCCGACATTTCCCAGGCCACGGTGCTCATGCTGTTCCTGCTGCCCGACCACCTGAGCCGTCTCGCGCCCAAGTTCCTCAAGCTCAGGCCGGGCGCGCGCATCGTCTCGAACACTTACTCGATCGACGGCGGCTGGGAACCCGACGACTCCACGCGCGGAGAGCCGTGCACCAGCTGGTGCGTCGCAATGATGTACGTCGTCCCCGCCCAGGCGGCAGGCGCCTGGCGCCTCGCGGATGGATCGACGCTCACGCTCGAGCAGCAATTCCAGAAAGTCTCCGGCACACTGGATGTGGACGGCATCGCGCTGCCGCTCGAAAACGGCCGCCTGCTCGGCGAGGAGATCCGCTTCACCGCAAACCGCGTTGACCATACGGGGCGCATCAGCGGTGACACCATGAGCGGCAGCGCGAACGGCCGGACAATTCGCACCTGGTCGGCGACAAGAACTGAGAGCGGCGAGAAGTGACGAGGGATAAGGGATAAGACCCCCGCGCAGCGGGCAGGAGGCTATCCCCTATCACCCATCACCTATCACCGTGAACCAGGCCCCACCCCGTGCGGGGCCCGGGTTCACTCGAGGCGTATGCCTCGATCACGAATGAGCGCCTGGTAGCGCAGGTACTCTTCCTGCATGAGCCGCATGAAGCCGTCCGGCGTGCTTTCGGGCATTGACTCCGCACCCTGGCGCGCGAATTGTGCGCGCAGCGTTGCCTTGCGCAACCCGCGCACGATGTCGCCGTGCAGTTGCTCGACGATGCGCCGCGGCGTGCCACTCGGCGCGACGATGCCCGACCAGCGATCGAACTGCGCATCGGGCATCCCGACTTCGGCAATCGCCGGCACGTCCGGCAGCGTGGGACTGCGTTGCGACGTCATCACCGCAAGCGCGCGCAGCCGCCCTTCGCGCACCGGCACCAGCACCACCGGCAGCGCGAAGACGGCATAGTGCACCCGCCCGAGCATCATCTCGACGAAAGTGTCCGAAACGTTCCTGAACGGCACGTGCATCGCGTCGATGCCGAGCGTGCGCGTGAACACCTCGCCCGCGAGGTGTGAAGCCGAGCCGATGCCCAGAGAAGCGTAATTGAGCTCGCCGATGTGCGCCCGCGCGTAGGCCGCGAATGCGGGTGCCGTGCGCACCGGAATCGAAGGCGTCACCGCCAGCACGTTGGTGATCGACGCAACGTGCGCGACGCCGGCGATGTCAGCAAGAGCCCGGTACGGCGGCGGGTCCCTTACCAGCTGGGTGATGATGCGCGTGACGCCGACCATGCCCAGCGTGTAGCCGTCAGCGTTCGCTTTCGAGAGCAGGGTGTTGCCAATCAGGCCGCCCGCACCCGAGCGGTTTTCGATGACGACCCGCTGCCCGTAGAAGGATTCCAGCTCGCGGCCGACCTGACGAGCGAAGAAATCGTCCGCCGCGCCCGGCGACGATGCGACGATGATGCGGATGGGCTTGACGGGGTAATCGGCGAGCACCGGCGATTGATTCGCGCCGCACGGGGCTATGCACAGGAATACCGCTGCGCACAGCGCAAGCCGCACTCGCCGGATTCCCCGCGGCGCGGGCGACGCATTACCCATTACCCATTACCCATTACTCATTACGAGACTTTGAGAGAGAACTTCTGGAACGTATGGCAGTCCGCGGGCGCGCGGCCGCGGCTGACCGCGAACGTATAGGTGACCTCGCTTACGTAGAGGTCGCCTCTGGAGTCGAGTGCAAGGCCGTGCGGCGCGGCAAAGCTGCCCGGCGCGGTCGCTTCGGGGGTACCCCAGCGAAGCAGGAGTTTGCCGTCCTTGTCGAAGACGCTCATGCGCGCGTGGCGCAGCTTGGTGATGGGGCCGAGACTGCGCGAGACATCGCCCTCGTGCCACGCAAGCTCGGTTACGTAAGCCCGTCCCTTGGAATCGAAAGCGATGTGTGTCGGGCGCTGGGTGTCCGTCCACTCACTCAGGTACTCGCCGTCCGGGCTGAAGATCTGGATGCGGTCGGCTTCCCGGTCGCAGACGAAGACGCGCCCGTCGGAGGCCACGGCGATGCCGTGAGGAAGATAGAACTGGCCCGGACCCCGGCCTGGCTCTCCCCACGAGCGTTTCAACTGGCCTTTGGGAGAAAAGATGTGAACGCGGCAGTTGCCGTAGCCGTCGGAAACGTAGAGGTCGCCGTTGAGGCCGACTGCGATGTTGGTGGGACGGTTGAACGGGCCGGCCGGACGAGTAACGGACATGATGTTCTTGCCGTCGTAACCCGTGTCCGAGGGGGTGTTGAGCGTCCCCATCGTCATGAGCAGCTTGCCCTCGGGCGTGAACTGGCGGACGGTGTGCTGGCCGTCGTCCGTGCAGAACAGCGTGCCGTTGGGCGCCACGTAGATGCCGTGGGTGCGCTGGCTGAAATCCCCCGCGCCCCAGGTTCGGAGAAACTTCCCTTTCTGGTCGTAGACGATGATGGGATGGTCCCCGCGGCAGATGAGATACACGCGGTCTTCTCCGTCAACGGCCACCCCCGCGACGTCGCGATGCGCGTAACCCTTGGGTAACTGCTCCCATCCGCCGACAACCGAATACTGGATCTTGCCTGGCTGGTCCATCTGCTCCTCCCTCATCCTCGCATGGCGCGATAGGTGATTAGTCTCCCACAAAGCAGGGTTTGTTAACCACCCATCACGCATCGCTCATCATTCATTACCCGCCTGTGCGGGTGGCGCCGTTCGGGATTTGGCGCGATACTCCCTCCAAAAATAGACGCTGTTGCACCTATCAGGGGAAAGCCAGGTGGATAATCCGCCGCCAAGTATCGGCAAGTACGAAGTGGCGCAGGAACTGGGCCGCGGCGCAATGGGAGTCGTCTATCTCGCGCGGGACGCCTTCGCCGGCCGCGAGGTCGCGATCAAGGTTTTCTCCCATGGTGAAACCGGCGTGTTGCAAGGGCAGCAGCGCTCGACGTTTCTGAACGAGGCGGCGCTGGTGGGAAAGCTGACCCACCCGCACATCGTGCAGCTGCTCGATGTCGCGATCGAGGACACGTTCAGCTACATCGTGATGGAATACGTGCACGGACACACGCTGGCCCATCACACGACTGTGGACAACTTCCTGCCGCTGGAGAAGGTGGTTGAGGTGATTTTCAAAGTCAGCCGCGCGCTGGAATACATGCATCGCAACGGCGTCATTCACCGCGACATCAAGCCGGCGAATATCCTGATCACGGACGATTTCGACATCAAGATCTCCGATTTCGGAATCGCGATGTTCGCGGACGTGACCCGCACCACCCTCAGCAACGTAGGGTCGCCCGCCTATATGTCGCCCGAGCAGTTGCTCGACCAGCCTCTCACGCACCAGACCGATATCTACTCGCTCGGGGTCGCTTTCTACCATCTGCTCACGGGACGTCCGCCCTTTTCCGGCTCGTCGTACGCAAGCCTGATCTACCAGATTCTCAACATCGATCCTCCACCGTTGAACAAGCTCCGGCCCGATCTGCCGGACGGCTTCGAGGAAATCGTCGGTCGCGCCCTGCAGAAAGACCTGGGCGTGCGCTACCAGAGCTGGATCGAGTTCGGCGCCGACCTCGCCGTGCTGGTGCGCGACCTGCGCATGCCAAGCCAGGATTTCACCGACACGCGCAAGTTCCACACCATGCGGAACCTCTCGTTCTTTCAAAGTTTCCGGGAGATCGAAACCTGGGAAGTGCTGCGCTGCGCGAGCTGGCATCGCATGCCGGCTGGCACTGTCCTGATCCGCGAGGGCGACCCGGGCGATGCCCTCTACGTCATGGTGGATGGGGACGCCACGGTATCACGCGCCGGCAGCCTGCTCGCCATGCTCGGCCCGGGCGACTGCTTTGGCGAGATGCTCTACTATTCCGGCAATGCCGCCGTGCGCAGCACGACCATCGTCGCGACGATGCCGGTGCAGGTGATCGAGATCAAGGCGGCAGCGCTTGCCGCCATGAGCGAGGCCTGCCAGGCGCAATTCAACAGGGCGTGCATGAGTCTCTTGATCAACCGCCTGAGCGCGGCCAATCGCCTGCTCTCCCAGCGCTAGCGACCGGTTGGAGTCGAGTCGCGAGTGGCGGCATCTGTGATATCGTCTGCGACGCTGCCTTGCCCGGAGAGCCTGACATGGCTTACGACCTCCTGATTACCAACGGCACCATTGTCGATGGCAGTGGCGGCGCGCGGTTCAAGGGGGAGGTGGCGGTACAGGACGGCCGCATCGTCGCCCTCGGAAAGATCGAGGGTAACGCGGCGGCAATGATCGATGCCGGCGGCAAGATCGTCTGTCCCGGCTTCGTCGATCCCCATACTCACTACGATGCCCAGATCACCTGGGACCGCCTGCTGTCCGGTTCCGCCGAGCATGGCGTGACCACGGTCGTGATGGGCAATTGCGGCGTGGGCATCGCACCCTGCCGGCCGGCCGCGCGCGAATGGCTGACCGACGATCTCGTGACCGTCGAAGGCATCGACAAGGAAGTTCTGGTCGAAGGCATCCAGTGGGACTGGGAAACATTTCCGGAATATCTCGACGCAGCGGAGCGGCGCGGGTCCGCGCTTAACCTCGCGTTTCTCGCGCCGATTACACCGCTTCGCACCTATGTGCTCGGCGCGGAGGCCAATGAGCGGGCCGCGACCCCGGCGGAGACGCAAAAGATCACCGCTATGCTGGACGAGGCGATGCGGGCCGGCGCTTGGGGCTTTACTACCACAGCCAACCGGCAGCATATCGGACACGGCGCCAAGCCGCTTGCCGCCCGGCTGGCCAGCCGCGAGGAGCTGGCCGCCTATGCCGGCGTCCTGAAGCGACTCCGGCGCGGCGTGATCGAGCTGGCGCTGACCAAGCGTTATGCCACGCTCGCGGAAGACGAAGAAGACCTGCTGAAATTTCTGCTGGATGCGAGCGACCGTCCCGTCACGTGGCTCTCGCTTAGCAACCTGGTCGAGAAGCCCGGCGCGGTAAAGGAAATACTCGACCGGGTCGAGCCGCTCATTCGCCGCGGCGGCGTCCCGCAGATACTTACGCGACCTTTCGTGTTCGACATGAATTTGCGGCGCCCCTTCATGCTCAGCGAAATGACCGCGGCGAAGCCGCTATTCGACGCCTCATTCGAGAAGCAGATGGAGACCTATGCCGACCCGGCCTTCCGCGCGTCGTTCAAGGAGGAATTGAAGCAGGGGCGCAAGTGGGGCGGCGCTGTCAGGGGCGCAACCGTCGTGTCGGTCGTGAATCCCGAGTTCAAGAAATTCGAAGGCTGCACCGTCGGCGAAATTGCGCAGCAGCGCGGCCAGGATCCCAACGACGCGTTTTTCGATCTCGCCGTCGCTGACAATCTCCAGGTCAAGTTCGTCGTGCCGCGGGCAAATACCGATCCGGCGCAGCTCGCCGACATGGTGCGGGACTCGCGCACGCTTGTCGGCCTGTCCGACGCCGGGGCGCACCTGGACATGCTGTGCGAATCCGGCTATCCCACTTACCTTCTCGGCTACTGGGTGCGCGAGAAGCGCGCGCTGACGCTGGAGCGCGCAGTCCAGCGCATCACCTCCGAGCCGGCGGATTTCTTCGGCTTCAGGGACCGCGGGCGGCTGAAGGCCGGCGCGGCCGCCGACATGGTGATTTTCGACGAGAACACGATCGGTTCTCCGCTGCGCCCCACCGCGGTGAAGGACCTCCCGGCGGGGGGCACGCGCCTGAGCTGCAAGGCGGAGGGCATCTCGCAGGTCATCGTTAACGGCCAGGTGCTTTATCGCGAGGGCCGGCACACCGGGGCGTGGCCGGGCAAGGTCCTGCGTTCGTCCTGAACGGCGAAGTACTCGGATTCGCCGGGCGGTATCATTTGAGTTCGCTTCCAGCAACGTGAGGAGGACACGATGAAGTCAAAATTCGCGCTGACGGTGGTTTCGGTTCTGGCCTGGACGACGTGCGCGAGCGCGGCGCAGCGATCGGCGGCAGACAACACGGCCAAGGACTATCCTTCGAGGCCGATCCGCGTCATCGTGCCGCAGGCGCCCGGGGGCAGCAATGACATCATGGCGCGCTATGTCGGTGGCGTTCTCGCCGACCGCCTCGGCCGTCAGGTAGTGATCGACAACCGCGCGGGCGCCGAAGGCATGATCGGCACCGAGACGGTCGCGCGCGCCAACCCCGACGGTTATACCCTGCTCATGGCCTCGACTGCGTTCACGATGAATCCGGCCGTAGTGAAGAATCTTCCGTACGACCCGATCAAAGACTTCGACTGGGTGGCGACTTTCGGCAAGGCGCCCGTCGTGATCACCGTGGGGCCGGCCGCGCCGGTCAATTCGTTGCAGGAGCTGTTGGCACTGGGCAAATCCAAGCCGAACTACATCACGATGGCTTCGGCAGGCGGATTCATGCACTTCGTGTCCGCCATGTTTCGCAGCCATGCCGGATTCAAAGGTGAGATCGCACTCTACAAAGGCGGCGCCCCGGCCATGATCGACGTGATGTCGGGCCAGACGCACATGGCGGTCGCGACGATTCCGACGGCGAATCCCCATCTGCGTTCGGGCAAAGTTAAAGCGCTGGCAGTCGGGGCCCGAAAGCGGGCTCCGAGCCTGCCCGACGTACCCACCACGATCGAAGCGGGACTACCGAGCTACGAGGCGGACATCTGGTGGGCATGGGCGACTACGGCGGGCACTCCGCACGCGGTTATCAACAAGTTGAACACCGAGATTGCGGCGATACTCGTTCTGCCCGAAACCGCAAAGCGGTTTGCCGTTGACAGTGCAGAAGTCGACATCCGAACACCCGCAGAAATCCGTAAGATGATCCCGACCGACCTCACTAAGTGGGCCAAGGTCGCCAGGGACGCAGGCATGCAGAAGCAGTAACGGGCGGGTCGAGTAACGAAACCGCCCAATTTCAGATCTCAACGACTGCGCGGAGGACCGATTTGAAAGGAACCGTTGGAATCTTGACCGCGTTCCTCGTGGCCTCCCCCATCGAGGCCGCGGATATAGCCGCCGGCAAGGCGATCGCCACACGCGTGTGCGCGGCCTGCCACGGGGAGCTTGGCGTGAGCGTGGCCGACATTGTCCCCAACCTGGGCGGGCAACGCGCCCAGTACCTCGAGATTCAGCTCAAAGCCTTGAAGGCAGGTGCGCGTAATAGCGGCGTAATGAATCCGATCGCCCGCCAGTTGAGCGACACGGACATCGCGAACCTCGCGGCATATTACGGCTCGCAAGCCGGGGCCGGCAGCACGACAATCTCGGACTTCATGCCCAACATTTCGAAGACGAGCGTGCAGTTCCCGGCGAACCATCGCACCACGTTCACGAAATACGGCGCGGCGAACTTTCCGGACCTTAAGCAGGTGCGCCATTACTATGCCAACCCGGTCGCGATGCAGGCAGCGAAGGCGGGCAAGCCCCTGCCCGCGGGTGCGGTGATCCTGTCCGAGGTCTACGCGGCGAAGCTGGACGACCGCCTTGACTTCGTGAAGGGCCCCGACGGGATCTTCGCCATCGACCGCCTGCTGTTCTATTCGGTGATGGCCCGCGACGACGGATGGGGCCAGGACATTCCGGAGATTCTGCGCAACGGCGACTGGAACTACGCCGCCTTCCTGCCCGACGGAGCTCCCCGACCGCGGATCAACCATGCCGAGTGCCTTGCCTGCCATCGCGCTCAGGATGAGGCGAACTACATGTTTACCCACAAGGAACTCACGGGTGCCGCGGCGGGTCGCGGCAGATAATGAAGACCGACTCGCGGTGGGCGCAAGCCTCCCGTGAGCTTCAATCGGCCTTCGCGCCGGTGGCGCGCACCACCTTGCCCCACTTTTCCAATTCGGCCTTGATATAAGCACCAAATGCCGCGGGCGAGCCGCCGACCGCCTCCGCGCCGGCTTCCTCCAGCCGGCTTTTCACTTCAGGCGATCGCAGCGCCTCGACCAGCGTTGCGTTGAGCTTGCTGATGATGGCGCGCGGCGTGCCCACGGGCGCGAGCATGCCGGTCCAGGTCGTCGAAGCGGCACCCGGATAGCCGGCGTCGGCGAACGTCGGCACGTCGGGCGCAACGGCGACGCGACTGGGAGTGGTGACGGCCAGCGCCCTCGCCCTTCCGCTCCGGATTTGCGGCAACGAAATGGGAATGCCGCCAAAGGTCATTTGCACTTCATTCGAAAGGAGCGAGGTAATCATGCCCGTCCCGCTCTTGTACGGCACGTGTGCGACCTTGATGCCGGCCACCGCGAGAAACAATTCTGTCGCTAAATGCGAGCCGGTGCCGTTGCCGGCGGAGGCGTAAGACATCTTTCCGGGTCGAGCTTGCGCCAGCGCGACGAATTCCCGCGTCGTCTTCGCCGGCAGCGCGGCGCTCACGAGCAGCATGTAAGCGGCGGCCGAGACTTGCGCAACCGGTGCGAAATCCCTGACCGGGTCGTAACCCAGCTTGCCGTAGAGGTGCGGGCTGACCGCCAGGTTGCCCACGGTGCCGGTCAGCAGGGTGTAGCCGTCGGGCGCCGCACGCGCTACCATTTCCGTGCCGATGACGCCGCCAGCGCCACCGCGGTTATCGACGACCACCTGCTGGCCCAGCGTTTCCGACATTTTCTGCGCGAGCACGCGCGCGACCAGGTCGGTCGAACCACCGGCGCCATTTGGCACGATGAGCCGTATCGGGCGATCCGGATAGCCTGGCGCGGACCCGGATTGGGCGCTGCCATCGGTAGAGACGATGGCGATCAGGATGGCGAAGGCGCACTGCGCCTGCTGCAGTCTGCGCTTGGGCGTGCGAATCATGCGGTGGCACTAAACATCACGCCGCGCCGAGCTTGCCGTAGTCCACTTTCACCCAGCGCTTGTCGCGCGCCGACTGGTCCACTGCGTCCCATATGTAGTGAATCTTGAGCTTGTCGCGGAAGCTCGGCGCGCCGTCGCGGCCGGCATGTATGGCTTGCGCAAATGCGTGCCACATCTGCGCAACCAGGAACGTCGCGCGGCCGCGCTCGATGCCCTTGACGTAGTAGTGATGGTCCGCGACCGGAAGTTCCCTGAACTGGCGCTGCAGGCGCTCGGGCGCGACGGCGTCCGCCACCATCTTCTTCAAGTCTGCGTGAGCGCCGTAGAGCTTGAGTTCACCGCGGCTGGGGTCGCCCTGCCCGCCCTGCTTGTTCCATTCCGGCGAATCCGCGGTCGTCAGCATCAGCATGCCTTCCGTACCATAGAGCTCGAAGCGGGTACCGCTGCCGAACCAGGCGGTCATGCACGCCTGCAGCGTCCCCATGACTCCGGCGTCCATGGACAGCAGGTAGTTCAGATTGTCCACCTGGTCGCTCTTGATCGGCGGCCCGCCGCTGAGATTGGCGCGCTCCGGCACCTTGACGGCGATATGCGCGCAGATCTCCTTCACGTCCTCGTCCAGCACGGCGATGACTCGTTCGAGGCTTTGGCCACTGCGAAAGCCGGCGTGGCCGCCCATCTCGGCCTGAAACACCCACTGCCGGTGCGCGGGCCGCGGCACGATATGGTTGCTGACGAAATAGGTGTAATTGAAGCTGATCGGCTTGCCGATATATCCGGCGCGCACCAGTTCCGCCATCTGCAGCGAGGCGGGCTCGTAATGTGTCTGGTGACCGAGGATGGTGCGCACGTTATTCTTGCGTGCAAGATCGGCCATCTCCTGCGCCTGCGCCGTGGTGACCCCGAGAGGCTGCTCGCAGTAGACGTGCTTGCCCGCGCGCAACGCCGGCATGACGACCTGGTGGTGATAGATCGGGCGAACGCTGCAGCACACCACGTCGATCTCGGGAAGTTCGCGCAGCATGCGCTCGACGCTGTCGAACGCGTGCGGCACGCCGAAGTGCTGTGCCGCGACTTTCGCGGATTCCATGCGCGTCGTGCAAACCGCCACCACATCGTAGAGGTCAGGCAGCGCCTTCAGTGCCGGTAGATGTGCGCGCACCGCCCAGTTCTCGCGCCCATCCGGGCTGTTGCTAAAACCGGCGCCCACTACGGCAACTTTGAGACGGCTAGCCATTTATCGCCTTTCGTTGGGTGCAATGAACCTGAAGATTGGCAAGGATAACTTATCAGAGGCGCCAGCCGCAGTGCGAGTCTGGCGGGAACGGTGACGAGATACGGGTGACGGGTGACGATTAAGGGTGACGAGGTGCGGGTGACGAAAACCAGCTCCTTTTCCCTTTCCCCTTTCCCCTTGGTTCAGCCAGCGCCTGCTACTCTACGGACGTGCCACAAGAACTATCCCAGGCGGCAATCCAGGACCGCGAAAACCGCGCCACGCTGGGCACCGGGCTTTTCACCAACGGCGTGTGGGACATGCTCTCCGTCGTTGTTCCGCTCTACGCGGTCGCGGTCGGGTTGAATGCGGCCGAGATCGGCCTGATCGTCGCGGCCCGGTCCGTCCTGCCCACCGTGCTGTCGATCCACGGCGGGATATTGATGGACCAGCTCGGCACCCGTCGCGTGCTGATTTGGGTGGCAGCGGGCAGCGCGACGCTACCGCTGCTGTACCCGGTATCGGGCTGGTTCGCGGTGCTGGCCATATTGCAATTACTGCTGGGCCTGTCCTCCAGCCTGGGGCTGGCAGCGTCGCAAACCTGGAGCATGCAGGCGAGCCACGGCGATACCGCCATGCTCGCCCGCTACAGCGTCTTCTCGCGCATTGGCACCTTCTTCGGCCCCGTCATCGCAGGCGCAGCGTGGGATGTGTCAGGTCCCTGGGCCGCGTTCGCCTGTGTGGCGCTGTGCGGTGCCGGCATCATGGTGGCGGCTGCCCGTGGAATGCCCCGTGATGCGCACAAATCCCCAAACGCAAAGACGTCGCCGGCACCGCGGGTCTCCTCCGTGCTCGTCCCGCGATGGGAGGAGCATCGGAAAGCGATCGCACTCGCCGCGATACCCGCAGTGGCGTTCATCCTCGCCGCCAGCTTCCTCCGCAATGCGCCGGGAGCGATACAGGGCTCGTTGTTCGTGGTCTATCTCAACGGCATCGGCATGAGCGGCACGCTGATCGGTTTTCTCGTCGCGCTCTCCGAGTTTTTCGGCGTGTTCGGCTCACTGATGGCCGCGCCCCTGGAGCGTCGGCTGCGTGCGGACCGGCTCCTGCTCGTGAGCATTACGGCTTCGATCGCCGGCATCGCGGTCACCCCGCTTATCGGTCACTTCCTGGTCCTGCTGATCGTGGCCTCCGCCGTGCGCGGGATTGGGCAGGGAATCAGCCAGCCGCTGATGTACTCGACCCTGAGCCACGCTGCGCCTTCGACCAAACACGGGGCGAGCGTCGGCCTGCGTAATGCCGTGGTCCGTCTCGCATCCATCATGACGCCGGCCGCGATGGGCATCGCCGCCGAGGCCTGGGGCATCGAGGCCAGCTTCTACGTCATCGGCGTCGTGTTCCTGGTGGCAACCGCCGCGCTTGCGGTCGTCGCCCGCTATGCGCTGCCGAGCGCCGCCAAGTCGGAACGCGGAAGTCGGAAGGCGGAAGCGTAAAAAACTTTCCCGCAGCGCGGGGGCACCCCTCATCTCTCCGCCCTCATCCCTCTAAAAGGGCACTGACCCGTTAACCGTCACGCGATGCATCAGCCGGCGCTGGTCTTCGCTGTAATCGCGCACCGCGAGGTGCTGGCACGAGCAGTTGTCCCACATGAGCACGTCGCCAACCTTCCACCGGTGGCGGTACTGGAACCTCGCGCTGATCGAGTGCCGGTGCAACTCGGAAATCAGCGGCAATGCCTCGGCGTCCGCCATGCCTTCGATACCGGTGCATTCGCCTTCGGTCACGTAGATACACTTGCGCCCCGTGACGGGGTGGGTGCGAAATACGGGATGCGCGATCGGCGGTGTCTTCGACAAATGCTCCGGTGTGATTTCGCGGGTCAGCCCGACCGCCTCCTTGCGCGCCATCATCTTGGCGAGATAGCTATGCGTCGAACGCTTGCCCGCCAAACGCGTTCGGATCTCCGGCGCTAGCGCATCGTGCGCGGCAGCCATGCTAGCGAATATCGTGTCGCCCAGGACGGTGCGGTCCGCAGCACTCGGGATTTCCCTGGCGTAGAGAATAGAGCAGCGCGGCGGGCAGGCGTACGCCGACATGTCCGTGTGCCAGGTGGTGCCCGCGTCGGCGAGCCCGATGTAGCGGCCATTCTCCCTGATATTCGTGACCAGCAGGACTTCGGGATGACCGGACAGACACGCCTGCGTATTGACGTTGATCTCCACTTCGCCGAAGCGCCGTGCAAATGCGATCTGCTGCCCGACCGTGATGGCCTGGCCGCGAAAGAAGACCACCCCGTGCTGGTTGAACGCGTCCTCGATGCGGCGGAAGGTTTCCGCGTCGAGGTCCCGTGCAAGATTTACGCCATGAATTTCGGCGCCCAGCGCCGCTCCCGTCGGCACAATGCTCGTGGCTGCGACAGTTTGCATCGCTCTCTCCTTGCTTGAGGTTCCAGCCGCAAGCGCATGTTAGCAGCGCAGGCGGCAACCAGGGCAAGTGGACAGTGCAGCCGCGCCCGGTTTGGCTTCCTGCACCGGCGGCGCAGCCTCACCCCTGCCCGAGCTGCGGTAAACTCTTCACCCATATCTCGTCACCCTTGGAAGAATCGACCATGAACACGCACCTCCGCAATACGATTGTGGCTGCGCTGGTGGCACTGGCGCCGGTCACGGCCCTGTCGCAGTCCTATCCTGCCAAGCCGATCGAAATGGTGATTCACACCAACCCGGGCGGCGGCCAGGATGTCTTCGGTCGCCTGTTTACGGAGATCAGCGCGCGCGAAAAACTCCTGCCGCAGCCGTTCTCCATTGCGAACCGCACAGGAGGAAGCGGCGCGGTGGCCTCCACCTTCATCAAAAGCAAGCGCGGCGACCCGTACTACCTGCTTTCCACTTCCACCACGATCGTGATGGCGCTGGCAATTCGCCCGGATCTGGGACTCGGGCTCGACATTTACACGCCGCTGGCGCTCTACGGATTCGACCTGCAGTCGGTGACAGTGCCGATCGACTCGAAGTTCAAAACGTTCAAGGAGCTTGTCGACGCAGCCAAGCGCGAGCCCAACACCCTCATCACCGGCATCGCGTCGGCCACCGGCACGGCGCGGCTACTGCTCTACCAATTGGAGAAGGTGGCCGGCATCCAGCTCAAGCACGTGTCCTTCAAGAGCGGCAGCGACGCGATGGTCGCCGTGATGGGCAACCACGTGCACCTGACCACCGAGAACGTCAGCGAAGTACTGGGCGCGGTGGAAGCGAAAAAGCTACGCATCCTCGCCGTGCCCGCCCAGCAACGCCTGCCCGGGCTGCCGGACGTGCCGACGCTGAGGGAACTGGGCTACAACATCCACGTCGGCGGCGGGCGCGGTTTTTCGATGCCGGCCGGCGTGCCGAAGGAAGCCGCAGCCGTCATGGAAGCGGCGCTGGCGCGCGCTCACAAGAGCCCGCTGTGGAAGGAGTACTCATCAAAGAACATGTACGAGGACACCTACATGGGCAGCGCGGAGTTCTCCCAATACCTGACCAAAACCATGCCGATGATCACCGAGTTCATGGATGCGGTGACCAAGACGCAGTGATTACTTCAAGGGAAAAGGGGAAAGGGAAAAGGGGAAAGGGGAAAGGGACAATGGCTAACTTCCGCAGTGCGGGAGCAAAAGCCAGGTTTTCCTTTCGACTTTCGCCTTTCGACTTTCGCCTTCGGGTGACTGGTCACCCGGCGATATGCCTCTCATCTCCCTCACCCGCCTGCGCCTTCGAGGCTTTCGCTTCATGCCCCCGTTCGCATGGCAAAGCCATCGGATCTCGCGGCAGGCGGAGAGTACGCCCGGCTTCCTTGCCGGAAAGGTCTATGGAGACCCGTTACGCCTCACCTTCTGGACCGCGACGGTATGGGAGAACGAAACCATGATGCGCGGCTTCCGTGGCTCGGGCGCGCACCAGGTCGCGATGCCCAAACTTGGGCACTGGTGCGACGAAGCGTCGGTCGTGCACTGGAACCAGCCCGGGGGTGAGGTGCCCGAGCCTGAAATTGCGCTGCGCCGCATGCAGGCCGAGGGTCGGCTGCTGCGCGTGCGGTTCCCCTCCCTCGATCACGCCGCCGGGCGCATCGCGGCGGACAATCGCGCGCCCGCCGGGGGATCGTCATTGAACCCGCACAGGCCGTAAATTGGCACCATGCTGAAGCAAGTTGAAGCCGGCGCACTCAGCGTCGCCTACGAGGACCATGGTTCCCCCGCCGGCACCCCGGTGCTGCTGCTGCATGGTTTTCCCTACGACGTGCGCGCGTATGACGAAGTAACGCCGCTGCTGGTCGCGGCAGGTCACCGTGTCATCACGCCGTACCTGCGAGGCTACGGCCCGACTCGTTTTCTGTCTGCGAACACGCTTCGTTCAGGCCAGCAGGCCGCGCTCGCCCACGATCTTCTCGCCTTGATGGACGCGCTTTCGATTCGCGACGCCGTGCTCGCCGGCTACGACTGGGGTGGCCGCGCGGCGTGCATCATCGCTGCGCTTTGGCCCGGACGCGCGCGCGGACTCGTGACGGTCGGGGGCTACAACGTTCACGATATTCCCGGCTCGGTCCGGCCGCTGCCGCCGGAAGACGAGCACCGGATGTGGTACCAGTACTATTTCCACGGCGAGCGCGGTCGGGCGGGCCTCGAACAAAACCGCCGCGAACTGTGTAAGCTGCTCTGGCACCTGTGGTCACCCAACTGGCGCTTCGACGACGCAACTTACGGACGAACCGCCGCCTCTTTCGACAACCCGGATTTCGTTGCAGTGGTCATACATTCCTACCGGCACCGGTTCGGCCTCGCGCCCGGCAATCCTGCGCTCGAGGACACCGAGCGCCAGTTGACCGCGCAGCCTCTTATCGCGGTGCCAACGATCGCACTGGATGGCGGCGGCGATGGGGTCATGCGCGCGGGCGGCTCCAGTAACCACGCCCGGCTCTTCAAGGCCGCTTACGAGCGCCGCGTGATTCCGGTGGTCGGCCATAACGTGCCCCAGGAAGCGCCGCGCGAATTCGCGCAAGCGGTATTGGACGTTACCGGCCGGAAATGAAAATCAGAGAGGCCTCAAACTCAACCCGCGCCGCGGTAAACTCTTCCCCCGTCACCCTTATTTCGTCACCCGCACCTCGTCACCCGCATCTCATCACTGGAGGAAGAATGGCGACCCAATTCATGTTGTGCAGCTTCAAGACCTGCCCCTGGGTTCAGCGCGCGGCGATCGTGCTGCGGGCGAAGCGGGTGCCGTACGACATTACCTATATCGACCGCGACCACCGGCCGGACTGGTTCCTGAAGATCTCGCCGCATTCGAAGGTGCCGGTGCTGCAGATCGACGGCAAGGACGCGCTGTTCGAGTCGAACGCTATCGCCGAATACCTGGAAGAAACCGCGACGCCGCGGCTGCATCCCGAGGATCCAATCGCACGGGCACGCAACCGCGCGTGGACCGACTACGTGCCGGACTTCGCCGAGGCGGTATCGAATGCGGCTTATTCCGATTCCGAGGCAGAGTTCACCGCGAACGCGGCCAAAATCGCGGGGCCGTTCCGCAAGCTCGACGAGGCGCTCGCCGCGCGCGGCAACAGCGGCCCCTACTTCAACGGTCCGAAATTCTCGCTGGTGGATGCGGCCTACGCGCCGTTCCTGCAGCGCTACACCTTCATGGACCAGGTGAAGCCGGTCGGCATCATCGAGAAATACCCCCGCCTCGCCGCCTGGCGCGACGCCCTCCTCGCCGCCCCGGCGGTCAAAGCCTCGACCGTGCCCAACATCGAAGCGGTGTGGCAGGAGAACCTGATCCTGCGCAAGCGCTGGCTGGGACAATTCGTGTCGAAGAGCGTCATGGGCGCCAGCGCCGCGGCGTGATGGGTGATGGGTAACCCCAGGTACAAGTCACAAGGTACAAGGCGCAAGCAATTTGTTGGCTGATACCTTGAACCCTGTAACTTGATCCTTGATCCTGAACCTCTCATCCTTCCCTTCGCCACGATCACCTGAGGAGGAAATATGGCCACCGAACAGCTCAAGACGAGTATCTGGTTCAACCTCGCGCAAGCCGCGCGCATGTTCTTCTGGCTGGTGATCACCGGCCTGCTGCTGCTGCAGGTATTCGGCCAGCACGATACGGCGCAGAAAGCGCGCGATAGCCTCTTCGATCGGTTTCAGAACGAGCGCAAGTCGCGGGTGATTGCGCTGATCCACCGGCAGGAGAGCCAGAGCATCTTCGGCGTGCAGGTGTCCGGCTACATCAACATCGAAGACTCCGAGGCGGTCCTGCGCGCGATCCGGCTCACCCCCGACGAACAGCCGATCGACCTGATCCTGCACACGCCGGGAGGGCTGGT
>Ga0137409_10002954_pt1 | contig 18081 bp, 14 predicted proteins | sample CZODoug1_16funga_FD_122059 | JGI IMG/M metagenome (GOLD analysis project Ga0137409, IMG submission 122059) | Vadose zone soil fungal communities from Angelo Coast Range Reserve, California, USA - CZODoug1_16fungal (Hybrid Assembly) | ecosystem: Environmental > Terrestrial > Soil > Vadose zone... | reverse complement strand
AAATGGCGATTTCTGTGGGCGTCTGGCACGCGCCCTGCGGACGGCTGCGAATCGCGTACCGGCGTTGGGCGTTGGCCGTTGTCCGTTAGCCGTTGTCCGTTAGCCGTTAGCCGTTAGCCGTTACGACGAACGACCAACGACGAACGGTTAACGGCTAACGACAAACGGCCAACGACTAACCAACCTTCAGGTGATTGACGACGCGCTTGACGCCCTTGCTGTCGCGCGCGATTGTCATCGCCTTGTCCGCTTCGGCCCTGGTCTTCACCGTGCCGTTCAGCGTGACGACGCCGTTGCTCGTGTCGACGTTGATGTTCAGGCCCGACACGCCCGGTTCCGCCAGGAACTTCGTCTTCACCGCGGTCGTGATCGCCGCGTCGGTGAGCACCTCGCCGGCCTTGTCGGCGGCTTTCTCGGTCTTCACCTTCGCGTCATGCGCGGCGTTCTCGGTCGTCACCTTCGCATCGTGCGCCGCGTCCTCGATGTTCTCCTTGGCCTCGTTCGCCTTGTCTTCCGCCTTCTGCTCGTAGCCGCCGGTTGTCGCGGCCGGCACCGGGCCGACGATGAGATCGTCAACCACGCTGCTCACGCCGTTGGTGTCGCGCGCGATGAGCACGGCGCGCTCCTTCTCGGCCTGCGAGCCCACCGTTCCGTTCAGCGTCACCACGTGGTTGTGCGTGTCGACGTTGATCTCCGACGCCTTCACCGCGTCGTCGGTGGCCATCTTCGCCTTCACGGCCGTGGTGATGCCCGTATCGGACTGCGAGCACGCGGCCGTCATGACCAGGCTCGCCGCCGATACCAGAATCGCAAACCTCTGCTGCATACGTTTCCTCCTCGAGCAGGCGAGAGCCCCTGCCGTCCAATTTGGGAGCATCTGCCGTACCAGTTTTCGTATATCGTTCAGCCGTGCGCGTCCTGTTGCTGTCGATGCCAGATTCGTTCGAGCACACGCCGACCGTCGCCATCCGGATGCCCAACGGTGCGCTGGCCTCGCTGGCCGGCAACCTCGACGCGCACCACGAGGTCGCCATAGCCGACCTCGTCCTCGCGCAGTCAGCCGTTCGGCAAACGGTCGAGCAGCTCGTGTGGGATTGCGCGCCCGAGGTGGTCGGGCTCTCGGTCATGACGTTTCAGCGCGCGACGGCACGCCGGCTGATCGGGCTCATCCGGTCGATGCGTCCCGAGGCGTTCATCGTCGTCGGCGGGTACGACCCGAGCCTCGCGCCCGACGCGTGGACGGATCCCGCCCTTGGCGTCAACGCGATCGTCCGCGGCGAGGGAGAGCTGACGTTTCGCGAGCTGCTGCGCGCGCTCGATCGGAAGCGCCCGCTGTCGTCGGTGGCGGGCCTGTGGTTCCGCGATCGCGACGTGTTCCTGCAGACGCCGCCGCGGCCGGTCACCCCGGTCGAGAACGACACCCTCGCGCCGCCGAAGCGCGGCGCGCGCGTGCTCTCCGGGTACACGATGCTCGGCCGCCAGATCGACGTCGTCGAGACCTCGCGCGGCTGCACGTTCGACTGCAGCTTCTGCTCGATCATCGAGATGCGCGGGCGGAACTTCCACCGCTTCCCGATTCCGCGCGTCATCGCCGACATCGCCGACGCGCGCAGCCGCGGCGCGCGCGCCATCTTCATCGTCGACGACAACATCACGCTCGACGTGGAGCGCTTCAGGGTCCTGTGCGAAGCCATCATCGACGCCGGCCTCTCCGACATCGACTACCTCGTGCAGGGCATGACCTCGGCGATCGCCGCGAACGGCGAGGAACTGGCGCCCCTGATGCGGCGGGCCGGCTTCCGCTACGTGTTCCTCGGCATCGAGAACATCCTCGACGACGACCTGGCGTTCCTGAAGGCGGGCGCGAAGAACAGCGCGCGCGAGCACGGACGCCGGGTCGGCAACGCGTCGGTGACGGCGATCGACATCCTGCACCGTCACGGGATGCTGGTCGTCGGCGGGCTGATCGTCGGCAACCCGGACGACACGGCCGGTGCCATCGCCGCCAACCTCGCGTTCGCCCGGAAATACGTCGATTGGCCCTACATCCAGCATCCGACGCCGTACCCGGGCACGCCGATGACGCGCGACTTCATCGAGCGCGGGCTGGTCGTCAATCAGCGCGTCGAGGAGTACGACGGGACGACGGCCGTGACGCGCAGCGCGCATCTCGAGGCGGACGAGATCGAATTCATGCGCTGGAAGGCCGAACGGTGGATGAAGGTGCGGCACATGCCGCGGGCCATCCGTCACGACCCGCGGTTCCTGCTTCGCAACGGCCGGCAGATGCTCGCGCACACGTTCCGCGGCACGACATGGCGCTCGCTCCTCGGCCTCGAGAGCGCGCGTGACGTGTTCAGGCGGTATCGCGCGATTCGCGAACGCGAGCGCGCTTACGTGGACTGGCCCGATCCGCTGAGCGGCAGCCCCGCGGCTTCCCAGGCCGCGATGCCGCCGGCGAGCTCGCTGACGTTCGTGAACCCGTCGCGCTGAAGCAGGCTCGCGGCGATCGAGGATCGGTAGCCGCCGGCGCAGAACACCACCACTGGACGTTCGCGCGGGATGACGCCCGCGCGCACAGCGAGCGCGCTGAGCGGCACGCTCGTCGTGTTGTCGATGGCCTTCGCCGCGCGCTCGCGGGGCGTGCGGACGTCGATGACGAGCGGCGGGTTGTCGCCTGCCATCCGTTCCGCCGCGGTCTGAGGACTGAGGCGATCAGTGGCGTGAACCTGCAGCGAAGACCCCAGCGGCGCGGACCCTGTGGGTCCGCGATCGAGCGCACCCAGACCCCCCTCTAGAAATCCTGCGACAAGATCGAAGCCGATTCGGCCCAGCCGCATCGCGGACTGTGCTTCAGCGCCCGGGTTGGCGACGATCACGATCGGCCGCGACGGATCGAGCAGCGTTCCGGCCCAGGTGGCGTACTGGCCGCCCAGTCCGATGTTGACGCTCCCGGGCAGGTGCGCCGCCGCGAACTCCGCCGCGTCGCGCGTGTCGAGCAGCTGCGCGCCGTCGCGCACCGCCGCGGTGACCTGGTCGATCGTCAGCGGCTCGAGCTCGCGCGCGAGCGCCTGCTCGAGCGTCGGCCGCTCGCGGCTGTTCAGCACCGCGTCGTAGGTGAAGTACGCCGGCGCGTCGGGCTGGTCGGTCGTCACCAGATCGACGAACGCTAGCTTCGACATCGGCTGCAGGGCGTAGTTGAACGCGCGCTGTTCGCCGATCGTCGAGACCGTCTCCTTCGAGATGGCCTTCCCGCAGAGCGATCCGGCGCCGTGCGCGGGGTACACCTTCGTCGCGTCCGGAAGCGTCAGCAGCTTGCGGTGGAGCGAGTCGTAGAGCATCGCGCCGAGCTCGCTCGCGGACCAGCCGAGCGACGCGCGAAGATCGGGGCGGCCGACATCGCCGACAAACAGCGTGTCGCCGGTGAGGACGGCTGCCGGGGCGCCGCCGCCGTCATACACGACCAACGAGATCGATTCGGCCGTGTGGCCGGGCGTTTCCATCGCCTCGATGCGCACGCCGCCGAGGCGGATGACGCTGCCGTCGCCGAGCGGCGTGAAGTCGTATTCCGCGATCGCCTGGCGGCCCAGGCAGATGGTCGCGCCGGCGCGATCGCGCAGCTCGAGGTGGCCGGCGACGAAATCGGCGTGGAAATGCGTGAGGACGACGTGCGTGATGCGGAGGTGGTGCTCCGCAGCGAACGCCAGGTACTGATCGACGTCACGCTGCGGGTCGACGACAGCCGCCGCGCCGGTCGCCTCGTCGGCGACGATGTACGACGCGTGTGCGAGGCAGTTCAGGTAGAACTGCTCGAGGATCACTGGCGCACCCCTTGCCTACGGGCGCGGCTGCGGCACGATCCGGATGTACGGCTTCGGCGACTTCCAGCCGTTCGGGTACGTCTTCTTCGCATCGTCGTCCGAGACCGACCCGGCGATGATCACGTCCTCGCCGTTCTTCCAGTTCACCGGCGTCGAGACCTTGTGCTTGGCCGTCAGCTGCAGCGAGTCGATGACGCGCAGCACCTCGTCGAAGTTGCGGCCGGTCGTCATCGGATAGACGATGACGAGCTTGATCTTCTTGTCGGGACCGATCACGAAGACGTTGCGGACGGTCTGGTTGTCGGCCGGCGTGCGCCCTTCCGACGTCCCGCTCACGCTGGCAGGCAGCATGCCGTACGCCTTCGAGATGTGCAGGTCGGTGTCGCCGATCATCGGGTAGTTGGGCGCGTAGCCCTGGGTCTCCTTGATGTCGTCGGCCCACTTGGAATGCCGGTCCACGGGGTCGACACTGAGGCCGATGATCTTCACGTTCCGCTTGTCGAACTCCGGCTTGAGCTTGGCCATGTACCCGAGCTCGGTGGTGCATACCGGGGTGAAGTCTTTGGGATGCGAGAAGAGCACGGCCCACGAGTCGCCGATCCACTCGTGGAAACGGATCTTCCCCGCGGTGGTTTCAGCTTCGAAGTCGGGAGCGGTCTCGCCAAGTTGAAGAGCCATTCGTGCGTCTCCTGAAATGGATCGCGCAGATGCGCGAGCGCCAGATTCTATCCAATCGCGGCGGTCTACGATACTAGGACGCGACGGATTCAGGCCGGGGTCCGGGACCCACCCACCAGCCGGCGCGGTCAGGGCAGCGCGAACACGTAGATCGCGTTATGCCCGACGACCGGCGAGACGATGGCCTTGGTGGCGACCGCAAGCGGGCCTGCCGTCACCGACTGGCCGCCGCCGGTGAACACCATCACGTACTGCTTGCCGTTGACCGCGTAGGTAATGGTGCTGTTCATGATCATCCCGCCGACGATGGTTTCCCACAGCACCTTGCCGTTGTCGGCGTCGATCGCGCGCAGCCGCCGATTGAGGTCGCCGAAGAAGACCAGGCCGCCCGCGGTGGCGAGCGCCGAGCCGTTGGCCGGCTGCGGCTGCGAGTAGATCACGCGCATCTCGCCCGTCGCGACGTCGATCTTGGCGACGCCCATGTACGCCTTCGGATCCGAGCCGGGACGCATCACGCCGGTCCGGCGGCCATACCCGGTCGGGCTGGAGTGCACCGCCTCCATCGAGAGGCACTGATCGTGAAACGGCACGTACACGGAATTGGTGTCCGGGTCGTACGCGATCTGCCACAGTCCGCGGGTGTTGTGGTAGCAGCCGACGATGGTGTCCCCATCCTTCTTGAACAGCTTGTCCGGGTTGACAGCCGTCTGGCCCGTCTTCACGTCGACGACGCGCAGGTTCGCGTTGGGGTCGTCGTACGGGAACGGCCGCGCCCAGAGGAACTGACCGGTCTGCTGGGCGACGGCGAACATGCCGCCGCCTTCCGCGACCGTGATGATGATGTCCTGCTCGGTGCCGCGCTGGACCGTGGGATTGATCCATTTCACGAACCGCGGGTCGGGGTTCACGCGCGTGCGAACGAGGATCCGTTCCTGGTTGTGATCGGCGTCCCAATCGTCGCTCGGCAGCTCCTGGAAGTACCAGGCCAGCTTGCCCGTCGCGACGTCGAGCGCCAGCGTCGAATTGCTATACAGCTCGGAGGGCGAGCTGTTCGACACCGCGTCGTAGCTGCCGTGCCGCTTGAAGCGCGTGTAGGGATTGGGATTGGCGACTCCCCAGTAGACGATCTTGCGAACGGGATCGTAGGAGCCTGGAAGTCCCCACGGCCCCGCCGCACGCTGATCGACGGGCAGCTTGCCCCACGTGTCGCCGCCCGGTTCACCAGGCGCGGCGGTCACATGGAACTTCCACACTTCCTTGCCGGTCTTCGCATCGTGCGCGGCGATGAAACAGAACTGGCGCTTCCCCTGATCGCACGTGCGGTTGGAAATCACCTTGCCGTCGGCGACGAGCAGCCCGCCGGCCGTGATCTGCCCCTCGTCAACCTTGGTCTCCCACCGCAGCGCGCCGGTTTGCGCATCGATCGCCACGAGGAATCCGTCGGGCGCGCCGAAATAGATCATGTCCTCGTAGATGCCGAGGTTCTTGCTGCGCGCCGCGCGCGGCTGGACGCCTGCGGGGTAGTCGCGGCGGTACTCCCAGAGCATGTCGCCGTTGGTCGCGTCGAGCGCCTGGACGGTGGCGCCCGGCGCGATCACGTACATCACCCCGCGATAGACCAGCGGCGTCGACTCCTGCGTGCCTACGGGGAGCCCGCGCGACCACGCCATGCGGAGCTGCGCGACGTTGCTCCGGCTGATCTGCTTCAGCGTGCTGAAGCGGTGCTGGTCGTAGGTCCGGCTGATGTGCAGCCAGTCCGAGGGATCCGGCTGGGCCAGCATCGCCTGCGTCACCGGAACGAAGCCTTCGGTCTGCGCCAGCATCGGCATCGCGGCCAGAGCCGCGATCGTCAGGGCGGCGGCAACCAGCGAAGAGGTTCTCATCATCGCCTCCAAGGCGGACCTGAAGGTCCGCCTCTACGTTCGGGTGTCTGAGGGTCCGCCGATACGTCCGGCAATCACCAACGACCAACGACCAACGGTCAACGACCAACGGTCAACGGCCAACGCTACTGGAGCCGATCCGCGAGCATCGCCACACTCAGCGCGTAGAGATGCGCGCAGTTGTAGTCGAGGATCCTCTCGTAGTTCGGATAGACGAGAAAGCTGCGGCCGCCGACGTCGATGAGGCTCGCCGGAATGTCGCTCACCGGCAGCGGCGCGCCCGACTTCAACTTCACGCCCGCGTCGCGCCAGATGGGGAGCGGCCGGCGCTCCGTCATCAGCCGCTTCGCGGAACAGCCGGCATCGCGCTTCGGGATGTCCGCGACCTGCGCGCGCGCGTCCATCGACACCTTCACCTCGCGACCCCACGTCTCGCCCGGCTCCCACCCGGCGTCCTTCAGGTAGTTCGCGATCGAGGCGAGCGTGTCGGCCTTCGAATGCCAGATGTCGCGCAGGCCGTCCTTGTCGAAGTCGACGGCGTGCTCGAGATAGCTCGACGGCATGAACTGCGGCTGCCCCATCGCTCCCGCCCACGACCCGGTCATCGTCTTGGCGTCGATGTAGCCACCAGACACGATGGCGAGCGCCTTGAACAGCTCGCTGCGGAAGAAATCCGATCGGCGCGGTGCATACGCCAGCGTGGCGAGCGCCTGGAAGACGGGATAGGTGCCGGTGAACTCGCCGTAGTGCGATTCCATGCCCCAGATGGCGAGCACGACGCCCGGCGAGACGCCATAGGCCGTTCGAATGTTCCGCAGGACCGCGCGCTCTTCCATCAACTGCGCGCGCCCGAGGCGGATGATGCGCGGCGTCACGCGCGTCTCGAAGTAGCGGTCGAGGGTGATCGTGAACTCGGCCTGCGAGCTGTCTCGTTCGACCACGCGCTGAACCGGCGTGATGCCGGAGAGGGTCGCGTCGATCAGGCCGTCGCTGAAGCCGCGGGCGCGCGCTTCAGCGATCAGATCCTGGAGCCACTGCTCGAAGGGAGGCGACGGCGGTGGCGGCGCAGTCTGTTGAGGCGCCAGGATCGTCGCCGCCAGAAGCAGGGCAGCCAGTCGCATCTCGGTGTGAGGATCTTAGACCGTTCCGCTGCTCGACTGACGCCCGCATTTTCCAGCCTTCGTCGCGCGAGAAGCGCCAGTCGCTGGCGTCGCCGTGCTGCAGCTGGGCGCGCGACCAGATGGCACGCATCAGGCCGTGCGCCGCGTGCGCATTGGTCCCGAGCAGCAGGTGCCCTATCTCGTGCGCCACGGCGAAGCCGAGCAGCATCGCCGCGTCGGCGCGTGCCTGCGCGGCCAGCCACTCCACCCGATCGACGTACATCGTCGCCAGCCTGCCCTCGCCCCGAGTGGTATCCAGCAGGGAGTACCCGAGCTGCAGCTGGCCGCGCGCCGACGGCGTTCCCGCCAGGCGCACGAAGCGAACCGCCAGCTCCGACGGCCCGAGCGGCGCGTCGCACGCCGCGGGATGGGTCCCGGCCGCGCCGTTGCCGCACGGCAGCCAGAGGACATCGATGCCGGCGGCGGCCAGGACCCCGGCCGCCGCACGCAGAGCAACCGTCTGAGTCGCCGCCGGCATCATCCCTGCGTCGTACACGCGCGTCTGGACGCGCGCACGCGCGACGCCTTCCCGCGCAATCCGTGGAGTGTTTTCGGCAGCCCGGACGAGGCCCGGAACCGTCAGCGCCAGTCCGAGCGTCACAGCCGCCGCCATCGCGTTTCGCACGACGCTACTGTGCGCCGCGCCGCCAGGTGCCTCAATGCACTGGAGGTGACACGAGGTGAAACGTTGGTGACCTGCTATTGTCTGACCCACAACCGCGCGGGGTCACCGGGGATAATTCTGTATGGACGCCGAACGCCTTCTCCGATTCGAATCGTTCGAGCTCGATACGCGCTCTCGCGAGCTGCGGAAAGGGAAGAACCGCATCCGGCTGCAGGAGCAGCCCTTCGAGATCCTCCGCCTGATGCTCGAGCGCCCGGGCGACGTCGTCACCCGCGAGGAGCTCGCCCGGAAGCTCTGGCCGGAGGGGACGTTCGTCGACTTCGAACACAGCCTGAACGCCGCCGTGAAGCGGCTGCGTGCCGCCCTCGGAGACGATGCCGACAATCCGCGGTTCGTCGAGACGCTGCCACGGCGCGGCTACCGGTTCATCGCGTCGCTCGGCGGCGGCCCCTCGACGTCGCTCGGGGCAGGCACGGCCATCGCGATGCCGTCCCTTGCGCCGGACTACAAGGCGCGGCTGGCGGTGATGCCGTTCGCCAATTTGAGCGGCGACTCCAGCCAGGAATATTTCAGCGACGGATTGACCGAGGAGATGTTCCTGCAGCTGGGCCGCCTCGGACGCGGCCGCATCGGCGTCATCTCGCGCTCCTCGTCCAACCTGTTCAGGGGGAGCACGCGCCGCGCGCGCGAAATCGGGGAGATGCTGCGCGCGGACTACCTGCTCGAGGGGAGTGTCCGCCGTGAAGCCGACCGCGTGCGGATCACCGCGCAGCTCGTCGAGACGTCCAGCGAGTCGCATCTATGGACCGACGTATACGAGCGGAACCTCACCGACTGCCTGACGGTGCAGGCGGAAGTCGCCGCCCGGATCGCGCAATCGCTGGCGGTGGAGCTGCTGCCGGAGCAGCCCGTGCAACCCTCCACCGACGCCGCCGCCTACCAGACGTACTTGAAGGGGCGGTACTACTGGAACCTGCCCGGCGACCAGGGGTTCCCGCAGGCGATTGTCTACTTCGGCAAGGCGTGCGCGGCGGACCCGACCTTCGCCGCGGCGCACGCGGACCTGGCCCGCACGTATACCGGGCAGGCGGAGTACTACAACATGGTTCCGCGCGAGGCGCTCGAGACGGCGCGGCCCATCGCCGAGCGCTCGCTGCAGCTCGATCCGCATCTCTCGCACGCGCACCTGGCGGTGGCGAACATCCGCGCGATGCTCGACTGGGACTGGGACGCCGCCGAAGCGGGGTTCCGGCAGGCCATCGCGCTCAATCCGAGCAGCGACGGCGCGCACCGCTGGTATGGATTGCTCCTCGCGGGGCTCGGCAAGTCGAGCGAGGCGGTCCGCGAAGCGCAGCTCGCCCGCGAGCTCGATCCGTTGTGCCTGGTCGTCGGCACCAGCGCGGCGTGGACGCAGTACGCGGCGGGCGATTACGAAGCGGCGATCGACACCTGCCGCCACGTGATGGACATGCGGCCGCAGTTCACGCCCGCGTGGCGCGTGCTCGGGGCGTCGCTCATCCAGATGGGACGCGCGGCGGAAGGCGTGGCGGAGCTCGAGGCGGCCGCCGCGAACGCGCCCGCGGACCCGGTGCTGCTCGCGTGGCTCGCGCACGCGAAGGCCGTCCGCGGCGAGTGCGGCGTCGCGCGTGCCATCCTCGACGCGCTCGATCGGCTGCGCGCGCAGCGGTTCGTACCCGCGTACCACCTTGCGCTTGCTCACGTCGGCCTCGGCCAGCACGACGAGGCGTTTCGCCTGCTCGACGAGGCGTGCGAGGAGCGCGACCCCGCGCTCGTCAATCTGGCGGGCGATCCGCGGTTCGATCCGGTTCGCCGCGACGTCCGGTTCGCCGCGTTGACGCGCCGCCTCCGTCTTTGACCGCCCCCACCCACCTTCTGTACGACCTAAAATCGACGTCAGTCATGAGAGTGCTCGTCGTCGAGGACGAACAGAAGGTGGCCAACGCCCTGCGGGAGGGGCTCGAAGGAGAGCGCTACGACGTGGTCGTCGAGCGCACGGGCGAGGATGCGTTCTTCCGGATGACGACCGAGGCGTTCGATCTCATCCTCCTCGACCTCGGTCTGCCGGGGCGCGACGGCCTGCACATCCTGACGACGCTCCGCGGCAAGGGGATCAAGACGGCGGTGCTCGTGCTCACCGCGCGCGACACGCTGCAGGACCGCGTCGCGGGCCTCGACAGCGGGGCGGACGACTACCTGGTGAAGCCGTTCGCGTTCGCCGAGCTGCTCGCGCGCATCCGCGCGTTGATGCGGCGCGGCCGGGCCGCCGAATCGCCGCGGCTCGCCGTCGGCGACCTGTCGATGGACCTGATCACGCGGAAGGTGGCGCGGGGCGGCCAGCCGGTCGAGTTGACGGTGCGCGAGTTCGAGCTGCTCGAGTACCTGATGCGGTACGAGGGGCAGGTCGTCTCGCGCGAGACGCTGGCGCGCGACGTCTGGAAGGAAACGGCGCGGACCACGCCGCTCGACAATGTCATCGACGTCCACATCGCGCGCCTCCGGCGCAAAGTGGATCTTGATCGGTCGATGAAATTGATCCACACGGTGCGCGGAGTCGGTTTCCTGCTTCGTGAGGGCGAACCGTGACGCGCTGGTGGCGATCGCACAGCGTGCGCGTGCAGCTGACGCTGTGGTACGTCGCCGCCATGACGCTCGTCCTCGGTGTGTACGCGGGCGCCATCCTCGCGTACGTGAGCCGCAGCGCCTCCCAGGTCCTCGACCAGCAGCTGCGCAGCGACTTCCAGTGGGCCACCGTGATGGTCGAACAGACGCCGGAAGGCGGCATCACGTGGAACGGCGAAGAGGCGATCGAAGAGCATCCCTGGCTGCAGATCTGGAGCTCCGCTGGCAAGCTGCTGTTTCGCAACGACGTCGCGCTCGCGCAGCCGGAGGTCGGCATGGACCTGCCGAATCTCCCGGACGACGCGGTCGTCAGCGTGCCGACGGCGGGCGTGCCGCTGCGCGTCCTAAGCCGGCGCGGCGAGATTGCCGGAAGCCCCGTCGTCATCCAGGTGGGCCGCTCCGAAGAGGTGATGCGCCAGCAGATTCGGACCGTCGCACTGATTCTCCTGTTGGGGCTCCCGCTCGCGGTGGCCACCGCCGGTTTCGGCGGCTACCTGCTGGCGCGCCGCGCGCTGGCGCCGATCGAACGGATGACCGAGCGGGCCGAGACGATCACCGCGGAGCGGCTGAGCGATCGCCTGCCGGTGAGCGACCCCGACAACGAGATGGGGCGCCTGGCGACGGTGTTCAACGCGACGCTCGCGCGGCTGCAGGAGTCGTTCGACCAGATGCGCCGGTTCACCGCCGACGTCTCGCACGAGCTGCGCACGCCGCTGACGGCCATCCGCAGCGTCGGCGAGGTGGGACTCCGCGGCGGCTCCCGTGCGGAGGGCGACTACCGCGCCATCATCGGCAGCATGCTCGAGGAGGTCGATCGCCTTGCGGGGCTCGTCGATCGGCTCCTCACGCTTTCGCGCGCGGAAACGGGCGATGCGAAGCTGTCGATCGAACCGATCGCGCTGAAGGAACTGGCCGAGAGCGTCGTGGGAGACCTGGCGGTGCTCGCGGAAGAGAAGTCTCAGCAGGTGGTCGTCGAGGCGCACGGCTCTCCGCGCGCGGTGGGCGATCGCATGATGGTCCGGCAGGCGCTCATCAACCTCGTGGACAACGCGATCAAGTTCGCGCCGGCGGCCAGTGCCATCGTCATTCGCGTCGCCGATACCACCGACCACGCGGTCGTGGACGTCATCGACCGCGGCCCCGGCGTTCCCGCCGCCGCGCGCGATCGCATCTTCGATCGGTTCTTCCGCGCCAGCTCGGCGCCGGCCGATGTCGCGGGCACGGGCCTCGGACTGTCAATCGCCAAGTCGGCGGTGGAGACCGTGAGCGGCACGCTCACCCTCGAGCACAGCGATCCGGGCGGGAGCACCTTCCGCATCACGCTCCCCCGCGGGTAAAGAGCACAAAGAATCGGAGCCACAAAGAGCACCAAGACCACGAAGAGAGAACACAAAGAAAATTTCTTTGTGTTCTTTTACTTCGTGACCTTTGTGTCCTTCGTGGCTCCAGATCTTGGTGAACTTTGTGGCGTGACGTCCGGGCGCAGGCGCCACTATCGAAGGAATCTTCCCGCCAGCGCGAACGCGATGGTCAGCAGGACCGCGAGGAACGCCGCGACACCGTTCCATGCATAGGCGGTCCAGAAGAAGCCGCCGATAGTGCCGGCGGTGCTCGCACCCATGTAATAGAAGAAGAGATACAACGCCGACGCCTGCGCCTTCCCCTCGCGCGCGCGCAGCCCGACCCAGCTGCTCGCCACCGAGTGCGACGCGAAAAATCCGATCGTCACGAGTGCGATCCCGGCGATCACCATCGCCAGCGGGCGCAGCAGCGTCGCGCCGACGCCCAGCGCCATCGTCGCGAGGCCGACACGCAACAGCAACGGCCGGCTGAAACGGTGCGAGAGGATCCCCATCAGCGACGAGCTGAAGAAGCCGAACACATAGAGGCCGAAGACCGAGCCGACGGCGGTCTGGCTCAGAAGATAGGGCGGCGCGAGCAGCCTGAACGAGCTGTAGTTGTAGACCGCGACCAGGGTGCCGAGGACGAGTCCCGCCTCCATCACGAGCGCGAGAATGACCGGGTCTTTCAGGTGCGACTTGTAGGAGCCGAGGAGCGTCCGCATCGACAGCGAGCGCGGATGGAACTGCGCGGACGCCGGCAGGCTCACCGAGAAGATCGCCGCGGCGGCGACGCCGAGCAGGCCGATCGCGGCAAGCGTCGGCCGCCAGGAGAAGAAGTCGGTCATCAGGCCGGTCAGCAGGCGTCCCGTCATGCCGCCGAGCGCGCCGCTGCCTACGTACAGCCCCATCGACATGCCGATGTCGTCCGGGTGGATCTCTTCGCCGAGGTAGGCCATGGCGAGCGCCGGCAGCCCCGCGATCGCAACCCCTTCGATGGCGCGGATGAACAGGAACATCGGCCATTCGCCGACGACCGACGACAGCAGCGTGAGCAGCGCGGCCGCGAGCAGCGAGACGCTCATGATCGGCTTGCGCGACCACCCTTCCGCCACCGCGCCGACGACGAGCATCGAGACCGCGAGGCAGCCGGTCGTCACGGACAGCGCCAGGCTGCTGGTCGCCGCGTCGACGTGGAACTCGCGCGTGAAGATCGGCAGCAGCGGCTGCACCGCATACATCAGCAGGAAGACGGAGAAGCCGGCGGAGAAGACCGCGAGGTTGATCTTCCAGAAGGCTCTCGAACCGCGAGCGACGTGGCTTCGGTGGTTCGGTGGTTCGGGGTTCGGGGTTCGAGGGTTCGCCGGTTCGATGGTTCGTGGGTTCACGCGATCAACGGCGTGCGAGGGCGAGGCGGATGCCGAGCGCCATCAGGACGGCGCCGGTGACGGCTTCGATGCGCCGCTTGACGCGATCCGTCAGCAGGATGGCCGCCATGCGATCGATGAACCGTGCGTAGACGGTCAGCCAGATCAGGCCCATGACGACGTGCATGGAGGCGAGGAAGACGGATTGGGACAGGATCGAGCGATCGGGGACGACGAACTGCGGGAGGAACGTGACGTAGAAGACCGCGACCTTCGGGTTCAGGAGATTGGTAAAGAGACCCTGAACAAAGCAGACATGACTCGAACGTACCGCGCGTAGTGAGCGTAGAGGCGGACCTTCAGGTCCGCCTTCGCGAGGCCGACCTGAAGGTCGGCCTCTACGATCGATAGCATCGCGCAAGGCGCGAACGCCGAGGTATACGAGGTAGGCGCCGCCAACGTACTTCAACACGGCGAAGGCGAACGCCGACTGCGCGAACACCACCGAGACGCCAAGCGCGGACGCCGCGCCCCAGATCAGGCACCCGACGGCTATCCCGAGCGACGCGAAGAATGCCGGCCGCGTGCCGCCGGAAAGCGCGTGGCGCATGACGAGCGCCATGTCGGCTCCGGGCGTAATCGTCAGGAGGCCGGCGACGAGAAGGAAAGCGGCGAATTGAGGCCCCGGCGGCAGGTAGGCCATCCGGACAATTGTACGGAAGTCCGTGCCTACTTCAGCGGCAGCTTCATCGGCCGCAACTCGCGACGGAACGGGTCCAGCACGAGGCCGAAGCCTTCGAGCGTCGTCGCGCCCAGCAGCGGATCGTCGCCCGGTTCGCCGACAATGACCATCGAATCGCCGCGCCTGCCTTCGTATTCAAAAGTCGCCGTCGCCAGCCGCCGCGTGATCACCTCGCCGTTTGCGAGGACGAATTCGCGCGTGGAATGAGGCTCGATCTGGAGACGCGTGAGGATTGAACCAGGCACGAGCGAGTAGATCGCGCCAGAGTCGACAAGGCATTGCACTTCTTCGGCGCGGTGACCGTTCGCCGGGTTCCCGACCTTTACAGTGACAAACGTCAGACCCATTGCCGTCTGATGAGATTATCCACCGTCCGAACACCGCCGGGCGATGCAGGCGTGTAGTTTGCAATTTCTGTCAACGTGCGACGGCTGTGCGCGGCAACCGCGGCGGTATGGCTGCTCAGCGGCTGTTCGCAGTCGCCGGAGAAGGCCGCCAAAGACGCGCGCGACGCGGCGGCGTCGGCCGTTCCCGCCGAACCGACCCCGGTGGCCCGCCCCTGATGAAGAACATCTTCAACGTCGCGCTCGGCATCGTCACGAGCATCGGCGGCTTCCTCGACGTCGAGGCCCAGCGGCCGGCCGATGCGCGCCGCGATGGCCGCGCGCGCCGCGGCCACGTCGAGCGGCAGCTCGCCGCCGAGCAGCGCGGCCGGAATGCGTCCGAGCACGAGGTGGGCGTCGGTGACGGTGGGCTCGCTGCCTCCCCGCCCGTAGCACACCGGTCCCGGCTCGGCCCCGGCGCTGCGCGGGCCGACGGTGAGGCGCCCGGCGCTGGTCACCGCCGCGATCGACCCGCCGCCCGCGCCGATGGTGTGGATGTCCACCATCGGCAGCTTGAGCGGGAAGGGTCCGATCATGCCGTCCTTGGTGACCTCGGGTCGCCCGTCGCGCACCAGGCAGATGTCGGCGCTGGTGCCGCCCACGTCGATCGAGATGATGTCGCCGAAGCCCGCCGAGCGGCCCACGCTCACCGCTCCCACCACGCCCGCGGCGGGGCCCGAGAGCACGGTCTGCACCGGCTGGCGCACGCAGGTGGCGGCGCTGGTGACGCCGCCGTCCGACTTCATGATGAGCAGCGGGGCCTGCACGCCCTCGCCGTCGAGGGCGCGGCGCAGCACGCTCACGTAGCGGCTCACCGGCGGCATCACCGCCGCGTTGAGGGAGGTGGCCATGGTCCGCTCGAACTCGCGGAACTGGGGCAGCACCTCCGAGGAGAGCGACACCAGCACGCCCGGGTACTCCTCGGCGAGGATCGCCTGCATGCGCTGCTCGTGCGCGGGATTGGCGTAGGAGTGCAGGAACACCACCGCCACCGCCGGCACCCCGAGCTGCGCGAGCTGGCGCGCGAGGAGCCGGGCCGCCGGCTCGTCGAGCGGGGTCAGCACCGAGCCGTCGACGTCGAGCCGCTCGGTCACCTCGAAGACGCGCTCGGGAGTGATGGGCCGCGTGGGTTTGGACCAGCCGTAGAGGTTGCCGTGGCGCGGGATGTCGTGCCGGCCGATCTCGAGCACGTACTTGAAGCCGGCCGTCGTCACCAGCGCGGTCGGAGGCGTCTTACCCTCGAGGATCGCGTTGGTCGCGGTGGTGGTGCCGTGGAAGACTCGCAGCACGTCGCCGGGAGCGCGCCCGGCCAGAGCCAGCACCTTGCGGACCGCGGTGACGAACCCGGTCGAGAGATCGCCCGGCGTGGAGGGTGTCTTCGCCACCCAGAGCGCTCCGGTGGCCGCGTCGGTGAACGTGATGTCGGTGAAGGTACCGCCGACGTCGATGGCGAGCGTACAGGTCTTGGCCACGGGCCCGGCCATTGTAGACCCGGCCGCGGCCCCGGAAAAGATGCGGCGCCGCCAGCCAACCCTCGAACCGTCTGCTACACTTCCCCTAGCCGACTCGAGCGGCGCGGACTCGCGAGCCCGGCGCCGCTTTGTCGTCTAACCACATGGAATTCAAAGACTACTACAAGACCCTCGGGGTCGAGCGCGGGGCCGACGACAAGGCGATCAAGACCGCCTACCGCAAGCTCGCCCGCAAGTACCACCCCGACGTCAACAAGGGGAACGCGGAGCGCTTCAAGGAGATCAGCGAGGCTTACACGGTCCTCTCCGATCCGGAGAAGCGCAAGCGCTACGACACCCTCGGCCCCGACTGGGAGCGCTATGCTCAGGCTGGCGCCGGCGCCGCGGCAGGGGGGCGATCCCCGTTCGAGGGCCGCCCCTTCGGGGGTCGAGACGTCCGCTTCACCCAGGAGGGCGACGCGGGCGGGTTCTCGGACTTCTTCCGCACCATCTTCGGCGGCGATCTGGGCGGCTTCCGTCGGGGCGAGCCGGGTGGCGAGCGGACCGATTTCGAGTTCTCGGGCTTTGGTGACCCTGGGGGCGACCTGGGTGGCGGCATGGGGCGCGGCAGCGACGTGGAGGCGGCCATCGAGCTGACGCTCGAGGAGGCCTTCAACGGCGCGCGCAAGACCATCGCGCTCGAGCTCGACGAGCCGTGCCCCCAGTGTGGCGGGTCCGGCAACGTGAAGGGCCGCCCCTGCCCGCGCTGCCAAGGCAGCGGCTGGACCAAGACCACCCGGAACCTGGACGTGAAGATCCCGGCCGGCGTGGACACCGGCTCGCGGGTGCGGGTGGCGGCGGAGGGGCCGGGCGGCGGGCGCGGCGATCGGAGCGACCGCGGGGATCTCTACCTGCGCGTGACGGTGGCCCCCCACGCCCGCTTCGAGCGCAAGGGCGCCGACCTGCACCTGGACCTGCCGCTGCCGGTGGCGGCGGCCGCGCTCGGGGGCGAGGTCTCGGTGCCGACGCTGAAGGGCCAGGTCTCGATGAAGATCCCGCCCGAGACCTCCAGCGGCAAGACCTTCCGGCTCCGCGGCTACGGGATGCCGCATCTCAAGGGCGGCGGGGCCGGCGACGAGTTCGTGAAGGTACAGATCGTGATCCCGAGCGGGCTCAGCCCGAAAGAAAAAGAGCTCTTCGAGGAGCTGAAGAAGCTCAGAGCGGAGACCAACTGAGATGAGGCTAGACAAGCTGACCGTCAAGGCGCAGGAAGCGATCCAGGCCGCGCAATCGCTGGCCGACCAGGGCAATCATCAAGCGATCGAGCCCGAGCACCTGCTGCTCGCGCTCCTGCAGCAGCAGGAGGGCGTGGTGGGCCCGCTGCTGGGCAAGCTCGGGGCGCGCCCCGAGACGCTCGCCCGCCAGGTCCAGGCGGAGGTGGACAAGCTGCCCACCGTCCGCGGGGGCGGCGGCCGGCAGTACGCCTCGCAGCGCTTCGAGGGCGTGATCAATCGCGCCCGCGAGGAGGCGGAGCGCCTCAAGGACGAGTACGTCTCCACCGAGCACCTCCTGATCGCCATCGCCCAGGAGAAGGGCGGCGCCAGCGCGCGCCTGCTCGCCGCGGCGGGGGTGGCCCCGGAGGCGATCTATCGCTCGCTGGTGGAGGTGCGCGGCTCCCAGCGCGTCACCGACCCGAACCCGGAGGACAAGTACCAGGCGCTCCAGCGCTACTCGAAGGACCTCACCGACCTGGCCCGCAAGGGCAAGCTCGACCCGGTCATCGGCCGCGACGAGGAGATCCGCCGCGTGGTCCAGGTGCTCTCGCGCCGGACCAAGAACAACCCGGTGCTGATCGGCGAGCCCGGGGTGGGCAAGACCGCGATCGTGGAGGGGCTCGCCCAGCGGATCGTGGCCGGCGACGTGCCGGAGGGGCTCAAGAACAAGCGGCTGGTCGGGGTCGACATCGGGGCGATGGTGGCGGGGGCGAAGTA
>Ga0137409_10002953_pt1 | contig 18082 bp, 17 predicted proteins | sample CZODoug1_16funga_FD_122059 | JGI IMG/M metagenome (GOLD analysis project Ga0137409, IMG submission 122059) | Vadose zone soil fungal communities from Angelo Coast Range Reserve, California, USA - CZODoug1_16fungal (Hybrid Assembly) | ecosystem: Environmental > Terrestrial > Soil > Vadose zone... | reverse complement strand
AAGGTCGCCCTCAGAAACGAGATCGAGGCGACCGAGATCGCCGCGCGGTGGCAGGTGACCACGGATGACGTCGACGTCAAGATGGCCTTCGCGCGACAGGCCGGGGATGAGGCCAAGCACTATCGCATGATCGTGGACCGACTCCGCGAGCTGGGATTCGATGCCGCCGGCTTCAATCCGGTCGCCAAGGGCTATGGGCCGCTCTTCCAGTACCTGGACACGCTCAAGACGACCGTGGAGCGGGTGGCCGCGGGGCAATTCACGCGCGAGGCGATCGCCGTCGTGAAGAATCGGCAGTTCATCGAGTTCTGCGACCGGGCGGGGGACAAGGTCACGGCCACGCTCTACCGCGACGTGATCGAGCCGGACGAGCATTTCCATCACCTGCTCGGCCGTTCCCTGCTCCTCCGCTTCGCCACCACGCCCGACGACCAGGAGGCCGCCCGCCGCGCCGCCGCGCGCACCATGTCGCTGGCCGAAGAGATCCAGCTGGCGGCCCTCAAGACCGCCGGCATCCATCACGCCCCCGGCTGCTGATGGGCGGCGATCCGTCACTCCGCGAGCTCGCCGCGTTGGTCTCGCGGCCCGATGGTCGTCTCGACCTCGCACGGGCCGCCCTCACCATCGCCCAGTGGGAGTACCCGGCGCTCGAGGTGGATGCCTACCTGGAGAGACTCGACGGGCTCGCCCGCGGCGTTGACGGCTCGCGACGCTCGACCGATCCTCTGGGCCGTCTGCACCGGCTGCGCGAATACCTCTTCGTGGAGCAGGGCTTCGCGGGCAATCGCGAGGACTACTACGACCCTCGCAACAGCTTCCTCAACGACGTGCTCGATCGACGGCAGGGTATCCCCATCACGCTGTCCCTCGTCCTGATCGAGGTGGGCAAGCGCCTGGGGCTCGCCGTGGAGGGGATCGGGCTGCCGGGGCATTTCATCGCGGGCGCGCGCCTCGAGGATTCGCAGATCTTTCTCGACCCGTTCGATGGGGGGGCCCTGTTGACCCCCGAGAGCTGCGAGAAGCTCGTGGGGCGGGTCCTCGGGCGAAAAGTGACGCTGACGGAGGAGCACTACGCGCCAGTGTCGGGCCGGCAGCTCCTGGGGCGGATGCTTGCCAACCTCAAGGCCATCTACTGGCAGCACCAGACCTGGGACAAGGTCGTCGGCGCCATCGATCGCCTCCTGGTCCTCGACTCGAAAGCCGCGGGCGAGTGGCGGGATCGCGGCATCGCCTGGAGCAACATGGGCGAGATCCAGCGGGGCCTCGCGGACTGGGAGCGCTATCTGACCGAGTTCCCGAACACCAAGGACCACGAGGCCGTGAAAGGCCACCTCAGGAAAGCGCGACAGAAGCTCGCGCAGCTCAACTAGCGGCTGAAGGGGGAACAGACACGTGACCCGGGTTCGCGGCGGGCAGAACATCTTCGGCCATTCGGTGGGCATCCTCATGCTCGACACGCACTTCCCCCGCATCCCGGGCGACATGGGCAATGCGGCGACCTTCGACTTCCCCGTGCTCTACCACCGCGTGCGCGGCGCCTCGCCGGATCGCGTGGTGCGCCACGGGCAGCGAGAGCTCCTCCCCGCCTTCATCGAGGGCGCCCGGGCCCTCGAGCGCGAGGGCGTGCGGGCGGTGACGACCAACTGCGGCTTTCTCGCCAAGTTCCAGGACGAGGTGGCGGCGGCGGTGTCGATCCCCGTCTTCACCTCGAGCCTCCTGCTCGTGCCCCTCGTCCACCGCATGCTCGCGCCCGGCCGGGCCGTGGGCATCATGACGGTGGACGCCACGTCGCTCCGCCCCGAGCACTTCACGGGAGCGGGGATCACCAAGGACATCCCCACCGTCATCGCGGGCATGGAAACCGAGAAGGAGTTCACCCGCGTGCTCCTCGACGACCAGCTCGAGCTCGACGTGGAGGTGGCCCGCGAGGAGCACCTGACGGTCGCCCGCCGGATGCTCGCGGCTCACCCGGAGATCGGCGCCCTCGTTCTCGAGTGCACCAACATGCCGCCGTATCGCGCGGATCTCCAGGCCGCCACCGGCCTGGCCGTCTTCGACATCACCACGCTCGTGCGCATGGTCCACGACGCCGTGAGCCAGGGGCTGTCGCCGAGGCCCGCTTGACCCGCCCCCCGGAAATCAGCAGGCGTGACCTCCTGAAGGGTCTGGCCGCCCTCGGCGCCGCCGGCGCGGCCGCCCCCCTCGCCACGCCGGCTCTCGCCCAGAGCACCCAGAAGCGTGAGCTCGTCGTCGCCCAGGGGGGCGACATCGCCACCTTCGACCCGCACATGAGCACCTCGGCGAACGACATCCGCGTGTCGTTCAACGTGTTCGATAACCTCGTCTCGCGCCATCCCGACCAGAGGCTCCACCCCGGCCTCGCCACCGAATGGAAGCTCGAAGGGCAGACCACCTGGCGCTTCAGGCTGCGGCAGGGCGTCAAGTGGCATAACGGCGATCCGTTCTCGTCGGCGGATGCGAAGTTCAGCCTGGACCGCACGCTCGACCCCGCCTCGAAGGTGCGGGTGTCGACCGTGTTCACGTCGATCGACCGGATCGAGACGCCGGACGCGGCGACGCTGGTCATCCACACGAAGAAGCCCGATCCGCTGTTGCCCGCGCGTCTCGCCTTCTACGGCGGCCAGATCGTGCCGAGGAAATACCTCGAGAGCGTGGGCGTCGACACCTTCAACCAGAAGCCCATCGGCACGGGTCCGGTCCGGTTCGTCTCGTGGGTGAAGGACGACAAGGCGGTGTTCGAGGTGAACCCGGACTACTGGGCGGGAAAGTCGGACTTCGACCGGATGATCTTCCGGTCCGTCCCGGAGGCCGCCCCGCGGATCGCCTCACTCCTGAAGGGTGAGGTCGATGTCATCACGCAGCTCCCGCCCGACCACGGCGAGCGCGTGAGCGCTCACCCCTCCACGCGCGTGGCCGGCGCGCTCTACGCGGGCCTGTACGTGCTCGCCGTCAACTCCAAGGTCAGGCCCCTCGACAATCCGCTCGTGAAGCAGGCCCTCGCCCTCGCCATCGACCGCGACACCATCGTGAAGGAGCTGTGGCGCGGACGCGGGATCGTGCCCAACAGCATGATCGCCAAGGGCGACAACCACTATGACGGCTCGCTGCCGCCCTTCAGGTACGACCCGAAAGAGGCGCGTGAGCGCTTGAAGAAGGCGGGCTACCGGAACGAGGAGATCGTTGTCGAGACGACGGTCGGCTACATGGCAAACGACAAGCCCATGGCGGAGGCCGTGGCCGGGATGTGGCGCGACATCGGCGTCAACGCCAAGGTCGAGGTCTTCGAGTACTCCGTCCGCGCGCAAAAGAACCGCGAGAAGACTTTCAAGGGGCTCTGGTGGTCCGACCCCACCTCGACCCTCGCCGATCCCGACGGGATGATGTGGCGACTGCTCGGCCCGGGCGGGCCGCAGGATTACTGGCGCCATCCCGAGTTCGACGAGCTCGGCAACGCCGCGCGGTTCTCCATCGACGAGAAGTTCCGCGGCGACGCGTACCGGAGGATGACGAGAATCTTCCTCGAGCACCTTCCGTGGATCCCTGTCGTCCAGCCGTACGAGGACTACGGGCTCCAGAAGCACGTCGAGTGGACACCCAATCCGAACCAGCAGTTCGAGATCCGTCGCTTCAACTTCAAGTTCCGGCGCGCCTGAACGAACCGGGGCAGCCCATCCCGCACGGCCGGGCCCCTTGCTCCGACGGCGCGCCTCGACTATCCTCCCCGCACACGCGAGCTATGGGAATACTCCACCACCCACAAGGAGACAGGCCATGGCAAACAACAGCGTCTATCGGGTGACGGACCTGGTGGGAACGAGCAAGGTGTCCTGGGAGGACGCGGTCAAGAACGCGGTGCAGACCGCGGGCAAGACCCTGCGCGATCTCAGGGTTGGCGAGGTCTCCAGGCTCGACGTGACCATCGAGAAGGGCAAGGTCACGGCCTATCGCGCTCGCGTGAACGTGTCGTTCAAGTACCAGAAGTAGGGAACCCCGGGGTCAGGTCTTGCAATACGACAACCTGCAACGCCCGCCCACCACAATGTCGTCTTGCAAGACCTGACCCTGGAGGCTAGGCGCTGCCCCAGAGCCGCCGCGAGGCGATGCGCGCGCCCTCGGCGAGCGCGCCGAGCTTGGCCCACACGATGCTCGGGTGGATCTCCATGGAGCCGGCGAAGGTCGCGAAGCCGCAGTCGCTGCCCGCGATGACATTCTCGCGGCCGACCACGCTGGCGAAGCGCTCGATGCGCTCGGCTATCAGCTCCGGGTGCTCCACGAGGACGCTCGACTGGGTGATCATGCCGGGGATCAGGATCTTCCCCTCCGGCAGCTTGACGTCTCGCCACACCCGCCACTCGTGCTCGTGGCGCGGGTTCGCCGCCTCGAGCGAGTAGGCGCCCGCCCGCACCTTCAGGATGATATCCGCGACGTCCTTCAGCTCCATATCGTGGACGCGCGGGCCCATGTTGATGCCGTAGCAGGTGTGGAAGCGCACCCGGTCCTCCGGGATGTCGCGCAGCGCGTGGTTGAGCGCCTCCACGCGCGCGTCGCACCACTTGCGGCACTGGGCCAGGCTCGTCCCCGGGTTCAGGATCCAGTAGGTCACCAGGCGAGGGTCGTCGATCTGGAGCAGAAAGCCGGCGTCGACGATGGCCCGGTATTCCTCGCGCATGGCGTCGGCGATGGCGAACAGATACTCCTCGGGCGTCTTGTAGAACCTGTTCCTGTTCCATTCCTCGACGTTCGAGGGTGAGATGGCAGGCACGAACACCTCGGCGGGGCTCACGCCCTCGAGGGCCGCGGTCAAGTTGGCGAGATCGGCCTGGAGGAGCGCGTGCCCCTTGTAGGCGATGGGGCCCATGCAGGCGAGATGGCGGGCGGTGGAGCCGGGGCTCGGCAGCGCGCGCCCGAACCACTCGTAAAACTCGGGGAACGCCTGCACCTCGCGCGAGCGCGCCCACGTGCTGCCGGCGGGAGCATCGGGGCTCGGCTCGAAGCCCGCCAGGCGCTCGTTGACGTAGTGGATGAAGCCCGGCTTGCTCATCTCACCGTCGTCGACCACGTCGACGCCCAGTTCGACCTGCTTCCGGACGATCTCCCCGACCGCCTCTCGGAGCCGCGAGTCAGGGGCCGCGTCGTCCACGCGCCGTCCGGCCGCTCGCGTCTGGATCAGCTCGAGGACGTCGGCGGGACGGGGCAGGCTGCCGGCATGAGTGGTGAGGATACGATCCGTGCTGCGCTTCACTGGTCTATCGGCTGCTCTTGAGGCGCTGGACCGTGAGCTCCAGCTCCTGGCGGATCTGACCGGGCAGGCGTCGACCGAAGGGCTCGAAGAAGACGTTGACGTCGGTAAGGGCATCCAGCCATTCGTCCCGGTCCCAGGCGAGGGCCCGCTCCACGCGCCGGCGGTCGATGTCGAGGCCGCTCAGGTCGAGGGCGTCGGCGGTGGGGATGAAGCCGAGAGGTGTCTCCACGGCCTTGCCGCGACCGTGAATTCGGTCGACCATCCATTTCAGAATCCGCGCGTTCTCACCGTAGCCCGGCCACAGGAAGCGGCCTTCAGCGTCACGCCTGAACCAGTTCACCCGGAAGATCTTCGGCGGGTTGGCGAGCCGGGGGCCCATGGCGAGCCAGTGGGCGAAGTAGCTCCCCATGTTGTACCCACAGAACGGGATCATGGCCATGGGATCGCGGCGGACCACCCCGACCTGACCCGTGATGGCGGCGGTGGTCTCGGTGCTCATGGCCGCGCCGAGGAACACGCCGTGCTGCCAGCCGAAGCTCTCGAAGACCATGGGGATGACGTTCGTCCGGCGGGACCCGAAGATGAAGCCGGACAGCGGCACCCCCTGCGGGTCCTCCCAGTTGGGGGCAATGGAAGGGCACTGGTTGCACGGCGTGGTGAAGCGCGAGTTGGGATGCGCGGCGGGGGCGCCGCCCGGCGTCCACGGCCTGCCCTGCCAGTCGAGCGTGCCCGCGGGCGCCGCCGCGCCGATGCCTTCCCACCAGGGCTCCTTGGCCGGCGTCATGGCCACGTTCGTGAAGATGGTGTTCGAGCGCACCATCTGGATCCCATTGGGATTGGTGGTCGCGCTGGTATTGGGCGCGACCCCGAAGAAGCCGCGCTCCGGGTTGATGGCGCGCAGCTGGCCTTCCGCGTCGACGTAGATCCAGGCGATGTCGTCGCCGAGCGTCCACGCGCGGTACCCGGGCAGCTTCGACACGACCATGGCGAGATTGGTCTTGCCGGAGGCGCTCGGCATGGCGCCGCCGAAGTAGGTGATCCGTCCCTCGGGGTCTTCCACGCCCAGGATGAACATGTGCTCGGCCATCCAGCCTTCCTGTCGCGCCTGGGAAGAGCCGAGGCGGAGGGCGTGGCACTTCTTGCCGAGGAGGGCATTGCCGCCGTAGCCCGAGCCCACGCTCCAGATGAGCTTCTCCTCCGGGAAGTGGAGGATGAGTCGGCGCTCCGGCGAGAGGTCGCCCATCCCGTGCAGGCCCGCGATGAAGTCGTCGTCGGCCCGCATGTGGTCGATGGCGACCTGCCCCACGCGCGTCATGATGTGCATGCTCGCCACCACGTAGGCGCTGTCGGTGACCATGACGCCGGTCCGGCTCGCCGCCGAGCCCGCCGGCCCCATGAGGTACGGGATGACCCACATGTGCCGGTCCTTCATGCTGTTCTTGAAGTAGCCGGCGGCCTTGGCCTTCGCCTCGGCGGGCGCCATCCAGTTGTTGGTCGGCCCCGCGTCATCCGCCTCGCGCGAGCAGATGAAGGTGAGCTGCTCGGTGCGCGCCACGTCCTGGGGATGGCTCCGGTGGAGGAAGCAGCCCGGATACGTCTTCTGATTCAGCTCGAGGAGGGTCCCGTCGCCGAGCATCTCCTCGACGAGTCGGTCGTACTCCTGCTTGGACCCGTCGGCCCACGTGACCTTGCTCGGCCGGGTCAGAGCCGCTGCCTCGTCCACCCACTTCTCGACGACGGTCGTCTTGCTCATCGGCTTGTCCTCGCTGTCATGGAGGTTCCGGAGGGCTGGCTTCCGTCGTTCAGGTCGTGTCGCGAGTCTAACCCAGGCGCGCGACCACCTAAACGACATTTCATCGCTCACGCTCGTCCCGCTTGACGCTCGAGATCGCCCTTGACGACGCTGCTCGCAGCATAGATATTGCGGGTCCATGAAGATCGCCGACGTGCGCGTGATCCAGGCAGACATCCCGGTGGAGCGCCCCCACAAGATGTCCTTCACGACCCTCGAGATGATGAACTTCGTCTTCGTGCGCCTCGAGACGGGGGACGGGCTGGTGGGCTGGGGCGAGGCGGCCTGCCTGGGCGGGCCGACCTGGAGCGAGGAGTCCTCGGAGTCCGTGGCGGCCACCATCGAGCGCTACATCGCGCCCTGGCTCGTGGGACGCGAGGCCGGTGAGATCGAGCCGCTCGCTCGTGAGCTGGCCCGGCGCGTCCAGGGCAATCCCTTCGCGCGGGCGGCCGTGGAGATGGCCCTCTGGGACCTGAACGGAAAAGCCCTGGGCGTTCCCGTCCACCGCCTGCTCGGGGGCCGCGTGCGGGACCGCGTGCCGTTGTCGTGGTCGCTGGCCGTGGCCGACCACGATGCCGAGGTCGAGGAAGCGCGGGCCAAGGTTGCCCGCGGCCATCGCATCTTCAAGATCAAGACGGCCGCGCTTCCCCTGGCCGACGACGTGGCGCGGGTCAAGCGCCTGCGCGAGGCGCTCGGCCCCGACATCTCCCTCCGCGTGGACGCCAATCAAGGCTGGGACCGATCGACGGCCCTCAAGGCCATCCGGGCCCTCGAGCCCTGGAACGTCGACTTCGTGGAGCAGCCCGTGCCGCGCTGGGACCTCGAGGGCATGGCGGAGATCGCCAGACGGGTGAGCGTGCCCATCATGGCCGACGAGTCGTGCTTCTCGCCTCACGATGCTCTCGCCATCGCGCGTCTGGGCGGCGTGAGCATTCTCGGACTCAAGGTGACCAAGTCCGCCGGTATCTCGAACACCCTCGCCATCGCCCGCATCGCGGAGGCGGCGGGCATGACGTGCTATGTCGGCTGCATGATCGAGACCTCGCTGGGCACGGCCGCCTATCTGCAGGTGGCCCTGGCCGCGGCTCCCGTGACCTGGGGCTGCGAGCTCTTCGGCCCCCTCCTTCTCAAGGGCGACGTGGTCCGCGATCCCGTCCGCTATGCCGACGGCTGCATCCTCGGCCTCGATCGCCCTGGCCTCGGCGTCGAGGTGGACGAGACGGCCGTCAAGGAATGGTCGCGGCGAGCATGACCGCGGGGCCCCCCGTGCTCGAGACGCGCGGCCTCACCAAGCGCTTCGGCGGGCTCGTGGCGGTGGACCAGGTCTCCCTCACGGTGCCGCGCGCCCAGATCCGCGGCCTCATCGGCCCCAACGGCTCGGGAAAGACGACGACCGTGAATGTCCTGTCCGGACTCTACCGGCCCGACGGCGGGGAGATCCATCTCTGCGGTCGCCGAACGGACAAGCTGCGCCCGCACGAGATCACGGCCTGCGGCATCGCGCGGACCTTTCAGATCCCGAAGCTCTTCGGGCACATGACCGTCCTCGAGAACGTCCTCCTGCCCGCCCTCGCCGCGCTCGATCGCGGGGCAGGGGGCGCGCTCCCGGAGATCACGGAGCGGGCGCGACGCCTGCTCGACTTCGTGACGCTCGACCGCCTCCGCCACGCTCCCGCCAAGGAGCTCTCGGGCGGCCAGAGCATGCTCATCCAGATCGCCCGGGCCCTCATGGTGCGGCCGCTCCATCTCATCCTCATGGACGAGCCGTTCGCGGGCGTGGATCCCTCCATCCGCGACATCATCCTGGACGCCATTCTCAAGATGAACCGCGAGGAGGAGATCACCTTCCTCATCGTCTCCCACGAGATGGCGGAGCTGCGGCGGCTCTGCCAGCAGGTCTCGGTGATGGACGAGGGCCGGCTCATCGCCGAGGGCACCTTGGAGGAGGTCGCCAATGACCCGGTGGTGCTCGAGGCGTACCTGGGACCCTGATGGGGCGACTCGCCGTCGAGCAGCTGGCCGCCGGATACGTCGAGGGCATCGACATCCTCACGGACATCACCCTCCGCGTCGAGCCCGGCACCATCACGGGCGTGATCGGACCAAACGGGGCCGGGAAGTCCACCCTCCTCAAGACGATCTTCGGGTTTCTCCATCCCAAGCGGGGCCGGATCTCGCTGGACGGCCGCGACATCAGTGCCATGGCCCCGCACGAGATCAAGCGGCTGGGCATCAGCTACGTGCCGCAGGGCGCGAACATATTTCCCCAGCTCACGGTGGAGGAGAATCTGCTCCTGGGCGCCTGGGTGATCCGCTCCGACAAGGCCCGGGTGGCCGACCGTCTCGAGCGCGCCTACGCGGCCTTCCCACGGCTGCGCGAGCGTCAGCATCGCCGCGCCACCATGCTCTCCGGCGGAGAGGCCAAGATGCTCTCCCTGGCCAAGGAGCTGGTGACCGAGCCCACGCTCCTCCTCGTGGATGAGCCCTCGGCCGGGCTGGCCCCCCGCATCGTCGAGCAGGTCTACGCGCGGCTGCTCGAGGTGCGCGGGCAGGGCGTGACGATCCTTCTCGTGGACCAGAACATCAACAAGGCCGTGCAGGTGTCGGACTACCTCTACATGCTCGAGCGCGGGCAGGTCCGCCGCGAGGGGCCCCGCCGGGACTTCGCCGACCAGCTGCGCGAGATCGTGCGCGACGCGCTCCTGGGCGCCTGAAAGCGATGCCCGGATTCGCGCGGCGGCTCGGGTGGGCGCTCCTCGCCTATGCCGCGCTCGCGTGGCTGCCGTTTGCCGGCTCCGAGTACCACGTCCACGTGTACACGATGTGCCTCTACTACGTCATCCTGGCCGTGGGCTGGAACCTCCTCGCCGGCTACACGGGCCAGTTCTCGCTCGCCCATCACACCTTTGCGGGGATCGGCGCCTACACCTCCGGGCTTCTGTGCCTGTACTTCCGCGTGCCGATTCTCGTGGGCATCGCGGCCGGCGTGGTCATCGCCGCCGCCATCGGCTACGGTCTGGGCACCCTGTGCCTGCGCATGCGGGCGATTTACCTCGCGCTGGCGACCTGGGCTTTCGCGGAGTCGATGCGGCTGTTCATCGCCGTCGAGTATCAGATCACCCGCGGCGATCTCGGCTTGAAGACGCCCTTGCTCTTCGGAACGCCGCACCCGACGCCGTACTACTACCTCTTCCTCGGCCTGACCCTGGCCGCCCTCCTCGTCGCCTGGCAGATCCTGCATTCGCGGGTCGGCTCCTACCTGCGGGCCATCCGCGACGACGAGGAGGCGGCCGCCGTCATGGGGCTCGACACCTTCAAGTGGAAGCGCGTCGCCTTCGTGATCTCCGCCGTATTCGCGGCGGTGGCCGGCGGCTTCGAGGGCCACTACATCGGCCTGCTCTCCCCGACGCCGATGAAGTTCAACGAGATGGCGATCATCGTGATCATGGTCATCGCGGGCGGGTTCCGGACCTTCGCGGGGCCCGTGGTCGGCGCGGTCTTCATCGAGCTTCTCTCCGAGGAGCTTCGCGCCTGGGGGGAGATCCGGATGGTGGTGTTCGCTCTTCTCGTCCTCGTGGCGGCCCGCGCCTATCCCGCCGGACTGGTGGGACTCTGTGCCACCGCCGCGCAGCGTCTCAGCCGCGCCGTGCCGGCCCTGGCCCCGCTCCTTACCGCCCGTCCTCCCGCGGACTGAGCGGAGCCGGCCTCAGACCGTCCGCTCGCGCTCCCCGAAGAGGCCCGTCGGCCTGAAGACGAGCAGGGCGATCAGGAGCACGAAGCCGTAGAGATCCTTGTACGCGGGCGAGAGGAACACCGAGCCGAGCGCCTCGATCACGCCCAGCAAGATCCCGCCCACGATGCTCCCCAGGATCGACCCGAGCCCGCCGATGACGATGATCTCGAAGCCCTTGAAGGTCGAGATGGCGCCATTCTCCGGGTAGACGAGAAAGTCCGGCGCGAGTAGCGCGCCCGCCGCGGCGGCCAGGGCCACCCCCACGCCGAAGGCCAGCATGTCGAGCCGGAGCACGTCGACGCCTGCGGTCTGGATCCCCACGCGATTCTGGGCCGCCCCGCGGAAGGCCCGCCCGATCCACGTCGTCTTGATCACGAGGAAGAAGAGGGCAAGCAGGACCAGGGTGCCGATGAGCGCGACCATCCGGTTTCCCGAGATGGGCAGGGTCACGAGGGTGGTGGCCCGCGCGTAGTCGCGGGGCGCGTACTGGTTGGGGCCGCCGAGGACGATGGCGAGGTTGCGGAAGAGGACCATGAGGGCGATGGTGACGATGGTCGCGTACTCGTCGCGCCGCTCCACGCCGCCCACGTACATGGGGCGCAGGAGAAAGCGCTGGACGAGCAGGCCGAGGAGGAACACCGACACCATGGCCACGGGCAGCGCGACGTACCAGAGCGACCAGCCGAGCACGCCCGCGAGGAGCGCGTACTGCACGTAGCTGCCGATCATGTAGAACTCGCCCATGGACCAGTTGATCATCTTCATGATGCTGTAGATGAAGGTGATCCCCAGGGCCATCAGGCCGTAGATGACGCCGATGACCAGCCCCGACAGAACGTACTGCGACAGGATAAAGGCGTCCATGCGTCCCGTCAGGCGGCTCCCGCTGTCTGGAAGCGGGTCCTCAGCGCTTCGGCGCCAGCATGAGGTCGCCGGTCTTGAGCTCCGGTGGATAGATGATCTTGGCCTCGGGGAAGGCCTGCTCGGGCTTCGTGTACTGGAGGAAGAGCATGGGCGGCGTCCACTGCTGCCAGTAGGGGCCCTCGCCGCGCGTGAAGGCGATCGTCCCGTTCCAGCCGACGAACTTGTTCGCGAGGAGCGATTTGACGATGTCCTCCGGCTTGTCGGTCTTGCCGGCATTCATGGCGTCGGCGAGCAGCATCACCTGCGCATAGGCGTTGAGGCCGCCGTAGACCGGCTGCTCCTTGAACTGCTCGAGGTAGCGGGTGCGGAACGCTTCGCCGCGTGGGGTCAGCTTCATGGTCGGGTGGTAATAGACGATGAAGGTGGCGAAGGTGCCCTTCTCGCCCAGCGTGTTCCAGTACTCGGGGCGCGCGGGCGCGTCGTACGAGATGAGCATCGGGGTCCCGGGAAGCAACCCCACGTCGTAGGCCTGCTTGCTGATGAGGTACACGGGGGTGCCGATCCCGATGTTGATAAAGAGATCCGGCTTCCAGTTCTTGATCTCGAGGATCTGCGGCGTCAGGTCGACCACGGCCCGATCGAAGATCATGGTCTTGAGCTCGGCCTTGACGTTCATGGAGACGAACTGCTTCTTCGTCTCTTCGACCAGACCCACGCCGTAGTCCGTGTTCTCCGCGAGGAGGGCGACCCGCTTGAAGCCCTGCTGCTGGATCCACTTGTTCCACAGGGTGACGCGGTCCGGGTCGATGACGTGGGTGCGGAACGTATAGTTGAGGTGCTTCTCCGTGAGCTTCTTGGCCGAGGCCTGGGTCAGGAAGACCGGCACCTTGAGCTGCTCGGCGAGGTCCTGGACGGCCTCCGCCACCGAGCTGTGGAACTGCCCGACCACGGCCACCACCTTGTCCTGGCTGGCCAGCTTGCGCAGCCCGGCCGCGCCCTTCTCGGGGGTGCCGGAGTCGTCCTCGACGATGAGCTCGATCTTGCGCCCGCCGAGCACCCCGCCCTTTCCGTTGATCTCCTCCGCCGCCATCTTGGCGCCCCGGACGATGAACTGACCCGCGGCGGCATCGCCGGGAGGCGAGAGTGGCGTCAGGACGCCGATCTTGACGGCGCCCTGGGCGAGAGCAGGTGAGGTGAGGGCCACCGTGGCGAGCACGGCGAGCAGGAAGCTGCGAAGCGCGTTGATCATGTTGGTCGTCCTCCCTCCGAGGGTCATCGAGTTACGAGATCGTATGCGGCTCGGCTCGCTGCGTCAAGGTGTCATCGCGTGTGGGAGAGGCGGCGGATGAGCCGGGCGTCGGCCTCCGGGAAGCGGCGCGACGGGAGGTCGGCTGCCTCGATCCAGATCATCTCCTGGCCCTGCAGGGGCCGGGGCTCATCCAGGATCGCGCATCGGAAAAACAGGATGTGCACCGTCTTCTCCGGGTAGCTCCAGTCCACGCTCTCGAGCAGCTCCCCGACTTCTGCGGTCACTCCCAGCTCCTCGGAGAGCTCGCGTTTCAGTGCCACCTCGGGCTGCTCGCCCGGCCAGACCTTGCCGCCGGGGAACTCCCAGAGCCCGGCGAGGTGCGTGTCCTCGAGCCGGCGCGTGATGAGATACCGCCCGTCGCGCTCGATCACCGCGGCGACGACCTCGACGACCTCGCCCACGCCTACGACGCGGTCCAGCCGCCGTCGATGGGGATGATCGCCCCCGTCATGTACTTCGAGGCATCCGAGGCGAGATAGAGGCAGAGGGCGGCGACATCGTCCACGTGACCGGCGCGGCCGATGGGGATGCGGTGCTTGAGGAGGTGGCGGCGGAACTCGGGAACGCCCTGGCCGATGGCGGTGTCGATGGTGCCGGGGGCGACCACGTTGACGCGGATCTCGTCCTGGACCAGCTCGACGGCGGCGGCGCGGGCAAGCTGGTGCACGCCGCCCTTGGACGCGACGTAGGGCGAGAAGTCGGGCGCGGCCACCGTGCCCAGGGCCGAGCCGATGTGGATGATGCTCCCGCCGCCGCGTTCACGCATGGCCGGGGCCACGGTCTTGGTCAGGATGAAGGCCCCGACCAGGTTGATACGCAGGACTTCCGAGAAATCGGCGGCGCTGATCTCGAGGAGGGCGGAGCGGAGGCGCACGGCCGCACAGTTGACCAGGCAGTCCACGCCGCCGTACTGCGCGCGTGCCTCGCCGACGAACCGCGCGACGTCGGCCTCGCTCCCCACATCTCCGCTCACCGCCGCCGCCATGCCACCCGCCTTCACGATGGCGTCCACCGTCTCGGCCAGCGGCTCGGGCCGCCGGCCGAAGACGACCACGCACGCGCCTTCCTGGCCAAAGAGCTCCGCGGTCGCCCGACCGATACCGGTGCCCCCGCCCGCGATGAGCGCGACCTTGCCCTCAAGCGCCGGCACAGCCATAGCTCCTGCAGAAGGTCTTCATCGGGCACCTCGGGCACTTGGGCTTGCGCGCCGTGCACCACGTCGCGCCGAAATCCATCAGGGCCTGATTGTAGTCATAGGCGCGTCCGGCGGGGACGAGAGATTCGGCGAGGTCCCACATGGTCTTTTCGCCGCGGAGCCGAGCCAGCCGCCGGACGCCCAGGAAGACCCGGCCGAGCACGCGCCGCACGTTGGTGTCCACGAGGGCGGCGTCCTTCCGATGCGCGAAGGCCAGGATGGCGCCGGCCGTGTACCGACCTATCCCGCCAAGGCGAAGAAGCTCCGCGCCCTGGTCGGGGAGCCGCCCGCCGTAGCGCGCCACCGTTTCGCGGGCGATGCCGTGGAGGTGCTCGGCGCGGCGATAGTAGCCCAGCGGGTACCAGGCCCGCGTCACGTCGCGGGCTCGCGCGCGCGCGAGCTGCTGGAAGGTCGGGTAGCGTCCGAGGAACTCACGATACTTCGGGATGACGCGATCGACCTGCGTCTGCTGGAGCATGATCTCCGAGACGAGGATGCGATAGGGATCGCGGGTACGGCGCCACGGGAGATCGCGGCCGTGTCGGGCGTACCAGGCGAGCAGGCGCCGATGGAAGCGCCGTCGCGCGAGGAGATCGGGAGGTGTCACGGCGGCCATTGTGACCGAGCCCCGAGCGGCTCGCAAGTTGACTTCGCGGCGAAGCACGTCACAATGGGGCCGTGCCCAGCCCGCTTCTCCTCCTCCCCCTCAATGACGCTCATCAGGCCGAAGGCGCCGTCTTCGGCGAGAGCTCCGGCTGGCTCGTGCCGCTTCGCTACGGCGATCCGATGGCGGAGCATCGAGCCGTGATGGGAGCCACCGGCCTCCTGGACCGCTCCATGGTCGGCAAGGTCGTCGTGACCGGGCGCGATCGAGCGACATTTCTCCAGGGCATGCTCTCGAACGACATCAAGGCTCTTCAGCCGGGGCAAGGGTGCCCCGCGGCATTCCTCGACGCCCACGGCAAGGTCGTCTCGCTGCTCGCCGTCTATGTCCTCGAGGACCGCATCCTTCTCGAGCTCCCCGCCGGATCGACGGACAAGTTTCTCCAGACGATCGACAAGTTCCTCATCTCGGAGAAGGCGTACTTCGAGGCCTCCGACGATGGCTATGTCGTGCTCTCCGTCCAGGGGCCCGGGGCCGAGAAGGCCCTCGCCGATCTTTCCGGAGCACCCCTGGCCGCCGAGCCCTACTCGCACCAGGAGGTCTCCATCGCGGGAGAGCCGGTGCGCATCGTTCGGCGCAGTCACGCGGCGAGTCCGGGCTTCGACTGCTGGGCGGCCGCGGCGCATGGCCCGGCTTTGTGGAAAGCGCTGCGCGAGGCGGGGGGCGCGCCCGTGGGCGCGGAGGCGGCCGAGGTGCTGCGCGTCGAGGCGGGCATACCAGCCTTCGGCGCCGACGTGGACGAGAATCTCATCCTGCCCGAGACGAGGCTCGATCAGCTCGTGAGCTACACGAAGGGCTGCTACATAGGCCAGGAGACCGTGGCGCGCGTCAAGTATCGCGGGCACGTCAATCGAGGCCTCTCCGGTCTCGTCGTCGAAGGCAAGGAGGTCCCCACGTCCGGCGATGTCGTCCTGGCCGAAGACAAAGAGGTCGGACGCGTCACCTCGGCCGTCCACTCCATCGCCCTCGGCAAGCCCATTGCGCTGGGCTATGTCCGCCGCGAGCATTTCGAGCCCGGGAGCGCGGTGGCGGTCCGCGTTCGTGACCAGCTCGTCCCCGCTCGCGTGGTCGAGCTTCCCTTCGTCAAGTCGGCCGCGTAGAGAGCGGGCGTGAGCGAGCACGCGCACACGAATCGCCTCGCCCGGGAGACGAGCCCCTACCTTCTCCAGCACCAGCACAATCCCGTGGACTGGTATCCGTGGGGGCCCGAGGCGTTCGAGCGCGCGCGGGCCGAGGACAAGCCGCTCCTCCTTTCCGTGGGCTACTCCGCCTGCCACTGGTGCCACGTCATGGAGCGCGAATCCTTCGAGAACGACGAGATCGCCGGGCTGATGAACCAGCTCTTCGTGAACATCAAGGTGGATCGCGAGGAACGGCCCGACGTCGACCAGATCTACATGCAGGCGGTCCAGGCCATGACGGGGCACGGCGGCTGGCCCATGACGGTATTCCTCACGCCGGAGGGCGTGCCCTTCTACGGCGGCACCTACTACCCGCCCGTGGATCGGCAAGGCATGCCGGGCTTTCCCCGGCTCGTCCAGTCCGTGGCCGAGGCCTACCGCTCGCGGCGCGGCGAGATCGTCGAGGCGGGGCGCCAGCTCCTCGAGCAGATGCGCCAGGGCGAGCGCTTGCGCAGCTCGGCGACCTTGCTCACCGACGAGATCCTGGTCGGGGCGTACCAGGCCTTTGCCCAGGAGTTCGACTCGCGCGAGGGCGGCATGGGCCGCGCCCCCAAGTTTCCCCAGCCCATGAACTGGGAGTTCCTGCTCCGCTTCTGGAAGCGCACCGGCAATGCTCACGCCCTCGACATGGCGCGCCTCACCTTGACCAAGATGGCGCGGGGGGGCATGTACGACCAGATCGGCGGGGGCTTTCACCGCTACTCGGTGGATGGACAGTGGCTGGTGCCGCACTTCGAGAAGATGCTCTACGACAACGGCCAGCTCGCCTCGCTCTACCTCCACGCCTGGCTCGCCACGGGCGACGCGGAGTACCGCCGCGTCTGCGAGGAGACGCTCGACTACATCCTCCGCGAGATGACCCATCCGTCCGGGGGCTTCTTCTCGGCGCAGGACGCCGACTCCGAGGGCGTCGAAGGGAAGTTCTTCGTGTGGTCCCCCGAGGAGATCGCGGCGATCCTCGGCGATCCTGAGATGACGCGCGCGGCTCTCGCCTACTGGGGAGTGGACGACGGGGCCAACTTCGAGGGAGGCAGCATTCTCTGGGTGCCCCGGCCGCCCCCCGATGTGGCCGAGGCGCTGGGGCTGACCGTGGAGCGCCTCGCCGAGCTGATCGCCGGGGCCCGGGCGCGTCTGTACGAGGCGCGGGAGAAGCGAGTGCACCCCGGTCTCGACGACAAGGTGCTCGCCTCATGGAATGGCCTCGCCCTGAGCGCCTTCGCCGAGGCCGGGCGCGTGCTCGCCCGCGCGGACTATCTCGCCGCCGCGACCAGGAATGCCGAGCTCGTCGTTACCCAGATGAGGGACGGCGAGCGACTGCTCCGCTCCTGGAAAGACGGGCGGGCCAAGATCAAGGGCTACCTCGAGGACTACGCCATGGCCGGCATGGGGCTCCTCGCCCTCTACGAGGCCACGTTCGAGCGGCGCTGGCTCGACGAGTCCCGCCGTCTCTGTGACCAGGCCCTCGGGCTCTTCTGGGACGAGGAGCACGAGACCTTCTTCGACACGGGCGCCGACCAGGAAGCACTCGTCGTGCGCCCGCGAAACCTCTTCGACAATGCGGTCCCCTGCGGGACGTCGGTGACCATCGAGTGGCTCTTGCGACTGGCCGTCTTCTTCGGCGAGGCGCGCTACGAGCAGCGGGCCCTCACGGCCCTCCGCCCCATGGCCGATCTCATGCGTCGTTACCCCTCAGGCTTCGGCCGCTACCTCGCCGCCCTCGACTTCCAGCTGGGACCCGTGGCCGAGGTCGCCCTCGTCTGGCCCAGCGCCGGCGATCCGGGAGCTCTGGTCCAGGCGACATTTGGCCGCTACATGCCCAACCGTCTCGTGGCCGGCGCGCCGGCGGGCTCGCCCGGTGGCGCGGGGCTGCCGCTCCTGGCCGAGCGGCCGGCCGTGGACGGGACGGCGACGGCGTATGTCTGTCGCCACTTCGTCTGCCAGCTGCCCGTCACCGACCCCGTTGCCCTCGCTGGACAGCTTGACGCTGGGGTATAATCCGGCTGTCGTCGCTGGGGGAGGTTTCCTGAGAACCGGGTGCGGCCCGGGACCCCTCGAACCTGCACTGGGTAATTCCAGCGAAG
>Ga0137409_10002951_pt1 | contig 18087 bp, 19 predicted proteins | sample CZODoug1_16funga_FD_122059 | JGI IMG/M metagenome (GOLD analysis project Ga0137409, IMG submission 122059) | Vadose zone soil fungal communities from Angelo Coast Range Reserve, California, USA - CZODoug1_16fungal (Hybrid Assembly) | ecosystem: Environmental > Terrestrial > Soil > Vadose zone... | reverse complement strand
AATCGGCATCGGGCTGCATTTCGGGGAGGCTGTGATCGGGCACGTAGGCTCCTCAACCCGTCACGATTATACAGCAATCGGCGACGTGATCAATGTCGCCTCGCGCCTGGAAGGCCTGACCAAGGAGGCGGGCTATCGCGTCGTGGTGTCGCACGTGGTTGCCGGGCATCTGGGAACGGTTGACGGGCTGACTCCCCTCGGCCCGATGGCGATCAAGGGGCATACACCGGTGGAAGTCCATGGATATGGCAAAGCCGGCGGCTAACCGTAAAGTTTCCGCGCCAGCTTGAAGCGGGGCGTGGATGAGGCCGGCTTTCAGGCCATAATTCGCAGCACGCTGCTGGGCACAGTGCGCAGGTGTCGAGCGCTCGACGGGCAGGGCATACAAAACGAATGTTGCTTGGGGAGGGAGAAATGAGCATGACGCAATTCAGTCCGTGTTGGCGTTCCCTCCTTGGTGTGATTGCATTCTCGTCGGTGTTGGGAGGCGTCGCGACGCCGGCTTCGGCGCAAAGCATCGCCTTGGTAACCGACCTATCCGGCCGGGTGACCGGGCCGGGTGCTGTCACCATCCTGTCCGAGATCGCGAACGACGCGCGCCTGCAGCTTGAGCCGGGCGCGCGGCTGGTCGCACTCTACCTCAAGTCGGGCGACGAGTACACCTTCAGTGGCCCTGCGCAGATCCAATTCCGTGCCGCCGAGCCACTGGTCGTGAGCGGCGCGAAGCCTCAGAAGAATGCGAATCCCCTCGGCAAGGGCAGCAACGTCACTATCCGGCCGGTAAACGTGGCCCAGGCGGCGTACGTCATGCGCAGCGGGCGGCCCACGGCGCGCATCAGGCTGCTGACGCTTTCCGGTACCAAGACGCTCGAGGCGGCGCCGGAGTTCCACTGGCAAGGGGTCGAGCAGGGCGCCCGCTACCGATTCGAGATTACGGACGACACCGGGAAGTCCCTGCACGAGTCCGAGATGGACGGGACATCCATCAGGCTGCCGCCGGCTTTGCAGTTGCGGGAAGGCGTGAGCTATACGTGGGAAGTGTCGACGCGTGCGGCGGACGGCAGGCGCTACGTGAGCGCCGGCGACTTCAGCATTGCCACTGCGGAGGTTCGTGCGCAGGCGCAGGCGCTGCGCCCGGCAGCGGGCGCGCCGGTCTCCGAGCGCGTAGCCTACGCCGCCTGGCTCGAACAGGTGGAGCTGCGCGACGAGGCGCGCAAGTACTGGCGCATGCTTTCTGCCGAGCGGCCGCAAGACGACAGGCTGAAGGCCCTCGCGACGGAGTAGAAATTCCCGAGGTGTCAATGCCGCGGCGCGCCGCTCGCATCCGCCATGACCCGCGGCGCCTCCTTTCTCACGAATTCCATGAAGGTCTCGGTGACGAAGGACAGCCGCTTGCCGACCGGGTACACCAGATGCCAGTGCGATTCGACCGGGAAGCCTTCCACGTCGAGCATGGCAAGCCGTCCGAAATCGGCGCCAAGGCCGAGCGAGTAGCGGTACAAGATCGAGGTTCCCAGTCCCGCCAGCATGGTTTCCCGGATGGCCTCGTTGCTGCCGAGTTCCATGTCCGCCAGCGGCTCGAGCCCATGGCGGGCGAACAGGCGCTCGGTAATCATCCGCGTCCCGGAGCCGGGCTCGCGCATGAGCAGCGGTTCCGTGGCGAAACGCTCGAATGGGATCCTGCGCTCGCCCGCAAGCGGGTGGTCGGCGCGCGCGAATACGACCAGGGGATTGGCAAGGATGCGCTGGACTACCACGTCGTCGTCCTCCGGCGGGTTCGAGAAAACGTAGAGATCGTCCATGTTCCCGGCCAGGCGGTCGAGCACCGACTTGCGGGAATTGACGTGCAGCGAAATCCCGATGCCGGGATGGAGCTTCGAGAACGCCGCGAGCAGGCGCGGCACCAGGTACTTGCCGGACGTGCTGGTTGCGACCCGCAGCGAGCCTGATTTCAAGCCGCGAATGTCCGCGAGCGCGCTCTCGACGCTGTCCAGGGTCCTGAATATGTCCTGGCAGGCTGAGTAGAGCTCGCGCCCTGCGCCGGTGGGGTGGACGCGCTTGCCGATTTGCTCCAGCAACGGCAGCCCGACGGTCTCGGTGAGCTTGCGGATCTGGACCGAGACCGTGGGTTGCGCCAGGTACAGCTCCTCGGCGGCGCGGGTGAAGCTGCCGTGGCGCGCTACGGCCTCAAACACGCGCAGCTGCGGCAGCATGCCGTGCTTCAGGTAGCGTCGTATCTTGCCTTGTTGCATGGGTTTCCTCGCGTCAGCAATCAACGTCGGTCAACCCGCATGCCGGGCGCGCGCTGGCGACGCCCAAAAAGCAATGCGGCCTTTACCTCGGACGGGGCAAAGGCCGCAAACAAAAAAGACCTTGCCTGTCTGGGCAAAGGTCTCGCTTACAACGTTACCGTTGTCGACGTGGCCGGAGAGACTCCTCGTATTGACGACCACGCCGCTGCGACGCCTCGGTACTGCAAATGGGCGCCGCTCAAGCTACTCCCCTTTGGAGGGGCGCCCCGAATCACTCCGGGGCACGGACGATTTTTATCATGGGTGGCGCCAACGGGTCAACGCTTCCAGTCATTACGATTCGTAATAGGTGCGATGAAGAAGTTGCAATTCATGCATTTTTTTCAATGACATGCATTGCCAATGTTCATTTCACGGGGGCACCCGAGTCTGCGCAAAATGACCCATCCCGAAACGGAGGAGGAATCCGGAAATGGAGTTGTTCTCTACGGAGTTCCTGTCGGCACTGATGGCCATCGTCGTCATCGACCTGGTCCTGGCGGGCGACAATGCAATCGTGATCGCGCTGGCGGCGCGCAATCTGCCGCCGCAGCTGCGCACCAAGGCCATCGTGTGGGGCACTTTCGGCGCCATCGCCGTGCGCACGGCGATGACGCTCGTCGTGGTCTGGCTGCTGAAGGTGCCGGGCCTGCTGTTCCTGGGCGGCACGGTACTGGTCTGGATCGCGTACAAGCTGCTCGCCAGTAACAACGGGGGTGAGCATCACAAGGTAGACGCCGCGGCGGGATTCTGGAGCGCGATGAGGACCATCGTCGTCGCGGACGCGTTGATGGGACTGGACAACGTATTGGCGGTCGCTGGCGCTGCGCAGGGGAGTTTCCTGCTGGTGGTGCTGGGGCTGCTGATCAGCATCCCGATCGTGATCTGGGGCAGCCAGCTGATCCTGAAATGGGTCGAGCGTTTCTCGGTCATTGTATACGCCGGCGCCGGGGTACTCGCCTGGACCGCCGTGAAGATGATGGCCAGCGAGCCGCTGGTGGAGGCGTGGATCGCGCAGCACCCGCCGGTCGCATGGGTCGCCTATACCGCCGTCATCGGTGGCGTGCTGAGCAGCGGCTTCATGGCGAATCACGGCAAGGCCAGGGCGCGCGTGGCATCACACCTGGTGGAGATAACGGTAACACCGGTCCCGGCCACTGCCGGGACCGGCATCACAAACGGAGGCAACGCCATGGTCAAAGTCCTGATTCCGGTGGACGGTTCCGCCAATTCACTGAAGGCAGTGCAGCACGTCGTCAATCGTTTCATCGAAAACCACCTGATGGAAGTTCACCTGCTGCACGTGCGCACGCCGCTTACCCAGAACGCGGCGCGCTTCATCAGCAAGCGCAACCGTGCATCGTGGCATCGTGAAGAGGCCGACAAGGCGCTCGCGTCCTCGCGCGGCATGCTGGAGAAATTCGGCATTCCGCATGCGGCGCACGTCGAGCTAGGCGACCGGGCGGAGACGATAGACCGCGTGGCGCAGCGCCTGCGCGTGAACCAAATCGTGATGGGCACGGCGCGCAAGAACTCGCTCACCCGACTGGTCGAGGATTCCGTCACCAACCGGGTGCTGGAGCTGGTCCAGGTGCCGGTCGAAGTGGTGGCGGGGGAGGCCATTTCCGCGATCGAGCGCATCGGTGTTCCCGCCGGCCTCGGTGCCGCCCTGGCATTGCTGATCGCCGCGGCTGATTGATTCCTTGGCTATCGGCCATCAGCCATCAGCTGTCAGCGGTCGGCTATAAACTGCCGGCCGGGTGATCTTGGCTTCCTGATCAGGGCCGACGGCATGCTCGCGTATGACGATCAACGATCGGCGGTCAGCTTTAGTTTTTGCACTAAGTAGGTCAGCATTTTCTTTATCTCAATCAATCTCCTCGATAAGTTCTGATGTTCGACCTTTGAGATGAAATTGAGATCACAGGCCAGTAACAAATGATATTCAAGTTCACTGGCTGAACCGATGGCCATCTGCAGAAACCGGGCGAAATCCGCATCGCTTCCCCGGCCGCAACCCTCCGCAATATTTGCCGGTATTGAATTCGCTACGCGGCGTATCTGGGCAGTCAATGCAAACCGCTCTATTTTTGGAAATACAGCGGTTGTCTTATACGCTGACAGCGTAAGTTCATGGACCTTGCGCCAGACCAGTAGGTCTCGAAAATCCTTCATAAGCGCCTTAACGCATGTCTTGGCAGTTGGCTGACAGCTGATTGCTGACCGCTGATGGCCGGTCTCTGGGGCACATGCTAGGATTGCCGCTCGAAAGATAGCGGCCCGTCACGGGCACCCCGGGGCAAATAAATGGCGGATTTCCGCTACGCGCACGCCAACGCCATGGATTGGCGGGAAGCGGCTGCTTCCTGTATCGCACAACTGGGGCAGGGCCCCGCGAATCTCGGCTTTCTATTCGCGACCGACCAGCTCGTCGACCACCTCGACGATATCCTGGCGCTCTTGAGAAGCAAGACCGGCGTGCCTCACTGGGTGGGTGCGGTCGGCATCGGTGTTTGTGCCAGCGGCCGGGAGTACCTCGACGATTCGGCTATCGTGGCGATGGTGGGCGACTTCGAGCCGGACAGCTTCCGCGTTTTTTCGGGGATTTCGAGCGTTGCCGACGTCGACAATGTCGCGCTCACGTGCGGAGGCGCGGCGCCGAATTTCGCAATCGTCCACGCCGATCCCTACAGCCGCGACATCGCCGAGCTGGTGAACAAGCTCGCGGGCAAGGTCGAGAGCGGGTTCCTGGTGGGCGGCCTCACCAGCTCGCGCCGGCAGAACCTGCAAATCGCGGACGGCGTGGTGGAAAGCGGGTGCTCGGGCGTGTCGTTTTCCGACAGCGTGACCGTAGCCACCCGTCTCACCCAGGGCTGCTCGCCGATTGGGCCCAAGCATGCAATCACCACGAGCCAGCAGAACGTCATCATCAGCCTGGACGGACGCCCGGCGCTCGACGTGTTCAAGGAAGACATTGGTGAGGCGCTGGCCCGCGATCTCAATCGCATTGGTGGCCAGATCTTCGCGGGGTTGCCGATACCGGGCAGCGACACTGGCGACTACCTGGTGCGCAACCTGGTCGGCATAGACCCCGCCAACAAGCTGATTGCCATCGGCGAACTGGTGCAGCAAGGCTCCAGCGTCATGTTCTGCCGGCGCGACACGAAGACCGCCAACGAGGATATGACGCGCATGCTGGACAGCATCCGCAAGGGGCTGTTTTCGCGCCCGCGCGGCGGCCTTTACTATTCCTGCCTCGGACGCGGCGCGAGCCTGTTCGGCCCCAATTCCGAGGAACTGAAGATGATCCGCGAGGCGCTGGGGGACTTCCCGCTGGTGGGGTTTTTCTGCAACGGAGAGATCTCGCACAACCGGCTCTACGGCTACACCGGCGTGCTGACGCTGTTCGTATGAAATCAGTTATCAGCGGACAGCTGTCAGCCAGGACGCGCTTTGCTTCAGGCTGAATGTGATAGCTGAGCGCTGAAAGCCATCTCAAAATGACTTCACTCGACCGCATCTTCGCCATGCTGCCGCTGACCTGGCTGGATGCGGCGGCACTGGTACTGTTCGTGGCGACGTGGGCGGGCTACCAGTGGTACTCGGATTACAGCGAAACAGCCCGGCCCCGCCTCAACCGGGAGATGGACCGCTATATGCGCGAGTGGCTGGTGCGCATGGCGGAGCGCGACAACCGCATGGTGGACATCAACGTGCTGCGCAACCTGACGCGCAGCTCGCAATTCTTCGCATCCACCACCATGCTGATCCTCGGGGCGCTGGTGGCGCTGATGGGCTACGCGGAAAAGGCGGCGAGCGTGGTGGCAGAGCTGCCGTTCACGCAGCAGACCAGCGAGCGCATCTGGGAGTTCAAGGTCCTGGTCCTGCTGACGATCTTCGTCTATGCTTTCTTCAAGTTTTCGTGGTCGATTCGCCAGTTCGGCTTCAGCTCGATCCTGGTAGGCGCGACCCGCAAGGCGATACCCACCCCCGAGGATTACGCGGTGCACACCGACCGCATCGCGGCGATCGTTTCCTTTGCAAACCGCAATTTCAACCAGGGACTGCGCGCCTATTATTTCGGCGTTGCGGCGCTGTCCTGGTTCCTCCACCCGGCGCTGATGATTGCCATGACGCTGGGCGTGATCTACGTGCTGTACCAGCGCGAATTCCGCTCGCAGACGCTCGAGCTGCTGCTGCGGGAATAAGAGTCGTCTCCGAGAGGCTGTTTCAATCTCAATGAAACAGCCCCTCATGTAGGGGGGCATGAGGGGGTATCCCCTCATTACCGATTTTAATAACGAGGAGAGCAAATGAAGGCAATACCAGGCATGTGCTACTACCGGGCGCTCGCTATGGCGGGCGCGCTGGCCTTTTCCACCGGCACGGCGTGGGGCCAGGCGGCATGGAAGCCCGAAAAGCCGGTGGAGATCGTCACTTCGTCGGCGGCCGGCGGCAGCAACGACCACGTGGCGCGCGTGATCCAGAGAATCATGCAGGACAGCAAGCTGGTCCCGGTCCCGGTATCGGTGCTCAACAAGGCGGGCGGCAACCAGACCCTGTCGCGCGCCTACCTGCAGGCGCACCCGGGCGACGCCCACTTCATGGACATCGGCAACCCGACGCTGATTTCCAACCACATCATGGGCATCACGCCGCAGCATTTCAGCGACTTCACCGCCATCGCGCTGCTGATCAACGAGTACTCCGTGTTCACGGTGCGCGCCGACTCGCCCCTGCGCAACGTCAAGGACCTGATCGCGCGCCTCAAGGCCGACCCGGAGTCCCTGACCTTCGGCGTGAGCAATCTCGGCGGCACCAATCACCTGACGCTGTCGATGGCGATGAAGGCCGGCGGTATCGACCCCCGGAAACTGAAGGTGGTGGTGTTCAAGACCAATGCCGAATCCACCACCGCGGTCATGGGCGGCCATATCCAGATGGTGGCCGCTTCCATACCGTCGGTCATCGGCCAGATCAAGGCCGGCACCGTGCGCGCCATCGCCATCGGCGACCAGCAGCGCATGACCGGCGTGATGGCGAATATCCCGACGCTGCGCGAGCAGGGGATAGACGTGTCGCTGTCGAACTGGCGGGCGCTCATCGGGCCCAAGGGGCTGACGCCCGCCCAGATCGCTTACTGGGAGAACGTGCTGGCCAAAGTCGTCACGACCGACGAGTGGAAGAACGAGCTGGAGGCGCAGAACTGGGACGGCCGCTTCCTCCGCAACAAGGAATTCACCCAGTACATGGAAAAGGAATACGTCGCCACCAAGGCTATCCTGAGCGACATGGGGATGGCGAAGTAACCGGTGAAGGATCGGGAGATCGCGAGGTCGGGAGGTCGCGAGATTAAAAAAGACGGCCGGGGATCCCCGGCCGCTTGTTTTTCACTGGCTGTCTTGACTGGGTCTGCTTTCAGCGAGGTCCAGTCACAAGTCACCAGTCACCGTGCTGAAGGCGATCAGGCGGCGCGCTTCTGCTGGCCTGCCGCGCGGGCTTTCGCCGGCAGCCCGGTGGCCTCGAGGTCGGCGCGCATCTGTTTCTTCGATTCCTCGGTCATTTCGGCGCAGGGCACGCGCACCGGGCCGCCCACCATGCCGATGCACTCCATCCAGAGCTTCTGCTCGGCGATGGCCATGCGCCCGCCGCTACCGTAGCCGGGGATCCACTTCGCCAGTACGGACCGCAGCGGGTTAATGCTGCGGCAGATCTCGGCGGCCTTGTTCAGGTCGCCGGCAAGCGCCGCGCGAGTGTAGTCGTTGACCGGCAGGTAGCCGGGCACCTGGTAGAGGTGCGGGCAGTAATTGAGCAGCCAGCGGTCGCCCGCAATGGCGATGTTGTAGAACCACGGCGCTTCGTCGGCAACGCTCACTTCCACGTCGTGTCCGATCGCATCGCGCAGCGCGGTGGTCGGCGCCATTTTGCCCACGCCCTGCTTGAAGCCGGCGATGTTCGGTATCCCTGCGAGCCGTTTGGCGAGCTTGGCGGAGATGGGGTAGGTGGCCTCGGTATTGAACAGCACGATGCCGATATCCACCTTGTCCGCGATGAACTTGTAGTAGTCGTACACCGCGTCGTCCCCGCGCGCGGCGACGTAGGGCGTCAGGATGATCACGAAATCCACGCCGGCCGCCTGCGCGTGCTGGGTGAGCTTCAGCGCCTCGTACGGGTTCTGGTGGTGGCAGCCGGCGATTAGCGGGATGCGGCCTTTGGCGACGTCCACGTTGATCTCGACGAGGCGCATGCGTTCCTCGTTGGTCATGGACCAGAACTCGCCGACGTTGCCGATGCAGTAGTGGCCCTCGAGCTTGAGCTTCGAGATGCAATGCTCCAGGTTGGCGGCATTGCCCTTCTCGTCCAGCTTGTCATCGGCCGTGAAATTCGTCGGCAGCGCGGTCCACACGCCTTGCAGGACCTTTTTCGCGTATTCCTTGGCTTCGTTCTTGCGGTATTTCATGCGGTCCTCCGCCTGAAGGGGAATGCTCGAGTGAGGATAGCAGATCGCTCCCGGCGCGGCCAACCGGAATCATTCCATTATCTGGACGAAATCGCGCTTGGATGGCAGATGCGCGTGGCGCGCGCCGGCACCGGCTGCTATTCTCGCGACTCTCGCCGACGTTGGATGACAAAAAAGGGAGGAGGGCGATGAAACTCGAACGGATTGCGCGAACCGTGGTTTGGACTTCGGCGCTGCTGTTTCTTTCCGCGAGCGCTGCCTGGAGCCAGCCTTGGCGGCCGGGCAAGGTGACGGAGTTCATCACGTCCTCGGATGCTGGGGGCAGCAACGACCAGGTGGCACGTGCCATGCAGAAGATTCTCCAGGACACGAAGCTCATGACGACGCCGATCGCCGTCATGAACAAGCCGGGCGGCAACCAGACGCTGGCGGTCATTTACCTCACCCAGCGCACGCCGGATGCCCATTTCCTGCTGCTCGCGAACCCGACCGTCTTTACCAACCACATCAGCGGTATCACCCCGTTGGGCCCTGCCGACATGACTCCGGTCTCGCTGCTGCTGGTCGAGCACACGCTGATTACGGTGAAGGCCGATTCGCCGATCAGGAACATGCGCGATCTCGTGGAGCAGCTGAGGAAGGACCCGGAATCCCTGGCGGTGGGCATCGTCAGTCGCGGCGGGCCCAATCATCTCGCCCTGTCACAGGCACTCAAGTCGGCCGGCGTGGATGCAAAGCGGGTCAAGGCCGCCGTATTCAAGACCAACGCCGAATCCATGACCGCGCTGGTGGGCGGGCATTTGCAAGTGGTGGCCTCGTCGGTGAGTTCAGCGATGGCGCAGGTGAAAGCGGGCAACGCGCGTGCGCTGGCCATCGCGTCGCCACAGCGCCTGGGCCTGCTCCCGGACGTGCCGTCGCTGCGCGAGCAGGGAATCGAGTCGTGGGTGTCGAACTGGCGCGCCATGCTGGGCCCGAAGGGCATGACCGCCGCGCAGATTGCCTACTGGGAGGAAGTCTTCGCGAAGATGGCCGCAACCGATGAATGGAAGAAGCAGCTGGAAATCCAGGGATGGGACGGGCAGTTCCTGCGCAGCGCTGAATTCACCAGGTACCTGGACAAGGAATACGCCGCGACTCGCAGCATCATGATCGAGATGGGGATAGCCAAATAGCCGGGCCCGGCTATTTGAAGAGAAAAGGGGAAAGGGAAAAGTGAAAAGGTCGACCCACGATCCACAACCCACGATTCACGGTTCATGCAGATAATCGACACCCACGCGCACTGGTACCCGCAGGAATTCATTTCGCTGCTCGATCGCGAGGCTGCCGCCAATGGCGGCAAGATGGAGCGGAACGCGAAGGGCGTTCCGTTGTTCTCGTTACCGGGCTTGCTGCCGCATTCGGCGATGCCGCCTCTCATGGTCGAGCCCGATCTCGTGCTTGGGGAAATGGACAAACGCGGTATCGGCACTTATGTGCTGGGGTTGACCAACCCGATGGTCTACTGGGCGCCGGCGTCGTTCGGGCTCAAGCTCGCGCAGACCTGGAACGAAGCGTCGTCCGCGGTGTGCCAAAAGTTCCCCGGCCGCTTCGTCGGCACGATCCAGGTGCCGATGCAGGCGCCGGAGCTGGCGGTGAAAGAGATCGAGCGGGCGGCGAAGCTGCCGGGCCTGCGCACTGCGTACATGGCGACCCATATTAACGGCAGGAACCTCGACGACAAGGCGTTCTGGCCGGTGTACGAGCGCTGCGAGGGCCTCGGGCTGCCGATCTTCCTGCACCCGCTGTACCCCTGCGGCGGCGAGCGCATCGCCAATCATTTCATGCGCAACCTGTGCGGGAATACCTACGAGAATGGCCTGGCGGCGGCTTCGCTGGTTTTCGGCGGGGTCATGGACGCGTTCCCGAAGCTGACCGTAATGCTGCCGCAGGCAGGCGGCACTTTCCCGTGGCTGATCGGGCGTTTCGACCGCGGCGTGCAGGTGCGGAAGGAACTGGCGCACATGAAGCAGCCGGCGAGCGCGTACCTGAGGCGCTTTTACTACGACACCGTGAGCCACCACCCGCAGATCATGAAGTTCCTGACCGAGCTGGTGGGTAGCGACCGCGTCGTGCTGGGCAGCGACTACAACCAGGACATGAGCTGCGAGCGGCCGGTGGAGTTCGTCGAGTCGGTGCCCGGACTGACGGCGCAGGATCGGCAACTGATTCTCAGCGAGAATGCCAAACGGCTCCTGCGCCTGTAACAGCGTGACAAGTGATAGGTGATAGGTGATAAGTGATAAGGGTCAATTCTTCCGCGCTCGCGCGGGAACGAGTCCTATCACCTATCACTTATCACTCATCACGCATTTGAAGAAGGAATGGAATGAGCATTGATCTGCACGCGCACTGGTTTCCGCAGCCGTGGATAGACCTGCTGCTGAAGGAAGCCGAGGGGAACGGCGCAAAAATGGGGAAGAGCGAGAAAGGGCACCCGATGATCGATATCATCGGCGTGCCGCTCAAATCGGTGTTCCGGCCCGACATGGTCGAACCCGACATCATCCTGAAGAGCATGAACGACGCGAAGGTGGACGTGCGCGTGATGTCGCTCACCAACCCCATGGTGTACTGGGCGCCCCCCGCATTCGGGCTGAAGCTGTCGCGAGCCTACAACGACGCATGCGTGGCGCTGCACCGGGCCCACCCGGACCGTTTCCTTGGCACCATCATGCTGCCGCTACAGGCGCCGGAGCTGGCCGTGCAGGAGTTGGACCGCGCCTCGAAGCTGCCGGGGATGCGTGCCGTCTACATGGCGATGCACGTCGGCGGCAAGAACGTGGACGAAAAAGCGCTGTGGCCGGTCTACCAGCGCTGCGAGGAGCTGCGGCTGCCGGTCCTGATGCACCCGGTCAACCCGCTGGGCATCGAGCGCATGCGCCAGTTTCACATGCGCAATCTATGCGGCAACCCTTATGAGGCAGGCATTGCGGCCGCCTCGCTGATTTTTGGCGGAGTGCTGGATGCGTTTCCGAAACTCGACTTCATGCTGCCGCACGCGGGCGGCATCTTCCCGTGGCTGATCGGCCGTTACGACAAGGGCGCGGCGGTGAGAAAGGAACTGGCGCACATGAAGCAGCCGCCGAGCGCCTACCTGCGGCGCTTCTATTACGACACCGTGAGCCACCACCCGAAGCTCATCCGCTTCCTGATCGACCTGGTCGGCGCCGATCGCGTCGTCATTGGCAGCGATTACAACTTCGACATGGGCTACGAGCAGCCGGTGGAGTTCGTGGAACAGGTGCCCGGGCTTACGGCGCAGGAGCGGCAATTGATTCTCAGCGAGAATGCCAAGCGTCTCCTGCGCCTGTAACAATGTGACAAGTGATAGGTGATAGGTGATAAGGCTTCCGCGCAGCGGAGTTTTTAACCCCTATCACTTATCACATATCACCCGTCACGCTTTCAGAAGGTGGAGCCGGGCTGCTTCAGGAACTTGATCTCTTCGGGGGTCGAGACGCGCCCGAGGATCTTGTTGCGATGGGGGAAGCGGCCAAAGCGCTCGATAATGTCGCGGTGGCGTCGTGCGTAGTTGAGAAAGCCCTGGTATTCCCCGCGGTGGGTCTCGGCGACCGTCCTGGCAAGTCCGTCGAAACAGCGCACGCCCAGTCGCTGGAGCTCGAGGTCTTCCGCGTGTTCGAACGGCAGGTAGAAAAACGTGCGTTGGGCGGGAATCAGCTTTCGGTCCATCCCCGCGTCGACGCCCGCCACGGCGATTTTCTGCGCCACTGTGTCCCGCGCGAAGGCGCGAGCGGTGTCGCGGTGAATGTGGCGCGAGAACTGGTCGAGCACGACGATCAGAGCCACCGCCGCCTGCGATGACCCGCCCCATCCCTTGTCGAGCTCGCCCCGCGACGCGCGCTCGTGCAGCGTGCCGAACCGTTCCCTGATTTCATTATCGTATTTGCGGCCATCGCCGAACCACATCTTCTGCTTCGCCGGATCGAGCGCGCCGTCGGCTCCGCAACTGCCGAACCAGAAGTCGAGGACTTGCTCGATTTCGTTCAAATTAGCCGCCAAGTCTGTCCTGAGCGAGTTGAAGGGACGCCAAGAAAGGCAGAACAATGATCGAACCGCCGAGACGCCGAGAGAAACAGAGAATAGACGCTCTGGCGAGGCGCCCCCATCCTACCTTCCCCCGCAAACGGGGGAAGGGGATAACCAGAATTAACAAATTCAGATCGAAATATTCCCCTCCTGCCCGAGGAGGGGTGGCGCATAGCGCTGGGGTGGTGGGAGCGAACCGCCGAGGCGCAGAGAGAACCGGGGTTAATTAAAGCTTCTGCCCTTTAGCAGGCTGGCCTGGGAGCAAAAAAGTCTTGGGGTATTTTCCTTCGCCGCAGATCTTGAAGGAGCCGAAGTCTTTGTACCAGGTCCCGTCCGGCGCATCCGGTTCCGACTCTCTCCACGTCTTCAGTTGGTAGAGGTCTTCCGCGGTGATCTTGCGCTCGCGCAGCCGGTCGAACAGGTGGTCGCGGAGCGCGGGCGGGAGCCCGGTCCACTGGATCTTCGGCATTACTTACCGAAGGTCATGCGGGCGAGTTCTTCCTTGAGACGCTTTTGCTCCTCCGGATCGCGGGAGCGCGCCAGGCGGTCGGCGAGGCCCAGGAAACGCTCTTTTTCCTGTTCCCGAGTGTCGAGTCCGGACTCGATGAGATCGACGATGACCCGGTTGGCGCTGGTCTTGCTGGTTTGCGCCAGGGATTTCACCCTGCGCGCGACGCGCGCGGGGAGACTGACGCTTTGACGTACCGACTTGTCCGCGATTGGCATGATGTCAGAATACACCAGTATGCACCACAATGCACCAACGAGCCGCTAAGACGCCAAGAGAAACAAGAATAATGGAACCGCAGAGACGCAGTGAGAACCAAAATAGACAGGATTAACAGGATTAACAAAATTCAAAAACTCGACCCACGATCCATCAAGTCTAAGAGCGAATAGTGATTACCGTGGATGTGCGGCAGAGTGAAATATTACAATAACTATTTTATATTTAATGTTTTTAATGAGCTTGCCTCATTTATTCTGTTAGCGTTGAAACGTGACCATTCTAAGGTCGGCTTTTCGATGCCCAGCCCCCATTAATTTAACTAGTTCTTTGACCTCGAAAATATTCTTCTTAGGTACATACAGTATCTTAGTATTCCTAATCACTCCATGTTGTGACGATTCGCTCATCGGAATTGAGGGAACAAAGAACTCCAGCAGGTAACCTTCCATAACGAATAGAAACGATACGTACCGACTTTCTATACGCGGGATAGGGGAAACGATAAGCTGCTTAATGTTTTGGTCCGAAAACCCTCCTTTACTCGATGGCGTCGGATCAAAAAGTTGGCTGATTCGACAGCCCAATTTCTTGGAACTCAATGGATTTTTCGAAAGCAACGATGTCCTTGCCTCTTCTAACAGAGGATTGGGCAGGATCACTTTAGAAAAAGGAATAATTGTCGACACTGCGGCACGCCAAAGTAAGGACGTGAAGAAGAGCTTAAGCTTCTCATAGCTCACGCCCTTAAGTGTTATTCCATCCTTGTGCCGATGAAATACATCCTTTTGATTACCGCGCAGAATTTCTACGACATACTTCTCATAAGTAGCGAGATGGCTTTCACACTGCGAGCAGAGGAGGTATTCACTCCAGCTATCGATGCTGTATTGCGCGGGTGTATTTGTTGAATCGTCAAAGGCAATGAGCCTCCCAGCATTACGTTGTTTTATTCTTCGAAAAAATGCATTTGGGATGATGTGTGAGCGCAGGAGTACTCTAGTTTGATGACAGAGAGCGCAGATACCTTCGGCCATAGATTTTAAATCTAATGCTGCCATTTATCACCTCGTACTGGAGAACGAAGCCTGCTGGCACGGGGGCGGTGTGTGATGGCTGTTTTGGTGATGTCACGCAGGCGCGCGAGGTCGCGCCATGGCTTCTTGTGCCAGTAGCGCCGCGCTGCTCCTGAAGGTGATGGTAGGACAAATAGCCTTGTCTCACCGACCTTCTCAGGCAACAGCCCGTAGCCGACAGGATAGCCAATGAATTCTTCGGCAGCACGCTTGCTCGTGAACGCGAGTACGCGAGGGCGATACCGTCGTATCTTGGCAAGCAATCCATTGCGATCAAAATGCCCGTCAGAAAGAATCCGGTCTGACCCGGCGATAGTCTTCGCCAGATCAGTGAGCCCGAGATCGTATTGCTTGATGCACTTGTATTCCTCTGGTTTCAGACGGCGAGGGGTGAAGCCAACCTCGAACAGGGTGCGCCAAAAGGCATTCCCAGGATCAGCGTAGTACGCCCGACGACGAGCGGAAGCTGTGCCCACCGCAGTGCCGCAGAACACTACAGCGAGGCCTGGGGCAAGCAGATCGCGCAACACGTTCATGATGCATCTAATGTCATGTTGAGCGGCGCACCGCGACAACCGGCGATGCTGCCGCTGCGCTCGCGGCGCGTCCGCTCCTACTAAAGTTAGGTTGCCCGTTCACGCCTGGTGTGCCTCACGGCCTTCACGCAGGTGTTCCTGATACCGAACATTCGCGCTGCACGGCGTATCATGAAACGCATCCACATCGTCTTCATGTTCTATCAGGTACTCGTACAAATACCGCACGCTATCGAGCGCTGGCTGGAGTCGCGGAATTCGCATTTTGTTGAGCTCGTCAAGATGCGCAACGAACTTGTCCCGGTACGCACGTACCTCGAGTCGATACGCCTCGAACCCCGTTTCATTGAGACCCGAATGCTCGTATAGGCCCAATAGGAATGCGTCAGAGTCGGTGCGCATTTTGACCGGTGATGCTGAGCCCTTAGATCACCGAAAAGCTTGCACCACTCAAGCATGCAGGTATCAATGAAGTTGCCATTTAGAGTTTTCCAAAATTGCTCGCGCCACCTCGCCACCAGAGCGGCATTCCAAGCACGGTAGTACGCCGCGTTGCGGACGAAATGCATACACAGGATGCCAGTGCGACGAAGGCGCGTGCGGCGATTCATCTAGCGACCTAACTTCCAATGGTCGGAAAAAGTGCTGGATATTATGAGCCGGATGCTGCGCTCGTGACTCAACAAGGCGGCAATTCAGCGGCTTGCTACGCGGCATTGCGGCTGTTTCCCCTGCATATCTGGCAGACTAATACATAAGTATTGGATATATAAATAAAAACGGGCACGCTCTCGTGCCCGTTCTAGCATCTGTTCTTGATCTTGAATCCTGTTAATCCTGTCTATTTGATTTTCTTGGCGTCATGGCGGTTCGAATCTTTCGAAGATACAGGCTTGAACGGACTCGCAGCCTTGGTGTTTTCGGCGGGTGGGATGTATGGCGTGGTGAGCAGGGGTACTGAAGCCGTTGTGAACTTATGGCCGCAGAAGCGACAAACCAATGCCGCTGCCTTCACTCGCTCTGCGCATTGTGGACACGTTTTCTCGTCGACTGCGCCTAGTGTCGAGAGGGACGATGAATCGCGTAGTTCGTAAGTAACGGTGAGCGCGCCGACAGGTTTGACGATGAGCATGTAAATAAAGACCAGAAATCCGATTAGGATGATGCATAGAAGTAGGGCCAAGATAAATGATCCACAGCCGTATGACCCTGGCGCCCATGTCTGTGACGTAGGGAAGTATCCTTGTTCCGCCATCTCGGCGCTATCTCTTTGGAACCAGGCGGTCGCCTGTTCTTGATTTCCTCGATAAGTTTTGATGACGACCTTGTTCTTATTGCTCACTCGATCTCCCAAGTGGTTGCTGTTCTAGTCGCGGCAGGAATTAATGGGGCCCGGCCCCATTGTTTATTTTTGATGCCCAGTCTTCCGCTGCGACTTGCGCAGCGATACTGTTCTGCTTAAGGAGATTGCAGAACGATGCCACGTGATCGGCTCCGCAAATAAACAAGACCGGCCAAACATTTAGACTGCGGAGTTGCTCTAACCAATATCGTTCACGCTTTGCGTAGCTTTCCATGACGCGCTCCGCGATCTCGGACTCGGACAAAGTGGAATTTGAAAGCCAAGCCTGCGCGCGGATTTCATTTACTTGGCGAATTGCCAATTTCGCTCGTTCCACCCTGTTTGGATCACAAAACCTGTGTGGCATTTGCAAGGCACTAGCAACTTGCATCGGAATGGATGCGGCGCAATCCTTTTCGGCAAGGGCTTCCTCGCTCATCTCTTCGGCTACCGCGTGAACATTGAATTCTCGGCACAAGCTTTCCAGAAACTGCTTTAGCTCTGGATCGGCAATCTGAATTGTGTGACTGGTTCCGACAACAATAACCATAGCTTGATGTGAGGGGGCATCTTTCTAATTGTCAGAAAAAGTGCTGGCTATTATGGGCCGGTTATTTCGCCTGTGCGTTAATAGAACGACAAATAAAAGGCTTGCGATAGAGGATCGCACTTGTTTCCCTGCATATCCAGTACTCTCAACATTAAGCATTTGATTTAACAAAAAAACGGGCACGTTCTCGTGCCCGTTTCCCTTCATTTGTAATCTCGATCTTTGAATTTGTGAATCCTGTGAATCCTGTCTATTTGGTTTTCTTGGCGTCTTGGCAGCTAATTTAGGTTTTGATTCATCACCCATCACCCATCACCCATCACGCGAACGTCCGTGGTAACGGAGTTCGCAATAAAGCATTCCTTGTGCGCCTTGTCGTGCAGCCAGTCGAGGTCCGCGGCAGCCGGCTGTTTCGTGCCGCCGAACGTGATTCTCGGGCGCAGCTCGACGCGGGTGACCGCCATCTTGCCTGCCGCGTTCTTCTCCAGGTGACCGACGGCCTCGTCTTCGTAATCATCCACGACGAAGCCTTTGTTCGCAGCCAGGGCGAGGAAGGTCAGCATGTGGCAGCTCGAAAGCGCGGCTACCAGTGCCGCTTCCGGGTCTACGCGGTTCGGGTTTCCAAGGAAGGCGGGGGTAGCCGATGCGGGAATCTCGTTTCCGTTTGCTTTCCAGACGTGGTCGCGGCTATAGGTCTTGTAGGTGAAGTCCTTGCCGTCGCGGGACCATTTGATGGTGGCTTTGTGTTCAGACATAAAAATCCGTGAGATCGTGAGGTCGGGAAATCGGGAGGTGGAAAGACCGAGAAATCGTTCTCACGATCTCCCGCTCTCGCGCCCTCCCAGGTTTCAGAAGCCGACGGCTTGTCCGTCGGTGCGGCGTTCGGACGCTGCCAGGTAGCCGTCTTCCATCCTGAAGATGAGCTGAGCGCGGCCGAAGTCGGTGCTCCAGCGGTCGGCTGTGATCATGTTATGGCCGCGCGACTTCAGGTCGTTGACGACCTCGGCGGGCACACC
>Ga0137409_10002950_pt1 | contig 18087 bp, 18 predicted proteins | sample CZODoug1_16funga_FD_122059 | JGI IMG/M metagenome (GOLD analysis project Ga0137409, IMG submission 122059) | Vadose zone soil fungal communities from Angelo Coast Range Reserve, California, USA - CZODoug1_16fungal (Hybrid Assembly) | ecosystem: Environmental > Terrestrial > Soil > Vadose zone... | reverse complement strand
TCCGCGATCAGCAACGGCACCACGTCGTCAGGCCGGATCTCCTTGATGAAGCCGTGAGTCGCAGTGTACGAGTGCTTCGCCTTCGCCTTCCACGCCACCGCGTCGTCATGGAGCAGCGACGTCAGGCTCGCATCCTTCAGGTCCTGGAGCTTCTTCTGGGTCAGCGCCATACCTACTGCCAGAGCACCATGCGCGTCGTCCAACCGGCGGCCACGAACACCGCGACCAGCTGCAGGACGAAGAGTCCGATCGCCCAGCCGTACAGGCCGCTCGGTCCGCCGAGAGCAAGCCAGACCAGGCACACCGTGACCGTGATCAGGCTATAGCCGAATGTCCCGAACAGCACTCCGCCTGTCGTGCGGAACGGCCGCACCACCTGCGCCGGCACGTTGCCGGCATAGGACTGGTAGGTGGCGATGATCACGCCGAGAAAGACGAGCACGAAGCCGGCGAGCCCAGCCGACGCACCGAGGAGGGCCAAGACGACGTCTTTGGGCTCGATCAACCTGTCACCCAGCCCCTGGCTTCTTCGACCGTCGCGACGTATCCGACCTCTAGCGCTTCGCCCGACGCCTTGTCCAGGCTGTCTCTGAGGTTCATGTCCGCCACGACGCTTTGCGGCACGACGACGGCCCAGCCTTCCCATACGACAACGACAAGCTGGGCGTCCTTGTCCCACGTGACGGAGGCCACACCGGGAGTGTTGAAGTAGACGCCGTCGGGAGGGGGGATCACGGCTCGCCCAAGGATAAGAGAGGCCCGGTCACCCGGGCCTCTCCTACGTTGACTTGCCGGATGTTCAGCGCTGATGTGACGGCTGGGCGTGCTTTTTCACTTGCGCTTGAAGCAGCCCGACGTCTGGTTGGCTGCCCGGAGCTTGTTTACCGTGTTGTCGTCCGCGTAAGCGATGTGGGCGCAGCCCTGGGGGTCAAGATCCTCGCTGATGAAGTCGAGGAGGTTGCGGTTGGAGCTGGGGGCGACGCAGGCGATGCCCAGGTTGCAGATGTCCCCGACGTGCATCGCGGTGGTCGTGATCCGGGTGATCGTCCATGTGGCACTCCCTGGGCTCGAAGTCAGATTCAGAGACTGGGCGGCGTACAGGTTCCAGCTGCAGGTCGGCGGGTAGGTCGTGGGGTTGCCGTTGGCGGGCCCCGGCCCGGCGCAGCCGCCCGGGTTGGCCTTCCCGAAGGCGTCCGTGGGGATGATGGCCGAGGTGCGAAGGTAGGCTACGTCGACCTGACCCGGGTTGCTCGCTGCGATAGCCGGGAAGAAGTGTGTGCCGGTCTCGCCGGCCGGATTGACCCGATAAGCCCTTGCCGCGCTGCCGGCGATCAAGCCGCCCCCACCGTCCCAGGTGGCGCCGCCGTTGCTCGACCACACGACGTACATGTCGTACTCGCAGGAGGGGTCGGACTGGACCGTGCCCGCAGCCGACTCTGCCGAGCAGGTCGCCGGGTTGGCGGTGAGGTTGATGGCGAACCCGAAGTAAGGGTTGCCCTGCTTGTCCAGGGTGAAGCCTACGAACGGGGTCGAGGCGTCGTGGCCGATTCCGGCGTCAAAAGCCTGTTGGGGAGTCCACGTCACACCGTTGTCGTCCGAGTAGGAGATCCAGAGGGTGTGAAACGACTGGAGCATGCTGACGTTGCAGCCGGTCGCGTTCTGCGCCAGGTCGGCCGCAATCCACGACACGAAGATGCGGCCCGCGTGCGGGGTGCCGGGCGGCGCGATCGCCACGCCGGCCGGCACCGTGTTGCAGAACGTGTAGCCCTGGGCCACCAGCGTGCCGGCGATCGCGCCGGGCTTCACGGCGGGGCTGGCGAGCACCTCCTGCGGCGGGCCGAAGGAGGCGCCGCCATCGTGCGAGATGTTCACCCAGATCTGGCTGGGCCCGTAGAAGTCGTGGTACATCAGGACGACCTCTGCCCCCGCCGTGGTCGTCGCCGGCGGAATGATCGAAGCGGCGACCCACTGACGGTCCACGCCGAACGGCGAGCAGCTCGTCGCGCACTGCGGGATCGCGCCCGCGCCGTGGGACCAGGTGGTCCCGTGGTCGAGCGACTTCCACACGTCAGCCTGAAGCGGGGCGACCCCCTCGCTGCCGGCGAGGTTGCACAGATACACCGCGTTCGATTGGTCGGTGGCCAGGCAGTCGTCGCCGCTGTTCGGATCGGCGGTCGTGACCTGCCTCCAGGTCGATCCATGATCGGTCGAGGTGTACGTCAAGGTGCCGCCGCTCGGCGTCGTGTCGTAGAGCTGGCCCGCGTTGTCCGAGACGATCGACGGCTCGCCGCCGTATGCGCCGACGTTGGCGAGGCTGTACGCCGGCGCGCCGGCGCCCAAGGCTGGGATTGGCGAACCGAGCGCGAGACCGGCACCGAAAAGGCACCCAAGGCTCGCTGCAGAGGCCAAAGCGCGCGTGCGTATGACTCCCATGTACCCACCCCCAGAGCAGTGAAATTTCCGACGCGGAAACCTCCTACTTCCCCCACGAAACCGTAGCAGGGGCCGGGGGCGGCGAGCAACCTGCCGCTGCCCTCGACCTCTTTATCCCTGTCGTGGGGATTGGTTCTGGGTCAGCCATCTTGAGGTCCGACCAACAGCGTGTGCGGCGCACACCGCGGCAATCTTTCTTGCCACGCACCCCCTCCTGAAGCCCGTATTCGAGTCAGATCGAGGCGGCAAATGTTTCACCAGGGAGTTGCCAATGAACATGCCTACCGCACGGAGTATTCGGCTCGCCCTTACAACCCTCGGGTTTGCGGGGCTGATCGTGGCCCTCAACGCAGTTCCGGCGACAGCTACACCGGGAAATCAGTTCGTCGGCACGCTCTTGGGTCGAGGGACCAACCAATCAACCGGGACGCTCCCCCTCAAAAGCGGTCTTGATGTTGTGGTGACGCAGAACGTCCAACCAGGGGGCTTCTCCGGGTGGCACTCGCATCCCGGCGGGGCGATCGTGACCGTGGCTCAGGGCCAGATCACGACCTATGAGTCGGTCGGAAACCACTGTGACGTCACGACGTACACCGCTGGGCAGGCGTTTTTCGAGCGACCCGGCCAGCCTCTTAACGCAGTGAACAGAGGATCGACAGTGACGATCATCCTTGCCACGTTCCCTGGCGCATGGAGAACCGATTTACCCGATCCGGGTGTCTGCTAGCGACCGAGCTGCGGGCGGCGCGCCTCCGGTGGGGACGCCGCCCGTACATTTAGTCCCGATGAAGCTGTACGGCGAGCTGGCCGAATGGTGGCCGATCTTCCAGTCCCCTGAGGAATACAAAGAAGAAGCCGCCTACTTTGCTCGCGCGCTCATCGAGTCATCCAATCCCCGGCCACGTCGCGTTCTGGAGCTGGGGTGCGGCGGAGGAAACAACGCGTTTCACCTCAAGGCTCATTTCGAGATGACGCTCGTCGACCTGTCGCCCGGGATGCTCGCCGTGAGCCAGGCGATCAATCCAGAGTGCGAGCACCTCAAGGGCGACATACGCAAGATTCGCCTCGGCCGAACTTTCGACGCGGTGTTCGTGCACGACGCCATCTGCCACATGACCTCCGAATCGGATTTGCGGGCGGTGATGAAGACTGCTTTCGAGCACCTGCGACCTGGCGGCGTGGCGTTATTCGTCCCAGATGAGGTGCGGGAAACCTTTGCCGAGGAAACGGACCATGGCGGGAATGACGCCGACCGCGGCAGCGTGCGCTACCTGCAGTGGATCACCGATCCCAACCCGCGCGACAACACCTACGTCGTTGACTTCGCGATCCTGATTCGGGACGGACAGGGCCAGACCCGCCTGGTGCACGACCGTCACACGATGGGTCTTTTCGGGCGCGCGAAGTGGCGCTCGCTCCTGAGGGAGGTCGGGTTCAGGCTGAGGTCGATCAATCCGGACTTTGCCGAATTCAGCCGAGACGTCTTCCTGGGCAGACGCCAGAAGTAGAATCGGTGGCCCTCCCCACGCGTCAAGACCATCACATGAGGCGGCTTTTCGCAGCCGATAGGTCGATCAGCTTGGCCAGCCGTTTCGAGCGGGTTTCGTCGCGCTTGGCGTTCATCACCCAGTAGATCGCGGTTTGCCGGTAGGACGGCGCCTGCTTGCCGAAGAAGTCCCACGCTGCCTCATGCGCCTTGAACGTCGCCTCGCGCTCGGCGTCGAGCGCCGCCAAATGCCGGTTCTCGTAGGAGTACACGCCGGACCGCGCCTCCTCCCTGCGCGCGTACGCCGCCAGCCCGGCCGGCCTCATGAGTCCTTTGGCGGTGAGCTCCTTCACCTTCTTGATGTTCACCGCACTCCAGTTGCTTTTCGGCTTTCGCGGCGTGAACCGCTGCACCCGGCTTGTCTCGTCGATCCTGCGCGCGATGCTGTCGATCCAGCCGAAGCACAGAGCCTGGTCGACAGCCTCCGACCACGTCATCGTCGGCTTGCCGGACGCCTTGCGATGAAGCACGACCCCGAGCTCGGTCGCGGTGGCGTGGTTCCTGCCCAGCCAAGCGCGAAACTCTTCCGGTGTTGCGAAGTAGCGCGTTTCCACCTGGGCCAGACTAGCTCGCCTTGCCGCTCATCCTCGCTTGAACGGGCAGCTGGTGACGTGGTCGTCGACAACGCCCACCGACTGGAGCGTCGCATACACGATGGTGGATCCGACGAATGTGAAGCCGCGCCGCTTGAGGTCTTTGCTGATGCGGTCGGACAGGTCCGTTGTGGCGGGCAGGTTGGCGAGCGTTTGGGGCCGGTGAACGACCGGCGTTCCATCGACCCAGTCCCAGAGATACTTGGCGAACGATCCAAATTCGCTCTGCACTTTGATAAAGGCCTGGGCATTCGTGCGCGTGCTGTAGATCTTCAGCCGGTTCCGGATGATCGACGGGTCCTTGCGAAGTTGATCGAGCTTGCGGTCGCTGAAAGCCGCCACCTTCACAGGATCGAAATTAGCAAAGGCGCGCCGGTAGCCGTCGCGGCGGTTGAGGATGGTGGCCCAGCTGAGGCCGGCCTGGGCGCCTTCGAGCGTCACCATCTCGAACAGGTACCGGTCATCGTGCGAGGGGACGCCCCATTCGCGGTCGTGGTAAATGCGCATGGCGGGCGAGCTGTCCGCCCATGAACACCTCCCTTCGCTCATCTGACGGCGCGCACCCTGGATGTCAAGCTCAGACGCCGGTGATCGTCAGGACGACGTTCCCCGTCTTCTGCTCCGTTTCGACGTACCTGGTCGCCTCGACGACGTCCTCCAGCGGGTAGCACCGGTCGATGACCGCACGGTAATTCCCAGCGTCGATGAGCCCTTTTAGGAAGAGGACGTTCTTCTTTGTGTAGTGAGGTGGAATCGGGAACAGGACTTTCTTGTCGCCGATCCGCGAGGTCCACATCTGCAGGAAGAGATTCCGAAACCCGTCCGTTGCCACATAGGCGCCGCCCGGCTTCAGTGAGCCTTTGCAGCGGCTGAACGAGTGCTTGCCCACGGCGTCGAAGATGACGTCGTAGGTCTCGCCGTTCTTGGTGAAGTCGTCCCGCGTGTAGTCGATCACCCTGTCGGCGCCGAGGGACCGCACGAGGTCGACGTTCTTGGTGTTGCAGACGGCTGTGACGTCGGTTTCGAAGTATTTGGCGAGCTGCACCCCGGCCGTGCCGATGGATCCGGATGCGCCATAAATGACGATCCGCTGCCCCTTCCGGACCTTTGCCGCCTCCAGGCACATCAGGGCCAGGACCACTCCGTCGGTGACCGACGCAGCCTCTTCGAAGGACATGGCGGCCGGCTTGAGCGCAATCGGGGCGCTCTCCGACAGGCAGATGAACTCCGCGTGTGCCCCAGTCATAAAGCCACTGGTGCTGCCGAAGACGTGGTCTCCGATCGCGAACTCGGTCACGGCTGCGCCAACTGCTTCGACCTCACCCGACAGCTCGGTGCCTAGGATCCGCTGCCTCGGTCGGAAGAGGCCGAAGAAGAGGCGGACGATCAACGGCTTGCCTTCACGAAGCCCGACGTCGGTCCGGGTCACCGTCGTGGCGTGGATCTTGACGAGGACTTCGTGGCCCTTGGGCACGGGCTGCTCAACGTCTTCGATTCGTTGAACTTCAGGCGGCCCATACCTGTCATAGACGACCGCTTTCATGTCCGGAGCCTCTCCAGGCCGTCGAGGATCAGGTCGAGGCCGGCAGCGCCATCTGCTGCAGCGCGAAGCCGTAGATGTAGCTGTCCATCACGGAGTACGCGTGAGCGGCCATCCCGAACCCCAAAGCTGAAAGACGAGCGCATCTTCGCCGCAGCCTAAAGCTTCCGCACGCCAACGGCAGTCTCTCAAGGGGCCGGAAGACGGACGGGCCCCGGGCTGGAACGCCGGCGTCGTGGTGGCGGGACGAGAATCGCGGGCAACTCCTCGCTGCGCAACGGATTGGATCGAAGGGCTGGTCCCTTAGCATTCGTTCCGGGAGCAGGACGGATGCCAAATGCAGTTTGGAACGGCTCGTTGTCGCTCGGCCTGGTCGTGGTGCCGGTGCGGCTGTATCCCGCGATTCAGAAGAAGACGGTCCGCTTCCGCGAGCTCGACAGAGGCGGACGCCGGGTGCGTCACGTGCGCGTGTCGGAGCCCGAGGTCGAGTACGAGCGGATGGATTTCGGGCGCGTCTTCCGGCCGATCGACAGCCCGACCAGCTCAATACCGGAGTTAGCTCCGCGACAGGAATCTCGCGAACAAATTTCGCGTGAATTCGACACACCGCCGCCCGAGATCGCCTTCGAAGAAATCCGCAAAGGATTCGAGGTCGCCCCCGGACAGTACGTGAGCATGACTCGCCAGGAAGTGGCCGCCCTGGCGCCCGAGCGCAGCCGGGTGATCGACGTCCAGCAGTTTGTGGACGTGGCCGCGGTCGACCCCATCTATTTCGAGTCGCGGTACTACGTGGTGCCGGATCGGGAGTGGTCCTCCCCATTCCGCGTCCTCAGGCAGACGATGGCGGCCGCCGACCGGATGGCGATCGCCTGGTTCACGCTGCGGTCACGACGCTACCTATGCGCGGTGCGGCCATTTGGTGACGTGATGCTGTTGACCACGATGGTCCACGCGGACGAGGTGCAGAAAGCCGATTTCTGGATTCCGGATGCAGACAATGCGCCGTCGGATAAGGAGCTCAAGATGGCGCGCCTCTTGATCGACACGCTGTCCGGTCCCTTCGAGCCGGAGCGATACCCGGATGAGTATCGCGAGCGAGTATTGGGCGCGATCGCGGAGAAGAGTCCGAGCGAGGCGGCTGCGTCCGCCTCACCATCTCCTACCCGCGTGCTGGACCTCATGGCGGCCCTGGAGGCAAGCGTCAAGGCAGCCAAGGCCGCGCGGGGCGAACAGGATCGGCAAGCCAAAGGTCGAGGGCGGAGGTCGCGCGGCGCGTAGTGCCACAGAACGTGATCTTCGGAACAGGGCCGCTTGGGCTGGCTGTCGCCCGCCAGCTCGTTGCCGCGGGCAAGGAGGTGCGCCTGGTCAATCGAAGCGGCAATGCGACCGCTCCGCAAGGTGTGGACGTGGTCGCGGCGGATGGCGCCGACGTGGAGGCATCGCGCGCGGTCTGCGAGGGCGCTGCCGTCGTGTACCACTGCGCCACGGGTGCGTACGGCCGTTGGGCGGAGTTCCTGCCCCCACTGATGAACGGCATCATCGAAGGCGCGGCCTCAGCCCAGGCAAAGCTCGTTTACGGGGACAACCTTTATGCGTACGGCCCTGTCGACGGTCCCATCACGGAGGAACTTCCTAACCACCCCATCGGCCCGAACACGCGGACGAGGGCCGAAATCGCAAACACGCTCATGAGCGCTCACACCGCGGGCCGAGTCCGAGCGACGATCGGCCGCGGGTCCGATTTCTATGGTCCATACGCGCGTCAATCAACTGCCGGCGACGGCCTCTTCGCCCGCGCGCTGGCCGGCAAGCCCGCGCAGGTCCTGGGGGATGTGGACACTCCTCACACCTACACCTTCATCGACGATTTCGCCTCGGGCCTGGTGACTCTGGGGGAGCACGACGAATCACTCGGTCAGGTCTGGCACGTGCCCAGCGCAGAGACCGTGACCACGCGGCGCTTCGTGGAGATGGTTTTCGCCAAGCTAGGGCGACCCGCGAAGCTCCGGCCGGCGCCAAAGCTCGCGATTGCGCTCCTCGCACTCTTCGTTCCGCCGATGGCGGCTGTCAAAGAGACTTCGTATCAAAGGGAGCATCCCTGGGTGGTAGATCACAGCAAGTTCTCGGGCACGTTCGGAAGCAATCCCACGCCTCACGCGCCGGCTATTGCGCAAACCCTGGACTGGTTCCGATCCAGCTAGCCGGGGCATGTTTGGGCGCCGCGCTTCAGCGACCGCGGAACTCAGGCTTGCGCTTGCCGGTGAAGCCTGCGTGGAACTCGCGGAAGTCCTCGGCCGTCATCAGCAGCGTCTGAGTCCACGCCTCCATCTCGATGGCGCTGGAATAGTCCATCGAAGCGGCGCGGTTGAGCATCTCCTTCGTCATCGCGAGACCCCATGGCGCGAGCTCTTTGAACCGACCCACGTAGTCGGCTACCGCAGCATCCAGCTCGGCGTCGGGAACCACCCTGGAGGCAAGGCCCCAGGCCTCAGCCTCGTGGCTGGTGATCTTTCCGCCCAGCAGCAGGATCTCGGCCGCCCGGCCCATGCCGACGATGCGGGGCAGCAGCCAGCAGACGCCCATGTCGCCACCCGAGATCCCAACGCTGGTGAAGAGGTAGCGAAAGCTCGCCGACTCGGCCAGGACGCGGATGTCTGCGGCCGCGGCAAGGACTGCGCCCGCGCCGGCGGCGATTCCGTTGACCGCAGCGATCACCGGCTGCGGGATCTCGCGCAGGTTTCGCACGCAGGCACCCGTCGTACGAGCGAACTCGTATACCCCGCGCGTGTCCATCTCGACCAGCCTTGCGATGATCTCGTCGACGTCTCCCCCGGAGCAGAAACCCCGGCCTTTTCCGCGGATGACGAGGACGCGGATCTCGTCACCGCGTGACCGCAATGAATCGGTGAGATCGCGAACGTCCGCATAAACCTCAAACGTCAGGGCGTTGAGGCGCTCGGGCCTCGAGAAAGTCAGAGTCGCTACGCCATCGCGTTCGTCGTAGTCAAAGTGCTCCCACTTCCTCACGCCGGACACACGGCGACGGCGTCGATCTCGATGAGCGCATCGGGATCGAACAGTGACCGCACCTCCACCAGTGTCGAGGCCGGGTAGTGCCGGCCGAACACCTCGCGGTACGCCGATCCGATTGCTCGCAGACTGTCTTTGTAGGCCTTCAGGTCGGTGACGTAATAGGTGAGCTTGACAACGTCCGCCGGCGCGCAGCCCACCGCCCTCAGCGCGATCGAAACGTTGCGGACGGCGCGTGCGTACTGGGCCACGATGTCGCCTGGCTCCACCACCTTGCCTGTGGCGTCGGATCCAATCTGGCCTCCGATCCAGACGAAGCCGCCGGCCACGGTGGCGTGGGAAAACCCTCGTGCGGGTGCCAGGTCTTCGGGGTTGACATTGCGCGGCGGGTTCGCCGGTTGCACGAGACTAGTATGTCGAGCGCAGGCTGAACCAGCGCGAGGGCACCAGATGCAGATCTCGCAGACAGCGCATGTCGATACGTTCACCAGGGACAACCTCCCTCCACGTGCCAGCTGGCCGGAGTTCCTGTTCACGCTGCCAGAGGTCCAGTACCCGGCAACGATCAACTGCGCGGCCGAGCTCCTCGACCGGCACGTGCTGGCCGGCGCCGGTTCCCGGCGCTGCCTCGTCACCGACACAGAAACGTGGACTTACGCAGACCTGCTGGCGAAATCAAACCAGGTCGCTCGAGTGCTGGTCGAGGAGGCAGGCCTGGTGCCAGGAAACCGTGTCCTGCTGCGAGGCCCCAACAACCCATGGCTGGTCGCGGTGTGGTTCGGCGTGCTCAAGGCAGGCGGCGTGGCGGTGACGACGATGCCCCTGCTGCGCGCGGGCGAGCTGCGCACCGTCGCCGATATCGCCGAGGTCACGCTTGCCGTGTGCGACCATCGTTTCGTCGCGGACCTCGAGGCGGCCGCCATCCCCGGCCTCACGACCTTGCTCTACGGCGGCTCCAAGCAGGACGACCTCACGCAGCTCACCGCAAGCAGGCCCGTTCAGCTCGAGAACGTGGCGACCGCCGCTGATGACGTGTGCATGCTCGCGTTCACCTCGGGCACGACCGGGAAACCCAAAGCGACGATGCACTTCCATCGCGACGTCCTCGCGATCGCGGATACGTTCTCGCGGCGCGTGCTGCACCCGACACCCGACGACCTTTTCGCAGGAAGCCCTCCGCTGGCGTTCACGTTCGGCCTCGGCCAGTCCGTCGTCTTCCCGCTGCGTGCGGGCGCCGCCACCTACCTCCTGGAGCAGCCTTCGCCGGCGGGCTTGCTCGCCGCCGTCGAGGCCCATCGGATAACGGTGCTTGCGACGGCGCCAACCGCATATCGCGCCATGATTCCGGACCTGAAAGGGGCAGGGGTCGCCTCGCTCCGGGCCTGCGTGTCAGCCGGCGAGACGCTGCCGAAGGCGACGTGGCAGGCTGTCCACGAGGCAAGCGGGCTCCGGCTCATCGACGGCATCGGCTCGACCGAGATGCTTCACATCTTCATCTCCGCAGCCGGCGACGAGATCCGGCCCGGCAGCACCGGACGAGCGGTTGCCGGTTATGTGGCCGAGGTGCAGGACCCGGATGGGCGCCCCGTGCCGCTTGGGGAGCTTGGCCGGCTGGCGGTCAAGGGGCCAACCGGCTGCCGCTACCTTCGGGGCGACCGCCAGGAGTCTTACGTCCGAGACGGCTGGAACATCACGGGCGACGTGTACGCGCAGGATGCGGACGGCTACTTCCACTACCAGGCTCGGGCGGACGACATGATCATCTCGTCGGGCTACAACATCGCCGGCCCAGAGGTCGAGGAGGCCCTGCTCCGTCATCCCGACGTGGCCGAAACGGCAGTGATTGGAGTGCCCGACGAGGAGCGCGGGATGATCGTCAAGGCTGTCGTGGTCCTTCGGCCGGGAGCGGCGCTCGGCGCCGAGCCCGCGAAAACGCTGCAAGACTTCGTCAAGGGCGAGATCGCCCCCTACAAGTACCCTCGCGTGATCGAGTTCGCCGACGTGCTGCCGCGGACGGCCACCGGCAAGCTGCAGCGGTTCCGTCTGCGAGAAGGGAGCTGACGCCCTCGAATCCGTCCCTTGACATCGCGATCATCGGAGGCGGGCCGGCGGGTCTCTACCTGGCGACTTTGGTCAAGCTTCTCAACCCTCGCCACCAGATCGAGGTGTGGGAGCGAAACGCGGCTGACGATACCTTCGGGTTTGGCGTCGTCTTTTCAGACGAGACGCTCGGCGGGATCGAGCAGGCCGATGCCGCCTTCTTTGAGCGGCTGTCTCAGGACTTTGCAGTTTGGGATGACATCGACGTGCACTACCGGCGGCAGGTTCTGACTTCGGGCGGGCATGGCTTCGCCGCGATCAGCCGCCAACGGCTGCTGGCGATCTTGCGGGCACGGTGCGAGGAGTTCGGCGTCACCATCCACTACCGCCAGCCGGCGCCGGCGCTCGAGCTTTTGCGCTCTCAGCACGACCTGGTGGTGGGAGCAGACGGCGTCAACAGCTTCACTCGCCAGTCACACCAGGAGGTGTTCCAGGCCCAGCTCGATGCCCGGCATGCACGCTACATGTGGCTGGGCACGCCGCTGGTCTTCGACGCGTTCAAGTTCTTCATCGCCGAGACCGACTGTGGTGTCGTCCAGGCCCATGCATACCCGTACAGCGACGCCATGAGCACATTCATCGTCGAGCTCGAAGAGGAGAGCTGGATCAAGAGCGGACAGCTGGATTCCTCAGAGCGCACATGGAACCCGGGCGAAAGCGACGAGAAGGGCATCGCTTTCTGCGCGGAGATCTTCGCGGATGTGCTGCAGGGACAGGAGCTGGTCGCCAACAACAGCCGCTGGATACGGTTCGCGACGGTGCGTGCTCGGTCGTGGCGCGACGGCAACGTGCTCTTGATTGGGGACGCGGCCCACACCGCTCATTTCTCCATCGGTTCGGGAACGAAGCTCGCGATGGAGGATGCGCTTGCGCTGGCCGCGTGCCTGCACGAAAACCCCACGGTGGACGAAGCGCTGATCGCTTATGAAACCGAGCGACGGCCGGTGGTCGAAAGCGCGCAGCGCGCCGCGCAGGCAAGCCTCGAGTGGTTCGAGAACATCGGGCAGTACATGCGGCAGGAGCCGCCCCAGTTCGCCTTCAACCTGCTCACGCGGAGCCGCCGCGTGACGTACGGGAACCTGAAGCTGCGCGATCCTGAATTCGTCTCCGGCATCGACAGGTGGTTTAGCAACGGCCGCGATCCGGTCCCGCCCATGTTCGCTCCGATCCGCCTTCGCGAGCTCGCTCTGCCCAACCGCGTGATCGTCTCGGCCATGGACATGTACTCGTCCGATGACGGGCTGATCGACGATTTTCATCTGGTACATCTCGGCAGCAAGGCGCTCGGCGGCGCGGGACTCGTGATGACCGAGATGGTCTGCGTATCGCGTGAAGGCCGGATCACTCCCGGCTGCGCGGGCCTGTACAAACCCGAGCACGAATCGGCGTTCGCACGGTTGGTCCATTTCGTCCATCAGCAAACGCCGGCGAAGATCGGGATCCAGCTCGGCCACTCGGGCCGGAAAGGCTCGACACAGCTGATGTGGGAGGGCATGGACGAGCCGTTACCGAGCGGGAATTGGGAGCTGATCGCCCCTTCACCGCTCCCCTACCTACCCGTCAGCCAGACCCCTCGCGAGATGAACCGGGACGACATGGACATGGTCCGCGACCAGTTCGTCGCCGCGGCGCGAATGGCGGCGCGTGCCGATTTCGACCTTCTCGAGCTCCACTGCGCGCACGGCTACCTTCTCGCGAGCTTCATCTCGCCGTTGACGAACCGGCGGCAGGACGAATTCGGCGGGAGTCTCGAAAATCGCCTGCGCTATCCGCTCGAGGTGTTCGACGCCGTCCGCTCCGTCTGGCCTGCCGGCAAACCGATGACGGTGCGAGTGTCCGCATCGGACTGGTATGACGGCGGACTGAGCGCCGACGAGTCGGTGGAGGTGGCTCGCGCGTTTGCCAGCCACGGCGTCGACGCCGTTGACGTCTCGACCGGGCAGACCGTGGCCGAGGAGAAGCCGGTCGTCGGGCGAAGCTACCAGACGCCTTTTGCCGACCGGATACGGAACGTGACAGGAATCGCCACCATCGCAGTTGGTGCGATCAGCGGATATGACGACGTGAACACGATCATCCTGGCCGGCCGCGCAGATCTGTGCGCCCTCGGTCGCGCCCACCTTTACGACCCGGCCTGGACGCTGCATGCAGCGGCCGAGCAGGAGCACCGGGTCGAGTGGCCGGTGCAGTTTCAGCGAGGCAGCCGGAAACCGCCGTCGGGGCGCACCGACGGCCCGCGTCCCCGCCTGGAGCTGATTCGCGAGGGCAACACGCGGAACCGTCACCGGCGCTGGCGGCCAGTCACAGGCGACCTGTAAGGTCTAACCTTGGGGCGCGACCTTTAGAGGGGTACATTCAGGAGGGGCGGCATGGTCAAGAAGATCCTGCTCAGCGAGAGCGATATCCCTGAGCGCTGGTACAACATCCTGCCCGACCTTCCGGCGCCTCCTTTTCCCTACCTGAACCCGCAAACGCTGCAGCCGATGGGCCCGGCGGACCTGGCCCCGATCTTCCCGCAGGCGATCATCGCCCAGGAGGTTTCCGCCGAGCCCTGGATCGAGATTCCCGAGCAGGTGCGCGACATCTACCGGATCTGGAGGCCCAGCCCGCTCTACCGCGCGGAGCGCCTCGAGAAGGCGCTCGACACCCCCGCGCACATCTACTTCAAGTACGAGGGAGTGTCTCCGGCCGGCTCGCATAAACCGAACACCGCTGTGCCGCAGGCGTACTACAACGCCAAGGAGGGCGTCAAGCGGCTGACGACCGAGACCGGGGCCGGCCAGTGGGGCTCAGCGCTGGCGTTTGCCGGCGCGCTGTTCGGCCTCGAGGTGACCGTGTACATGGTCAAGATCTCCTACGAGCAGAAGCCATACCGCCGGGCGATGATGGAGACCTGGGGCGCGACTGTGCATGCGTCACCCACGAAGCTGACAAATTCCGGCCGCGGGATCCTCGCGAACGACCCCGACTCCCCCGGCAGCCTGGGCATCGCCATCTCCGAGGCGGTCGAAGACGCCGCCACGCACGATGACGCCAAGTACTCGCTCGGCTCGGTTGTCAATCACGTGCTGCTGCATCAAACCGTGATCGGCCTCGAGGCACAAAAGCAGATGGAGATGGCCGGGGATTACCCGGATGTTGTCATCGCCTGCGTCGGCGGAGGCTCCAACTTCGCCGGCCTCACCTATCCCTTCATCGGCGAGAAGCTGAAGGGCAAGCACCCAAAGACCCGTTTCATCGCGGCGGAGCCGGCCGCGTGCCCGACTCTGACCCGAGGTGTGTACGCGTATGACTTCGGGGACGCCGTCGGTTTGGGCCCTGTCGTAAAGATGTTCACTCTCGGACACAGCTTCGTGCCCGACCGGATCCACTCGGGCGGCCTCCGTTACCACGGCGACGCTCCGTCGCTGTGCCTTCTCGTCGACAAAGGCGTCGTGGAGGCTCGCGCCTACAAGCAGAAGGAGGTTTTCGCCGAGGCCGTCAAGTTCGCGCGCTCAGAAGGCTTCCTTCCAGCCCCGGAAGCTGCCCACGCCATCCGTGCGGTGGTCGAGGAGGCAGCCGCCGCGCGAGAAGCGGGTGAAAAGCGAACCATCCTCTTCGGGCTCTCCGGACACGGCCACTTCGACATGTCTGCGTACGACGCCTACTTCGCCGGGAAGCTCGAGGACATCGAGCTGTCGCAATCGCGGATCGACGCGGCTATCGAAGAGCTGCCGCGAGTCCCCGCAATGTCCTAGCCGATCAAGCAGAAGGGGCCTCGTCCGCGAGGAGCCTCGGTGATGGATGCGCGCCTTTAGCGATCAGGCGACCCGCTTTCGCCAGCTCGCCGGTCTTGTCTTGCTCGGGGTCGCCACCGCGGTTTAGTCCGACCGCCGCACGCACCTTGCCGGCCTGGAGGTAAAAGCCAACGAACTTGCGCTCGTCAAGGGAGCCCCTGACCACGAAGCGATCCCACTTGCGAGCATGGCCGATGTATTCGAGCTTGTGCTCGAACTGATCGCTCCAGAAACTGTGCATGTAGCGGTATGCGGTCCGCGAGCCCAGCATCGACCTTGCGGCCGCTGCTCCCATCTTTTCAGCATTGTTGTAGTGCTCGACCCTGACCCGTCCGAAGATCGGATGAAGGTGGTTGGCCACGTCACCGGCGGCGAAGATCCCGGCCACATTGGTGCGGCAGCCGGCATCGACCAGTATTCCGTTCCTGGTGGCAACACCGGAGCCCTTGACGATTTCGACATTTGGTTCGATCCCGACCGCCACAATCGCGAGGTCGCACGCAATCCGACGTCCCTTTTTCGTCACGACACGCTCGACATGTGACGACCCCTCGAACCGGACCACTTCGTCCTCTGTCACCAATTCGATTCCGGCAGCACGGTGTATGGCGGCAAACACGCCTCCCACCTCGGGACCAAGAACTGCATCGAGCGGCGCTTTTCCGCGCATGACGGAGGTCACCTTCAACCCAAGCTGGCGCAAAGACGCTGCCACCTCCGAGCCGATGAAACCCGACCCCACCACTACAGCGCGAGCATCGGGTTTGGCGGCGCGTTTGATTCGGTCACATTCGGCAATCGTGCGGAGCTGGTGAATACCTGGGAGGCTTGACCCTGGGACGTCAAAGCGTCGGTTTCGGCCGCCGGTGGCGAGCAACAACCGTTGATAGGTGATGGCGTTCCCGTCTTGCAGTTTCACCTGCCTGGTCTTTGCGTCTACGCGTGAAACGCTCGCCGGGATGACTTGAACTTGATGCGCTCTGTACCAGTCGGCCGGTGCGACCATCCAGCCCGACAAGTCCTCTTCCCCACGCAAATAACCCTTGGTCAGAGGTGGCCGTCCGAATGGGAAGCTGGGCTCCTCCGTAAGAATCAACAACTCGTCTGCATAACCCTGCTTCCGCAATTCCTTGGCCGCGTTACCTCCAGCCAAACCGCCGCCGATGATCACCATCGGACCGCGTGCACGCTTAGGCATCGAATCCTGGAGTCGCGGCAGACCATTCGATCGCTGGAGGTCGCACGGCAGCGCACAAGGGATTCCCCTTGGGGTCGGTCAAGCCAAGACGCCCAACGAGCAGACCCATATCCATCGCATTCTCGATCACACGGGGAGGGATCGCGTCGAACCACAGCTTCGCTCGCCGGAACAGCATGAAACGCTTGGCGTCGTCGACGGTGCACCAGGACAGATAGATGAACCGCCCACCCGGCGGACCCTGTATGTACGGACCTTTCAGGTCGAGACCGTTCGGCGATGGGACGGCATCGCAGTCCACGGTCCACATGGCTGAGGAAGCATCGCCTGGAACGAGATCAAGAAGCTCGTCTCGTCGGTTGCGGCGTTGGACCCCCACATGGACGTTGTGATACCCGCCTGGAGAGTCAGGGCTTGGGTCGCAGGAGTTTCCAGGGAGGTCGAAGGCTTCAATTCGGATCCGCACATCATCATTATTGGCGGTTCAAATGAGCCCGCCACCCCCATACCAAAAAGGGTTCCGCTACCCTTCGGAGAACGCCGGCGTAGCTCAATTGTCTCTGAGGTCGAAATCGGCCCAGAGGGCCTTATGACCAGCTGTTAAAAAACAACTGAACACAATTTTGTGCCGCCGCGTTAACGATACCGCGAGGCGCGTCGCGCGACTGGGTTGCTCGGTGCCTTTGCGATTCCGACCCTCTGGTGCCCGCGCGATCTTCTTTATATGTGCCGGTTCAACGACCACCCTCTGCTGGAGGCTGTATTCAGACCGTAGATCACCGATTGACCGACAGGAATCGCACCCATGCCCGCCGAACCTAAACACAGCAAGCTCCACGCTGCAATGAGATGATGTCGCGGCGCTAGGGGCCGCTGTACTCGAACGACCCGACAGCGGCGTAATTGCCACTGTGGTCGTAGTGGACACCGTCCTGTACACGAAAGAGCTTTGAGGCCGCGAAGCGTGGATCCTTTGTAATGAAGCCCTCCGGCAGAACGGCTCCCGGCGTGACCTCGGCGGCTGTGACCGGGTTTCTGATCGGCTCCATTTCAAGTTCGAGCACGTCGCCGGCTTTGACTCGGCTTCGCTGCTCGGCCAGTTCAATCTCGAACGCGACATATCGTGGCTCATGCACGTTGGTCCACGTGTTTTTAAGGATGCCCCACGGCCCACCGGCGGCCCCGGATACAAGCGTCCTGAGTGCTTCGCGCTGGTCCTCGTTCGCCCGCGCGTCGATCAGCACGGCAGCCTCGCCATTGCCATCGTGGATCGCCTTGGGCCAGTCAGCGGCAATCGAAAAAGTGAGTCCGCTGAGGTTGGTCTCGCCGTATCGGCCATCCTGCACATGCCAGGCCCACCCGCCTTCACAGTGCCCGTGCGTAGGAAGGGCATTAAAGTTGCAGGGGCAGCCGTAGTCGCAGTTGCACGCAATCAATACGGTGCCCTTCAGTGTCCATTTCGCCACCGTGGACTGTGCCATTCCCTTAGCCTCCTTCAACTGATCTGACTACATCCCGGTACCGCCACCGCGAAGCAACATCGACAGTTGCGGGTGTACCGCAACCAATACGGCCAGCAACCAAAGCCCAGCTCCGCTCAACTGCGCGCTTCGCTCGCCAAACGGCATCACCTTTTCCATGAAGACGATGAGGGCGATAAGCACCACCCAGAGGAGGCTCATGGCGCCGGAAATCACCAGTACAGCCATCAATCCCCAGCAGCAGCCCACACAGTAAGCACCATGCTCTGCCCCCAATCGGAGGGCATAAAATGCGCCTCGACCGCGCCAGTGCTGCATGAGGAAGTCAAGCGGAGAACGGCACTTGCGTAGGCAAGCCCTCTTGAGGAACGTGAACTGGTACAGGCCGGC
>Ga0137409_10002947_pt1 | contig 18093 bp, 14 predicted proteins | sample CZODoug1_16funga_FD_122059 | JGI IMG/M metagenome (GOLD analysis project Ga0137409, IMG submission 122059) | Vadose zone soil fungal communities from Angelo Coast Range Reserve, California, USA - CZODoug1_16fungal (Hybrid Assembly) | ecosystem: Environmental > Terrestrial > Soil > Vadose zone... | reverse complement strand
TAGAGCTCGCGGGTCGCCACGATGGGCGCCGGCTTCGGCGCCAGCGCGAGGATTGCGCCATGGAGAGCCGCCATGCCCGACGCTGTCGCCACGCCGGCCTCGGCGCCTTCCAGGTCCGCCACCGCGCGCTCGAGCACCTCGCGGTTGGCGTTCGAGTTTCGCCCGTAGTAGTAACCCGGCCGCTCCCCGCGAGCGACTGCGTCGTAGTCATCCAGGTCGGTGAAGACGTGGACCGCGGCGGTGCTCAGGTCAGGCGCCAGCGGGCTGCGGGCCTGCAGCTCGCGGCCCGCGTGGACCGCTCGCGACGCCGGCTTCAGGGTTACCCCCTCAACCGGGTGCGGCCCGCGTAGGTCGCCGCCTCGCCGAGCTCGGCCTCGATCTGGAGCAGGCGGTTGTACTTCGCGACTCGCTCGGATCGGGCCGGCGCGCCGGTCTTGATCATCCCCGCACCGGTCGCCACCACGAGGTCGGCGATCGTGGTGTCCTCGGTCTCGCCAGAGCGGTGCGAGATGACCGCGCTGTAGCCCGCCTTGCGCGCCATGTCGATCGCCTCGAGGGTTTCCGTCAGCGTGCCGATCTGGTTGACCTTGATGAGGATCGAGTTGGCGACTCCGCGGTCGATGCCCTGCTTCAGGCGCGACACGTTCGTGACGAACAGGTCGTCGCCGACCAGCTGCACCTTGTCGCCGATCGCGTCGGTCAGATGCTTCCAGCCCGCCCAGTCGTCCTCCGCCATGCCGTCTTCGATCGACACGATCGGGTAGCGGCCGGTCCAATCCTCATACAGCTTTGCGAGCGCGGCGGCGTCCAGCGTGCGGCCTTCGCCTTTCAGGTTGTACTTGCCGTCCTTGTAGAACTCGCTCGACGCCGGATCGAGGGCGATCGCGACATCCTTACCGGGCTCATATCCCGCCTTCTCGATCGCGTCGACGATGAGCTTGAGAGCATCTTCGTTGGAGCGCAGCTGCGGCGCGAAACCGCCCTCATCCCCCACTCCAGTGGCGAGACCCTGGCCCTTGAGCACCCTTTTCAGCGCGTGGTAGACCTCGGCGGTCGCGCGGATCGCCTCGCTGAAGGTCGGCGAGCCGACGGCGCACACCATGAACTCCTGGAGGTCGACCGACGTGTCGGCGTGGGCGCCGCCGTTGAGGATGTTGGCCATCGGCAGCGGGAGCGTCGCCGCGCCATCGCCGCCGAGGTATCGGTACAGCGGCACGCCCTTTGCCTGCGCGGCCGCGTGCGAGACGGCAAGTGACGTGCCCAGGATCGCGTTGGCGCCGAGCCGCCCCTTGTTCGGCGTGCCGTCCAGATCGATGAGCGCTTGATCGAGGGCCTTCTGGTCCAGCACGTCGAAGCCGTCCAGGCGCCTGGCGATCTCTCCAGTCACGTGGCCGACTGCCTTGGTCACGCCTTTTCCGCCGTAGCGCCTGGGATCGCCGTCGCGCAGCTCCACGGCTTCGTGCACACCTGTGGAAGCGCCGGACGGCACGATGGCGCGCCCGCTTCCCTGCGTTGTGTGTGCGGTGACCGCGATGGTGGGGTTGCCGCGCGAGTCCAACACCTCGAGGGCGGTCAGTCCGGTGAGCCGAACCACGACCCCGAAGTCTAGGGTCTGCTGACCTTCGGGATTAGGCCGCGGGCTGCCTCGACAGCGGGCCGAACGCGCCGTCGGTGCGGACGCTGAACCCGTAGTTGAGGAGGACCCTCGCGTCTTCCGTCGAGTGAAGCGTGGCGTTGAGCACGACGGCGACCAGGTGGCGCCCGTCACGGGTCGCCGTCGCCAGCATGCATCCGCCGGCGTTGCCGGTCAGGCCTGTCTTCAAGCCCGTCGCGCCCGGGTAGGTCCCGATCAGCCCGTTCAGGTTGTGCGGGTAAAAGGCCTTGTGGTCCGCGGTGGCCGGAATGGTTATGTCTTTAGCCGCTGCGATGGCGGCGAGGTCCGGGTAGTTCTTGTCCAGGTACGCGGCGACATGGGCGATGTCGTGCGCCGACATGACGTGGCCCGGTGCGTCCAGGCCGCTTGGGTTGCTGAAGTGGGTCGCGGTCAGCCCGATGCTGCCGGCTTTCTGGTTCATCTGCTGGATGAACTTCTCACGCGGCACGATGCCCTGCGCGATCGCTTCGGCGGCGTCGTTGCCCGAGTCAAGGAATAACCCGTCGATCAGCTGGCGCAGCGTCAGCTTCTCACCGGGTGACAGTCCCATCACGCTCGGCACGATCTGCGTCGACTCCTTGGTCACCGTGACGACGCGGTCGAGAGAGCCGGCGTCGTCGACGGCAACCATCGCGGTCATCAGCTTGGTCAGGCTCGCCGGCGCGCGCATCGTCTCGGGGTCGCGCGACCACATGACCATCCGCGTGTCGAGATCGACAAGGTACGCAGCCTGTCCATGAATCGGGAGGTCAGGCTGGGGATGAGTGGCAAGCCAGTAGTTGGAAAAAGTGAACCTGTCGATGGGCGCCGGCGCCGATGAGTTGGAGCGCTGCAGCGTGAAGTTGATCGGTGCGCCGCGCTTGGCGATCATGCCGGTCGTCACGACGCCGGCCAGGGTCAAGCCCACGATGAGCCCGACGGCGACGAAGAACCTGACTCGCTCGCGGCGGCGGCGCTGCCGGCCACGCGTGCGCGAGGTCCCTTGTTCTGGAACGTAAGCTGCTACGGCGGGAACCCCCTAGTGAATTTCGGGTTGGATTGTAAGGGGTCCGCCTGAGAAACGCGTCCCAGTCCATCGCCACAGGTTGAGGTGCGGTTATGTGTGCACAGTGCCGACGAACTGACCAGCGAAGCCGATGTCGACCATCGCTCCAGGAGCAGTCAAGCGTACAAAGCACAGATAGCCCAGCGTGTAATTGATGCCGATCACCGTGGCTGAGTCAAGCCAGCCGCGAGGATCGCATTCTGCGACAAGCTTTATTCGGCCGCCATCTTGCGCCGTGACAATCGAACCAGTGCCCTCGAGTGCCACGAAGCTGCGCTCATCAGGGGACAGAAAAGACAGGTACCTACCATCGTTCGGTTGGTTCGCTGCGCGCCAGATCTCGCTTCCGTCGGGGCGCCTGACGCTGAGAACAGCACCTCCCGGGCCGCACAAGAAGTCGCCACTCAAAGCGATGTCCTGTAAGTAGCAGGCGGCAGGGTCAGTGATCTGCTTGAGAACCTTTCCGGTTGTGGAATCGACGCGAACCGGAGTTCCTTGGTACTTCTGTGGCAATCCGCCTTGAGTCGCCCAATTGGTCGGAAGCGTGGCGACAGGCCCGACCTGGTCCCAATCAATCAGGGCCATAACGTTGATGCCGAGATCAAGCCTTCGCGCATCCACCCCCGCTGCTGGCACGCTCTGGTGGTAAAGGAGACTGGTGGCGCCACCTGGTTGCGCTGAGTAGACATCGAGGCCGTAGCCGTCGACGGCGGGGGTGCCGGTGCAAGCGAGGTTGGGTTTGGGCGGCAGCGTGAAGATGGCTCCCAACAGCCGGCTTTTGTCGGGGCTCACAGCGAACGACAGCATTTGCTGGTCCGACGTCAAGGGAAAGGTGGCTACCTGGGTTACTTGGCCCTGGATCGACAAACTCCGGATCACGCCAGAACCGTCAGCAAAGTACACCCTGCCCGCGGCAATGTGCGCTGAGAGCGGGAGTACCGGAGCCATGCATCCGACGTTCGGCAAGCGCATCGGCGTGAACGTGGCCTTGGCGCGGGCATACCCGTCGAGTCCGGCGATCGCGATGGTGTTCCATTGCGGGACCTTGCTCGCGGTAGTGCCTTTGGCTTCAAGCGCGGCAAAGACCAGCGAAGAGGAGGTGGTTGGGATAGGAATTGCGCTGGGCGTTGGGTTCGGGTTTGGGCTGGCACTCGGGCTGGGATCGACGGCTGACGTCGCAGTGGCGCTTGGTGTCGTAGCGGTGGCTGCCAGCGGTGACGTCACCGGCCGGGCTTGAGCCTGTCCACAAGCCGCGGTTACAAGCAGAAGCGCGACGACCAGCCGACGCATAACCGACTAACGTAAGGCGCTCTCCAAACGTTTCGTGAGGATGGCGAGCCTAAGCGGTAGGCGCTGGGACCGGGGCGTGTTCAGGTGCGTAAGGAAGTGCGGGCGGATATGAAGGCACCGGCGTCGTCGTGGGCTCGTGCAGCCGAGTCGCAAGCTCGTCGCTGGCCGCTTCCATGGTCTGGATCACCTGTGCTGAGTCCTTTGCGTTCATGAAAATTGGCTGGCCGTAGTCATAGCTGCGGACCGCTTTCCACGACGCGGCCACGAGCTGAGTTCCATAGAACGTGTACGTGCCGACAATCCCTTCGCGCGTCTCCTCCGACCACATCTGGTCGAAGACGAAGTTCCCGTGCGCGTACGTGATGAGCTTGCCGTGATAGACCTCCACGCCCTGGTACCAGTGCGGATGGTTGCCGATCACGATGTCCGCGCCCCAGTCGATCGACTCGTGGCCGATGAACACAGGATCGTCCGGAGTCGGGACGCCGCGATCGGCCTTCGGCTGGCGCTCGTACTCCTTGCCCCAGTGAAACTGCACGACGACGATGTCGGCGAGCTGGCGCGCCCGCTCGATGCCGGCTTTCAGACCGGCCTGGTCGATCGCGCGGCCGACTCCGTTGAAACCGATGAACCCGAACTTCACGCCGCGAACGTCGATCACGGCGACGGGACCGAGCCCCGACGAGAGGATGCCGTTGTCTTTCAGGAGCTTGTCGGTCGCCGTGACTCCCGCCGCGCCGTAGTTCGTGAGGTGGTTGTTGGCGAGGTTCGCCACGTCAGCGCCCATTAGGGTCAACCCGTTGATGAAGCGCGCGTCGCCGCAGAACGTGAAGCTCGAGGCGGCGCTCACGGGACAGCCCGCGAACAGCGGTGACTCGAGGCTGATGTACGTGATGTCGGCGTTTTTCGTGTAGTCCGCTGTCGGGCGGAAGGGCCACAGGAAGTCCTTCTTCTGCGTGGCGAAGTAGTTCACGCCGCGGGCCGGGATGATGTCGCCGGTCACCAGCAGCGTGCGGATCTTGGTCGGGTCGATCGGGACGTTGTACGTCCGATGGAAGAGCTCCTGCAGGCTCAGCACCGGCGGCCGGCCCGTGCGGTAGGCGAAGTTCGGCTGGTCGGCGAAGTCGGGCGCCGAGACCAGCGCCCTCACACTCGAGGCTGTTGTACGGCCGGTCAGAGAGACTGAGCCGCCGCTGCTGCACGCCGTCAGAAGGACCAGAGCCACTCCTGTGGCGAGCCTGGGGATCACTTGACCGGCAATTGTGCCAGCAGGCCCTCGATTGCGATCAATCTCACGGGATGCGAGCGGCCTGACGTCCATCGACCCCCAGCCACGAGGACTGGGTTTGACCCCGGTAAGGCTAGTGCGCGCGTTTGCGTTACCGACTGGGTGGACTCCGCGTTTAGCGTGGCACGAGGCTGTCAATCCGGATTGGAGGAGATGCCTATAGGGACAACTGCAAGCGTTTTGGGGGGTCCACAGCGATTCATCTCAAGGAGAGACAATGCCAAATCTCAAACGTTTGGCGATGGTGCTTAGCTCCGCACTAACATTCGGCGTTGGAGCAGTCTTGGTGCTGTCTGCCACGGCACCCGGTGCGACAGCCCTAAGAGGTGTCGCAAACAACCTGGCGGTCGCGGCCCATGCCGCTGGTCTTGGCGGCGGGGATGGGACCATCGCAATTAGCATCTCCCCCACGGCTTCACTGACAGCCAAACTGGCGGCTAGCGTTCCTGTCAGCTACACGTGTCAGCCTGTCATTGATCCAACCACTGGGAATGTCTATGTTTCCTTCTCGAGCAGCCTGTACGTTCAAGTGCTCGAGAGACAAGCAAAGGTCATCGCCCACGGCTCAGGGTTCAGTAACGGCACGGCAGTCTGCGACGACACCGGGTTCAATCCCATTCCGACCGTGAACCACGCAACGGTCGTGGTGATACCGGACATTTTTAGCAGCCCAGCGTTCAAGCATGGGGCAGCCCTTGTATCCGTCAATGTGAGTGCATGCCCGATGGTGCCTGTACTCACGTCGCCTTCGTTGTTTCCGCCTTGTGATTTCGGCAACGCGGGCCCGACGGCCATTTCGATCAAGTAACTCGAGACAGCGGACGTAACAGCGAGAGCCCGCAGCTAGCGAGCATCGGGCTCTCGTCTGGGCCCACAATGGGGCGCGGTCATCACTCCTAGCGTGAGCGGTAGTCTCGAGTTGACCCAGACGTGGTTGGTGCGCCTGGGCGCGTTCTTGCTTCCGCTGGTCGTTCTCTGGTCGACGAACGACCAGGTCATTTTGCCAAAGCTCCTCGCTGCCCGGTTCTTAATTCTTCTTCTGGTGGCTCTTTTGCTAACCCGCTGGTTGCGCGCCGAAACCAAAATCCGACGGACGCCTCTTGATCTGCCGATCCTGGCTTACGTTGCCTCGGCTGGAGTCTCGACCATCTTTGCGGCCAACGTAAACCTCGCCTTCTTTGGCTCTTATGGTCGGTTGGAGGGTTTCCTCACCATCGCGACGTATGCGGCCCTGTTCTGGCTGACCGCCCAAGCGATACCCAACCTGGTTGAAGCGCGCAACGTCCTCAGGGCGATTCTGGCCGGCGCGTTAGTGGTCTCGGTGGTCGCGATCTTTCAAGCCATCGCTGGCACGTTGACTGCCGCTCCCTCGGGCGAAAGCGCTGCTCAATTTGGCGGGGTGGCTCGCGCCACTGCTACGTTCGGCAACGCGAATGGGCTGGCCGCTTATCTGGCTATGGCTCTTCCCCTAGGAGTCAATGAGTACTTGCAGGCCGCCAAACGCTCAGACCAAGTCCTGGCCGGCAATCTCGTCGCCATGATGACTATCGCCCTCCTCTTGACCTTCGGCCGCGGAGGCTGGGTCGGTGCCACAGTGGGAGTCGTAGTTGTGATGGCAACCACGCGGCACTCGCTGCGACGTGCAGCGTTCATAGCCGGTGCCGCCGTGGCGTTGGTTGGGGTGATCGGGCTGACGGTGACATTCCTAGGGGCCGGCGGGCCCCCAATTGCTCAATCGACGGCGGCCCGGCTCCTGTCACTACTGGATCCGATAACAGGATCCGGCGCCGCAAGGCTCCACATCTGGAAGGACACGCTGGGACTGATCGCGTCGCGACCCCTCGTGGGCTACGGGCCGGACACCTTTGGGTTGGTGTTCCCACAGTTTCAAACAGGGCCATGGGCGGGCGCCGAGATCATCGACGAGGCACATTCCGAACTCTTGCAGGTGGGCGCAACCCAAGGGCTCTTTGGGCTTGTAGCTTTCAGTTGGCTTTGCATTGCAGTTCTGCGACTCTGGTGGAATGGGCGTCGGCAGATCCTGGCAGGTGGAGTGCTTGGCGCGTGGGCCGGTTACCTGATCACCAGCCTGGTCAACTTCTCGGTCGTGCCCGCGTCGCTCCCCTTCTGGATGTTCCTGGGCGCTGGCGCCGCCATCCTCCGGGCAGACGCGGATTTGCCAGCGACAGCCCAGGTGCGCGACCGCGCTCGACCGCTACCGCTCGCTGTCGTGCTCATAGCGCTGGCTATCATGCTGCTGCCGACAATAGGTTGGCCGTACGCGGCGGATAGCCGATTCCGCGAGGCGCTGACAAGTCTTGTAGCCGGCGACCGGGGACGAGCCGTTGCCCTGGTTCTAGAGGCGAGGGCGGCGCAACCACAAGAGCCCTTATATGCGGCCGAAGCGGGCAATCTGGCGATGGCCGGTGCCGACTGGGCCGCGGCGCGTGAAGCCTATATGAGGGCAGCCCAGCTCGGCTCGTTCAATCCGTCAGTGTTTCGGCAGCTCGCCATCGCCGACGAGCACCTGGGTCTAAAGGCCGAAGCCGTCGCGGCCGCGCGAAGGAGCGTTGAACTAAACAGGTTCGATCCGGAGAACCTCGCCGTGCTCCACGAAGTCGCGTCACCTTGAGCCAGTGCGGCCCCAACCTCGCAGTGCATCGATCCACTGACCGGAGACAAGGAACAGCGAGGTAACCCGTCGGTCTCATCCAGCTTCGAGCCGGGGTAGACCTGGAGTAGGCAATAGCTCAGCAGCATCGACAGTCGGCCCAGGTCTGCAGTGGTCAGCGCCTTACCACCGTATTGCCCACCCGGCGCTGGACGCCGACTTCCTCAGAAGGGAAGCGACTTTCTCATTTGACCGGCAATTGTGCCAGCAGGCCCTCGATTGCGATCAGCCGGGCGACATACGACCTCACGGGCTCTCCGAGCTCCCCGCCGGCCTGGAAAAGGACCTGGTTGCCCTCCGCGCGGCGCGTCTTCAGCATCTCCGCGTGCTTCGGTTCGAGCACGCCCTTTGGCAAGGCCACCTCGACGATGCTGCCCAGCCAGGACGAGTACAGGGCGACTTCCTGAAGTCGCGGGTCGCTGCTGGCGTCCGGAAAGGGCCGGTGAACGTGCTCCTCCCAGAGGCGGCGGAGGCTCTGGAGGTCCTCGGAGGCCTTCTTCAAGCCCCGGCTTTCAGCCGCGCGATGACTGCGTCCGCCACCTGGCTCGTGCCGACAGCCGTCGGGTCGCCGCGCTTCTCCTTCAGGTCGTACGTCACGTTCTTGCCCTCGGCGATCACGCTCGCGATCGCACCCTCCATCGCATCCGCGGCAGACACCTCATCGAGGTGCCGCAGCATCAGGACGGCGGACAGCATCACCGCCATCGGGTTGACCTTGTTCTGGCCGGTGTACTTCGGCGCGCTGCCATGCGTTGCCTCGAACACGGCGCCATTCGTTCCGATGTTGGCGCCGGGCGCAAGCCCAAGGCCGCCGATCATGCCCGCTCCGAGGTCGGAGATGATGTCGCCATAGAGGTTCGGGCAGCAGAGGATGTCGTATTCCTTCGGCCGAAGGACCAGCTGCATGCACATGTTGTCGACGATGCGGTCCTCGAATTCGATGTCGGAGTTCCGCTCCGCCACCTGACGCGCAACCGCCAGGAACAGGCCGTCGGTGTGCTTCATGATGTTCGCCTTGTGCACCGCGGTGACCTTGCGGCGCTTGTTCTTGCGCGCGTAGTCGAACGCGAACTGCACGATTCGCTCCGAGCCGCTGACCGAGATGGGCTTGATCGACAGCCCGCTGTCCGGTCGGATCTTTTTCTTAAGCAATCCTGAAATCTCGGCGATCAAGTGCTCTGCGTCGGGCGTCCCTTTCTCAAACTCGAGACCCGCGTAGATGTCTTCAGTGTTCTCGCGCACGATGACGAAGTCGAGATCGTCGCGCAGGTTGCGCGCGCCCTTGTACGCCTTGACGGGGCGGACGAGCGCGTAGAGGTCCAGCTCCTGCCGCAATGCCACGTTCACGCTTCGAAACCCACTGCCGACCGGCGTCGTTATAGGACCTTTGAGAGCGACCTTGTTTTTGCGAATCGAGGCGAGCACGTTTTCAGGGAGCGGCGTACCGAACTCCGCGATGGCTCCTGCGCCGGCCTTCTGGACGTCCCAATCGAATACGACGCCCGTGGCTTCGAGGACTCTAACCGTGGCGTCGCAGATCTCAGGTCCGACGCCGTCCCCTGGAACCAGGGTTACCGAGTGCCGCGACAAGCCCTACTGCCGGTTTTTGAAGTAGTCGGCGTTGATCGTGATGAAATTGCGCCACTGCTCCGGAACCTCGTCCTCGGGGAAGATCGCGTCCACGGGGCACGGGTCGACGCAAGCGCCGCAATCGATGCACTCATCGGGGTCGATGTAGTACATGTCCGCAGCCTCATCCGTGTGGATGCAGTCCACGGGACACACCTCTACGCACGAGGCGTCTTTGACCCCGATGCACGGCTGGACGATGACGTATGCCACGGTCCGTAAAGGTACCATGCACCCGTAATGCCGGAGAGTGAGCCGAAGCCGAGGCTGATCGAGCTCGTGGCGCCTGGCGCGGGCCAGGGATGGAAAGCCGTGCTCAAGAACGGAAAGCCGGCTGTGGTCCACGAGATTCCCGTGCCCGCGGCCGAGGCCGCGGCTGCGATCCCACGCATTCAGAGACTGGCCGAGCACAGGCATCCGGCGCTCTCTCCCGTGCTGGCATGGGGCACCGACCCCAACGGCATCTGGGTTGCCGTCGAGCCCAACGAAGGCACGCCTCTGAGCACGATCCTCTCGCGCGGTCCTCTCACGCCCCCGGCAGCCGCCGCGCTCGGCACCGCAGTGCTGTCAGGGGTGGCGGCGCTGCATGAGGCCGGCGTCGCGATGGGAGGGTTCGGGGCCACCGCGATTCGCGTCACCGGCAACGGCGACGTGCGCCTCGCAGGACATCCGGCCGCCGCGGTGCGCGGAGCACCTGCACAGAGCGACCTGCGCGCCGACGTGCGCTCGGCCGGCATGGCCGTGTGCGCCGCCTTTGGCGTCGACCCTGCCGGCGCGCCCGCGCCGCCGAACATCCCTCCCGGTCTCGTCGTGACGATGCGCTCGATGGCAAGCGGCGCGATGGGCCCGGCGGCAGACCGCGCGCAGGGCGCGCTGCGCGAGATGGCGGCGGCCATGCTCGCGCCGGACCGCATGGTCGCGGCGCAGTCTGAGCTCGCTCTGCGAGCCGGTGGCCGCGAGATGCCCAGCGTGACGCCGTTCCTGCCCAAGGAGCAGGCGGCTGCGCCCCCACCTCCCGCCCCGGGGCCATACGTGCCGCCTGTGCCGCGTGACGAGACGCCTATCCGCGCGCCGGTGTCGTATGACGCCCCGCCCCGAGCGATGCAGACCTATCCCTCGATTCCCGCTCCCACGTTCACTGGAGCGCCGCAGCCGGCCGCTCCCGCCCCGGCCCCTCCAGCTCCGGAACCCACCCCGAGCCCGGTCCCGACCTGGTCCGAGGCGCCACCGCGGACGCCCTCCTACGAGATGCCCGCGGCCACGACCACGAATCCGCCGGCGCCCCCACAGGAGCAGGCTCCTCCCGCTCCACCTCCTTTCGTTCCGTTGACCCGGCAATCGTTCGAGACGGCGGCGCCCGCGGCCGGCACCACGAACCCGCCGATGCCGGCCCCACCGGCGCCCCCTCCGCCTGCGCCTGCCGCGCCCGAGCCCGCGCAGCAGACCTGGACGCCTGTGGAACCTCCTGTCTGGAAGCCCGGAGGCGCCGCTCCGGCGACCGGAATGGGCACTTCGGCTCCGGTGGCGCCTCCTCCCGAGGCTCCGCCGCTGCGCGCTCCCATCAGCGCCCCTGCCCGCAAGCCGACGGTCGCGCGCCGGCCGGCCGGCGGAGGAACGTCGAACCGGCCTTCCTGGCTGATCCCGGCGATCATCGCCGTGGTCCTGATCCTGCTGCTCGGGACGGCCGGGGGGATCATCCTCGCCGGCCGCAACAACGGCGGCGGGCCGGTCGGCCAGGCGTCGCCCAGCCCCGGGACGACGCCCAAGACGAGCCCGAAAGCCAGCCCCACATCGACGCCGAGCGCCCAGGGCGGCCCGCGCGCGGTGCCGACCTACGCTCCGGCGAACGCGGACCCGGTCAAGGCCGTGCAGTTCTGCTCGCCGTCGACGCCGTGCAACATCTCAGGGTCCTCACCTGAGACGGCAACCAGCTGCGACCTGGGCGCCGCCTGCCACGTCGAGGTGGGCATCTCCTTCACCTCCCCGCAGAGAACCGCTGTCGGTTTCAGCCTCAAGTTCTTCGATCGCTGCACCGGCGTGACCACGGACCTGCCAGGCCCCAACCCCTTCACACCTCCGGGCTACACGCTTGTGATCCTGGAAAAGAACGTGACTTTGCCGACGGGCGTCAAATCGGGCGCTCTTGTCGCGGTCTCGACTACGCCGGCCGCGGCGGCCTCACCTGCCCTGCTGCTCGGCTCGACCACAAGCTGCTCCTAAGCTAGCCAAATACACAACAACCTGACGCGCCTGGAGGCGCGCGAGCGGTCCGGCCTCATCTCGGTCAAGCACTACGACGTGCGGCTGGACTTCACGACCGGCGACGAGACCTTCGCATCCGAGACGACAGTCACCTTCAGCTGCCGCAAGCCGGGGACCAGCACCTTCATCGAGTTCGAAGGTCCCACCGTTCACAGAGCTCAGCTCAACGGCCGGCCGATCAATGCTCGCTTTGAGGGCTGCAGGCTGCAGCTTGATGAGCTGGACGCAGAGAACTCGGTCACCATCCGCGCGACGGGCGCCTATTCGCGAGATGGCGCGGGGGTCAACTGGTTCCGTGATCCGGTGGACGGCCGCATCTACGTACACAGCCAGTTCGCCGAGCACCACACCTATCGCGGCTATGCGTGCTTCGACCAGCCCGACCTCAAGGCAACCTTCGCCTTTACGGTGAAGACGCCCGAGGACTGGGTCGTCGTCTCCAACACCACGGGCACGTCCAGGTCCGGTACGTGGATCTTCCCCCCCACCCCCGTGATGCCGACGTATATCACAGCGATCGTGGCGGGGCCTTACCACTCAGTGCGTGATCATCACCGCAACATCCCGTTGGGCCTTTTCTGCCGCCAGTCGCTCGCGGAGCACCTCGATCCCGCCGAGATTTTCGAGATCACCAGGCAAGGGCTCGATTTCTTCGAGCGGCGATTCCAATTCGCATATCCCTTCGGTAAGTACGACCAGGTATTCGTGCCCGACTTCTCCGGCGGAGCGATGGAGAACGCCGCCTGCGTGACTTTCCACGAGAAAAGGCTGTACCGCTCCAAGGTGACCGAAGCCGAGCGGATGGATCGCGCGAACACCATGCTCCACGAGATGGCCCACATGTGGTTCGGCGACCTGGTGACGATGAGGTGGTGGGATGACCTCTGGCTCAACGAGAGCTTCGCCGAGTACATGGGATACCTGGCATGTGTCGAGGCGACGCGATTCAAGACAGCCTGGGTGGAGTTCGCGACCGCTGAGAAGGCGGGGGCGATCAGGCAGGACCAGCTGCCGACCACCCACCCGATCGTGGCTGACATCCCGGACGTCGAATCGATCACCCTCAACCTCGATCGCATCACCTACAACAAAGGCGCCGCGGCGCTGAAACAGTTGGTGGCGTGGGTGGGCGAGGACGCGTTCTTCAAAGGCGTGTCGGCGTACTTCAAGGACCACGCGTTCGGCAACACCGACCTCGGCGACTTCCTCGCCGCGCTGGAGAAGGCATCCGGTCGCGACCTGAAGTCCTGGTCGCGCGCCTGGCTCGAGGCCGCGGGCGTGAACGAGCTCGAGGCTTCGCTGCAGGTGAGCGGCGGGCGCATCGCTTCTGCGTCGGTTCTTCAGACGTCGCCCCCAGATCACCCGACGCAGCGGCCGCACCGGCTGCGCATCGGTTTGTTCGACCTCGTTGGAGACAGCCTCAGTCGGCGCAAAGCGATGGAGCTCGACGTGCAAGGGCCTGTGACCGAGGTGCCGCAGCTCGGCGGCGAGGCTCAACCCGACCTGCTGCTCCTCAATGACGGCGACCTCACGTACGCGAAAGTGAGGTTCGACGCCCGCTCGCTGAGCACTCTCAGCCACCACCTCCGCGACATCGACGACCTGCTCGCGAGGGCGATCACGTGGGGCGCGATCTGGGACATGACGCGCGACGCAGAGCTGCGCGCCCGCGACCATGTCGCGATCTCGATCAGCAATCTGGACACAGAGGTCGACGCGTCGAACCTGTCATCGCTGATCGGGCAGGTCGAAGCCTGCATCGCGAAGTTCAGCGAACCCGACCACCGCCCGAAGGTACGGGAGCAGTTCGCGCGAGCGGCGCAGTCGCGCATGGAAAGCTCTAAGCCGGGCGGCGACGTTCAGCTTCTGTGGGCGAACGCGTTCATCGCGGCCGCCCGGTCTGAGGCCGACGTCACATGGATCCGCGGCTTGCTCGACGGCGCGACCAGGGTGGCGGGCCTGGTGGTGGATTTCAACCTCAGGTGGAGGGTCGTCAACACGCTCGCCACCATCGGCGCCGCCGGCGAAGACCTGATCCTGGCGGAGCTCGAACGCGACCCGAGTGACGAGGGGCAAAAGGCCGCAGCTGGAGCGCGGGCGGCGCGGCCGGATGCGGCGGCCAAGGCGGCCGCGTGGGAAGCCGTGGTCTCGGACGAATCGCTGTCGATGGCGATGAAGCGGGCAATCGTCGGGGGGTTCCACCGGGAGGATCAGCTGGACCTGCTGAAAGCCTTTGTCAAACCATATTTCGAGAGCCTGGATGCGATCTGGGCGGGATACGACTCGGAGCTTGGGATCCGGATCGTCGAGTCGATGTATCCCAGCGCGGTCATCACCCAGGAGGTCGTCGAAGCCACAGACTCTGCGCTGGCTCGTGACCTGCCCGGGCCGGTGAGGCGCGCCCTGCTCGAATCGCAGGACGCGATCAGGCGCGCGCTACGCGCGCAGGCGTTCGATAGCGCAGGAACAGATAGTCGCCGTGACGCCTAGCGCTCAACAGGGCGCTCCAGGCTCCGAGCTTCGGCAGCAGCTCGACCCCCTCGACCATGCCGAGCCTCTTCTCAGCGCCCCGACCCGCGACCACCGGTGAGATGGTGAGGAAGACGTCCTCCATCAAGCCGGCGTCGATCAGCTGACCCATCAGGTGCGGGCCGCCCTCGGTGAGGAGGACCTCGAGCTCGCGCGCTCGCAAGGCGGCGAGCGCCTCTCTCAGGTCGATGGTCGCTCCCCTCCCCATCGCGATCACCTCGCAGGTCGAAGGGAGGGTGCGCTCGACGAGTTTGGCGCCGTCGTCGGTGGTCATCACCAGCGCTCCCCTGACGATGGCTGGATGGGAGGCGTCGACGTCCCCCTTTGCGGTGATGACCACCAGCTGCGGCTCTGTGGCCCGCCCGAGGGCGCTGCGAAGGGAGATGAACTCGGTGGCCAGGTCGGGATAGACATGGGCTGGAGTCCAGAGATGGCCGGGGGTCGCGCGCAGCGTTCCGGCGCCGATGATCACGGCGTCGGCGCACGCGCGGAGGAGTCCCATGAGGAAGCGATCGGCGGGGTATTTGCCGCTGATGATCGAGCCGGCCGAGGGTTTCGACCCGAGCGTGACGACTCCATCCAGCGACGAGACGAAGTTGGAGTACAGCGCGGGGGTCGCGAAACCAAGCCGGCCGTAGACGTGATGCAGGTCGACCGGCAGCTTGTATGCCGGCAGGTCAGCAGCCTCGTATAAGACCTCGAAGGGCACGAGCGGCATCAGTGAGACGGCTGGTTGACCGCCTGGAGGAACTCCGTGCGCAGCTGCGGATCGGTCTCGTAGTTGCCGCGCCAGAACGACGTCAGGGTGCGGGAGTGGCCCTCGCGGACGCCGCGCATCTGCGTGCACAGGTGCGTCGCGTTGAGGTGGACCGCGACTCCATGAGGCTCCAGCACACGCACCAGCTCGTCAGCGATCTCCACGCCGACCCGCTCCTGCACGGTGAACCGGCGCGCGAACACGCGAACCAGGCGCGTCAGCTTGGAGATGCCGATGATCTCCTCATGCGCGATGTAGGCGATGTAAGCGTGGCCGTGGAACGGCAGCGCATGGTGCTCGCAGAGGGAGAAGAACTCGATCGGGCCCTCGATGACCTGGCTGATGTTGCAGTCCGGTCCGCCGTGACATTCGGTCGGGAAGGCTGTGAGCAGCTTGGGGTCACCCTCGTACCCGTTCGTCGCCTCAAACACGGCGTGCAGGAATCGGGTGGGTGTGGACCTGGTGCCCGGGGTGGCGAGATCCATGCCAAACGCCTGGAAGATCTCGGCGGCGTAGCCCTCGAACTTCGTCCATTGCTCAGGCTGGATGGTGCGCGGGCGGACCTTCTCCCAATGCGTCGTCTCTTCAGGGTCGAATGCAAGGGTGGACATAAGCGGTCTCCTTCAGGTTCTCGATGGGTCCGCATCACTGTACGGCCTCCCCGCAGGCCGGCAGCGAGGCCCCCTCTCCCCATCGGGGAGAGGGTCGGGGCGAGGGGCTTAAGCCGGTATCCCCTTTACAGTTGTTGCCCGATGACCAGCAAGGCCGTCCTCTCCGTGATGATGCCCGTCTTCAACGAGGAGCGGACGTTGGAGATCATCCTCGGTCACGTCCTGGAGCAGCCCGCGGTCGGCGAGGTGATCGCCGTCGATGACGGCTCGACGGACAAGACCTGGGAGATCCTCCTCGGGATTGCGAAAAGGGACAAGCGCGTCCATGCCTTCCGGCAAGAGACCAACCAGGGCAAGGGCGCCGCGCTGCGGAGGGCGGTTACCGAACTGCAAATGCCTTTCGCGGTGGTGCAGGATGCAGACCTCGAGTACGACCCCCGCGACTATCCCCGTCTTCTTGAGCCACTGGAAGAGGGTCGCGCCGATGCCGTTTACGGCACCCGCGGTTTTGCCGGACAGACCGCCTTCTCCTTCTGGTTTGTGGTCGGCAATAAGCTGGTGACACTGGTCACCAACCTGCTGTTTGATTGCTACATCTCCGACATGGAGACGGGCTACAAAGTCCTTCGGTCAGATTTGTGGCGCCGATTGTGCCTCAAAGGCACCGGCTTCGATATCGAGCCCGACATCACAGCTCGTGTCTTGAGGCTCGGCTATCGAATCCACGAGGTCCCGATTCACTACTACGCGCGCGGGCGTGAGGAAGGCAAGAAGCTCACGTGGTTGGACGGGGTGCGCGCGTTGGGCGCCCTCTTGCGACTCCGGTTCAGCTCCGACAGCCATCTATTTGGTGCTGAACCCGATTGGACATATCACCGGGAGCGCCAGCTAGAACTTGCTCGCCAGCATCCATTGGTTGCTCGGTCCGGCACGCAATCAAGGACTTAGCACCCCAAGGTCCCACCGGGTCACCGCGGCTAGGATTCATGCCGTGAAGCGTGGGCGCCGGGCGACGGACTCACGGCCGCTGTGAGGAAGCAATGGCGCTCGTTGGTTCCAGCCTTGCCGAGCGACGCCCTGATGGCGGTGCTGGCGTTCGGGTTTGCGTACTGGTTTCGGTTTCATGTTTACCCCTCATACATACCCGGCGGCGAGCAGCCGGCACCTGGCCACTACCTGGCCGCGACCCCAGTCGTTGCACTCACGGTCGCGACGGTGTTCGTCTTCATGGACGTTTACCGCCTTCAGCGCGGTACGCAGTTCATCGACGAGCTCTTCTCGATCATCAAGGCGATGGCGGTGACCACGGTTGTGGTCTTCGCGATGATCGGCCTGTATCGCGACGGTCAGTTCACGTATTCGCGGCTTACGTTCTCTTACTGGGCGATTGCCGCCACGATCCTCATCCTGATCGCCCGCTACGGATTGCGGCGCGTCCGGGCGCGATCGTGGAGGCGGGGCGAGGGCATCGATCGCGTGGTCGTTGTCGGTTCCGGACCATCCGCGGATCTCATCCTGCAGCGAATACGCATGTTTCCGGACTACGGATACCAGGTCGTAGGAGTGATTGCGGACGACTTGAAGGCCGGCGAGGCGTTCGGTGGAGTTGACGTGCTCGGCAAGGCGGGCGACCTCCGCCAGGTGGTTACCGCCCGGAACGTCAACCTTGTTTTCGTGGCGGCACCTGACCTCAGCCAGGACGACATCCTCCAGCTCGTGGACTCCTGCCGCGAGTGCAGCACCGACTTCCGGATCGTCCCAAGCATGCTCGAGATCATGACCAGCCGCGTGACCGGGGACCAGCTCGACGGCATACCGCTTCTGCAGTTCCGCCACGGCCTCGACGTAGACGCCGCCAAGGCAACGTCCAAGCGCGCGCTCGACCTCGTCGTGTCATTGCTGGGAATGATCGTCATCTCACCCGTGCTCGCGCTCATTGCTTTGCTGGTCAAACTCAGCTCACGCGGGCCCGTCCTGATCCACCAGGAACGCACCGGCCTGGGCGAACGGCCGATGGTGATGCACAAATTTCGAACCATGCGTGCCGATGCCGAGGCCGAAACAGGACCGGTCTGGGCAGGCACCAACGACCCCCGCCGAACCTGGATCGGTCCGGTCCTGCGAAGGTTCAGCCTGGACGAGCTTCCACAGCTGTGGAACGTATTCGTCGGCGAGATGAGCCTTGTCGGCCCGCGGCCCGAGAGACCGGTTTTCGTGGAGGATTTCAAGTCGCGACTCAATCGATATGCGGATCGCCACCTCGTCCGGCCGGGACTGACGGGGTGGGCGCAGGTGAACGACCTGAGGGGCCAGACATCGGTGGAAGAGCGGCTTGTCTACGACCTGTATTACATCGA
>Ga0137409_10002790_pt2 | contig 18093 bp, 16 predicted proteins | sample CZODoug1_16funga_FD_122059 | JGI IMG/M metagenome (GOLD analysis project Ga0137409, IMG submission 122059) | Vadose zone soil fungal communities from Angelo Coast Range Reserve, California, USA - CZODoug1_16fungal (Hybrid Assembly) | ecosystem: Environmental > Terrestrial > Soil > Vadose zone... | reverse complement strand
TTGTAGTGCGCCGGGGTCAGCGTTGCACTGAGTTCGACGTACTGCCGCTGCAATTCAGTCAGCTTCTGGCGGTACTCACGCATTGTCGGGTCTTCCAGCATCTCCGGCAGGGAATCTGCTGGCTTGCTCTTCGCCTCTTCGAATTTCGACTGGTTGGCGATGCGGTCGGCCTGGGCCTTGGAGAGCTCGCCTTGTATTTCTTTGAGCCGGCTCTCCGATAAGTTTTCCTTCTCCGAGGTAAACGACAGCCCGGAGCTGCGCGCGTAATCTTGGAGCTGCCCCTCCGACTGTTCCAGCTTGGTCTTCATCTCGTCCAGATGGTTCGTCAGCCATTCGGCGGTGCGCTGCGTGGACTTCCACCGCATCTCTTGGCTTTGTACGATGAATTCGCTGACCAGCGTGTTCGCAAAGTCCGCGGCCTGCTTGGGATCCGGTGACTCGTACATCACCTCCAGCAAGCGCGAATTGCCGGATGCGCGCACCGTCAGATTGCGCGCTGCCTGGCGGATCAATTCCTGTTTTTTTGCCACTTGCGAAGTTTTCGACCATGCGAACATCCGCTGTACGCGCGACGCGAAGCCCCGCCAGCCGGTTGCGGGCCGCTCTTGGTCGAGGTTCAATTTGTCGATCACCCGCTCGAGTAGCGATTCGCTCTGCAGGATCTTGGCCTGCGTCTCCACGTACGATTCCGGTGAGGCGTAGCTCCCGTTGGAATCGGTGGGATCCACGCTCTTTATATCCATGAAGTTCGCATTGAAATCCTGGATCTCGAGCGAAGTCCTGACGCGGTAAGTCGGTGTCTGCACCAGGCTGATCACGACCGCTGCGGCCAGCCCCACCAGGGCAAAGCCGAGTAGCGTCTTCTTGTGGCGGATCAGAATATTCCAGTAGTCCATGAGGCTGTCGTAGCCTGCCGCCCCGGGGCCTTCCGCCGGAAGTGACTCTACATACCTGTACACTGCGGGTCGCTGCTCCGCTCCCAGGCTGAGTTCGGTCGAGCCTCGGTCAGTTTTATCGAGTGGAAATTCGGAAGCTTTCATTTCTGTCCTCAGAGTACGCTTCAAGGCCTGCGCCAGATGGCCATGCCTGTTCCCGTTTGAATAGCTGCTTCGATGCCGCGCAGGGCCGCCTTCTTGCCCGTGCTGCCAGGGATGAACAAAATGTCGTCGCCACGAAGTGCGACGTCTGCTTTCTTTCCGTTGAGGACGTCTTTAACATCCACGGCCATCTCTTCACGCTTATCGGCGTCGCGATTCAGCCGCAGGATCCTGGCATGCCGTGCGTCTGCGGTTGTGTTGAGCCCCTCGGCGAGGGAAAGCACCTGGAGCACGGAGATGGACTGGTGTTCGCCGAGAACGAATCCGCCTGAGCGCTTTACCTCTCCGATCACGTACACCATTTCGGCCTTCGGAACGGAGATGACATCATGCGGAAAAATCTGAATGTTCTCCTCGGGGTTTTTGGCCTCCATGATTTTTTTCAAGTTGAGTTCGGCCACGGTGAAGCGACCCGAGGCGTCCAGCTCCGTCTTCGGCAATGGGAGGCAGCCCCACTCCACTTGCCGGGTGATACGGACGCTGTACCCGGCGTCCGGCCGGATCCCTCCGGCTAGTGCTAGCATCTCCAGCAACGTCTTGTGTCCCTGCACCTGGTGAACACCCGGCGCGTTTAGTGCGCCTAGGATAGAGACCGGCTGACTGCGCACTTCGGCGATGCTTACAACAATTTGCGGATCGCGAATGTATTTGCTCAGAACTTTGTTGAGCTCTTTCTCAGTCTGTTGCGCGGTCAACCCGGACACATGGACGCGTCCCCCCAGCGGCACCTGTATGTCGCCGTCGCCGTCGATACGCACTGGTTTGTTGGCGAGCTCACTTAATTCAGGCCCGGAAATCTCCAGCTGGTCATCAGGCCCCAGCAGGTAAGTGGAACGAACCTGGCTGCCGCACTTCGCCTTCAGCGCATCCGGCTCCGTCGGCAATGGAACTTGCGCAGCCGCACCCCCGATTAGGAAGAAAACTGCCGCGCCGGCCGGGACAACTCTCGTGACCATCATCAATCGAACCGCGCGAATCCACAGGGAGCTGGCCAGACCGGCAAAGCCGGCTCGAGTGTTCCGCTCGCAACCCGGCGATGTCCGTGCACTGCTTAGCTGTGTGTTCATGACGGCGGTCCTCATTTCTCCTCACGGAGACCGATTTTGTGCTTTCAGCCTTAGCTGGAGGTTGGAACGACTATGGACTGACGCACCCTGGAAGCTATCACTGGACCGACTGTTTCGAACGCAGGCATCTGACTCTGTTCTCTCTGCTTTTTAGCAAACCAGGAACCCTGTATTTTCTCCACACTGGCTGCAACTGCGCCGGAGAATCCACTCGTCGTAAAGATTTCGAGATCCATCAAAAGAGGAGACGCCGTGTTCTTTCGATACAGTGTGAAACCGCCCAGCTGCTTTTCGTTGCGTTTCATCAGGCTGAAAGTCAAACTCCAATTTGTTTCTGATGATGTTTGTATCTGATTCCAAAGGAATTGAAGTTTGGAATCGCTGACACGGTTCAATGGACAGAGCTCAATCTCGCATGGTAATCCTGACGATAAGTACAAGCCGAAACCGTCGAATCCGATCGGTTCAAGACACTGCCGCAATATCTGGCAGAATTGTGGGAGGCTAGCGCATGACTCCAGAGCGTCTGCGGCCCTGCGAATGCTTATATCATTGGCGATCACGTGCCGCTGATTCAGGGTCCGGGTGGCCACGTAGCCCAACTCGGAAAACTCGTGATAGCGTAATTGCTGGACACCAATCAAGACGCCGATTCCAACCACCACCAGTACCGCTCCAACTGCGGCACCGCCTGGATTAAGTAGAAGCAGACTGAATAGGCCAAAGCAGGCGCTCACGCCATAAAGCACCAAGACGGTTTGTCTATGGGAAATACCCCGGCCGAGCAACTTGTGGTGAATATGCTCACGATCGGGGGCGAATAACTGTTTGCGGCTCAAGAACCGCCGGATCACCGCGACGGTGACTTCCAAAATCGGCAGCCCAAGAGAAACGATGGGGATCGCAACGGCTACTATGGTCGAAGATTTCTGTGATCCCGCGATGGCAATTGCGCTTAGCAGGAACCCGATCAGCAGACTGCCACAGTCGCCGAGGAATATCGAAGCTGGATTGAAATTATACCGGAGAAATCCGGCGATTGCGCCCGCCAGGGCAAGCGTCAGAAAAAGAATCCCTTCACCGTGGAATGAGATCGCCACCACACAAGTCACCAGGCTTGAGAACAGTGCCGATCCCGCCGCCAGTCCATCAAGGCCATCAATTAGATTGAAAGCATTGGTGATCCACAGAACCCAAAGAATTGTCAGCGGAAGTCCGGCCAGCCATCCTAAGTGAGGATGACCCGCCAGAAACGACAAGTGGGATATTCCAAAACCATTCCAGTACAAGAGTGCCGCTGCACCCGCCTGCACCGCAAACTTCACGTACGCGTTCACTCCAAAAAAATCGTCGATCAGGCCAAGCAGGAAGATGATGCTTGCTGGTCCCAGTATTTTCAAAGCGAAAGGAGGCAAAGGAAATTCGCGCGTGCCGAAATGCCCGGGCACCCAATGCGCCGCCAGCACCATACACCAGAGAGTCAGGAAGATAGCCACTCCGCCCAGCCGCGGTATCGGACGAGTATGAATATGCCGGTCCGAACTTGGAGGAGCGGCCCATCCGCGGGCGAAGGAAAAATCGCGTACCCAACGCGTGAATGTTGCCGATGCTATAAGAGCCCCTGCAAACACCAGAAGTGGCATGACTTTTTCGCCTTTGTTAGAGAGTTCTGAGAACCGAATGCCCATCAGCCGCAGGACCGATCGATAACTCCTGGCATCGGCGGGCTGCGATTAGCGATACCTCAAGAGCACCGCTTCAACAGCTCAGAGAATTGGCTGGGGTAAACTGGGGCTGGCAGATCCAAAATTTTTCTATTTTGCACAATGTAGATAGCAAGGGCGCGGGAATCCGAAGTGTGGCTAGGCACTGGTGCGCTGAATCGTTGCAAAGTGTCGCTGATCTGCAGTTGGTCTGACCGGGTACGCTTCACTGATCCAGCTACCATCAATTTCGACTGCAACCGAGCGCTGCAACAAATTAACGGATAGCACGAACTTCAGTCCGGACTTGATTTTGAGGACGATTCCGGTCAAACCTTGTAGCGGCCCCTCTTCAATCCGAACCACGTGGCCCACTTGCTGGTACGGCCAAGGCATTGTCGAAAGACCGCTCTTTCCAGCGCGCTGGATGGCAGCGATCTCATCTTCCTCGACGGGAATCGGGGTTTTGCCGACCCCCACGATCTGTATGACTCCCGGTGTCATCAGCACCGGCAACCGGTTGTGCGGGTTCATCCGGCAGAAGAGATATCCAGGGAACAACGGCACTTCGACTTCCTTGATCCGATCGGACCAGCATCGGCTGTATTTGCTGGTGGGCAAAAAGCACTGGTAACCTGCGTTTTCCAGCAACAAGCTCGCTGTCTTCTCTCTGCTTGCTCTGACCAGGAGCGCGAACCAGGGCCACCGTTGATCGCTAATTCCCATGTTGACTCCCTTTGAGATGCTACCGCCGTTGGAGTCCCAAAATTCTCAGGACCCACAATCGGCGAAGGCCTCGATCCCCTCGAATGCAGCCGTCAGCTCATGCCAGCTTCGCTGACGAGGGAAACTTGGCCCGTGCGAAACCGTAACGGATGCCGAACTCCTTCACAATCCGGTCTAAACCCTAAATGCCGGAGCGGACTATTCCCGAGAGAACGGAAGGCGTCGGAATTCATCATATTTCTGAGGAGTTACGCAGTCACAATTCGTCATCGATCCCGTTTTGGTCCCGGACTCGGGTATATCCCTAGCTCCAATTCCTTGATTCAACTGATTGTCTCGTCCACACGCGTCTGAATATCCTTGTACGCATGCGGCTGACTACGGAAAACCGGGAGACAACGAGTTAACTTGGCGCCATGCTCTTTGACTCCCCTGCTTATTTCCTCTTCCTGATACCGGTCGTGTTGTTGTACTGGCGTCTCAATCACCGCACCCAAAATATTTTCCTTCTCCTGGCCAGCTACCTTTTCTACGGATGGTGGGACTGGCGTTTTCTCGCTCTCATGATCGGCAGCACCACCGTGGATTTCCTGGTAGCCCAGAGGATCGCCCCCAGCCGCTCGGACTCCCACCGCAGGAATTGGTTTATCTTCTCGCTCGTCTTGAATTTCATGATTCTGGGGATCTTCAAATACTTCGACTTCTTCGCTGGCTCCTTCCTGGGCGCCCTCGAAAAACTTGGAATTCACAACATCCCGCTGCCCCTGATTCGCATCCTCCTTCCGCCAGGCATTTCGTTTTACACGTTTCAGGAAGTGGCTTACATCGTGGACGTCTATAAAGGGAGGATCGAGCCTTCCAAGTCTTTCTTTGATTATGGCCTCTTCATCAGCCTGTTCCCTCACTTGATTGCCGGTCCGATACAAAGGCCAGAACATCTGCTTCCGCAGGTCCAGAAGGAACGCACTTTCGATGCGGATCGATTTTTCGATGGCATGATGCTGATTTTTTCCGGCCTCATCCGCAAGTGTGTGATCGCGGATAATTGTGCCGTTCTGGCAAACGCAGTTTTTGGCGGTCAATTCGGCCCTTCAAATTTCTGGCTTGTGCTGCTTGGAACTTATGCGTTTACCTGGCAAGTCTATGGAGACTTCAGCGGTTACAGCGATATCGCGCGTGGAAGCGCTCAATTGCTGGGCTTCCATTTTATGGTCAATTTCCGCCAGCCCTTCCTCGCCAATCGTCTTCAGGATTTCTGGCGCCGCTGGCACGTCAGCTTGAGTACCTGGCTTCGCGATTACCTGTACATTCCTCTCGGCGGAAGTGCTGATGGCCAATGGAAAACCGCCCGAAATCTCTTCATTACCATGGTTCTCGCCGGTCTCTGGCATGGCGCAAATTGGACGTTTGTCATCTTTGGCGCCATCCATGGCGTTGTGTTGGCTGTGGAGCGTTACTTTTTCCCGGCCAAGGCGAAGTCCCAGGGTGTTACTCTCCCTGGTCTCTCCGCCGGTTTTTTCTCCCTCTGGGCGCAGAGAATTTTGACCTTCAACATCCTCTGTTTGAGCTTGGCGTTCTTCCGGGCGACCTCGCTCACTTCAGCGGTGCAACTGCTGGCAGGACTGTCGAATTTCACCTGGCGGAGTGAATACGCTGCGGCGTTCTTGATGCTTTGCCTTTTCTCCGTGCCTTTGTTCCTCGCTGACCTTCTGCTGGAAGCCAGCAATCACGAGTATCCATTTGCAGCCGCTCCCTACGCCATTCGAACCGTCCTCGCGGCCGCCGCTCTTCTGGTACTCGCATTTTTTTCAGGAAGCAATCTCAACGCCTTCGTCTATTTCCAATTCTAGCCCCGCGCCTTTTTCTACGCGAAGGTGCTTGCTGCAATTTGCGCCATTCTCATGGACCGCGCGATCAATCAGAGGCGTTTCACGACGGCACGGGCCAGGACCTTCGTTTTTTCGATGCGCGCGGATTCTTCGCCAACGCCTCCGACACTGATGCGGACGAAGTTATCTCCTTGCAGCACGTAAAGCGCTCCCGTGATCGGAGTTCCCACCCAGTACGCGTCCTCACCGAGCCCCTCAATCCGCCGCGGTTTGCGTGTTTCTTCTTCACCTTCGGGCTCGGGCTTCTGCGCCTTCTTGCCCGCGGCGCGCATTTTGTCCTCTTCCATATCGGGTGCGTGGAATTGTTTCCGCCAGAATTTGCGCGGCGCGAACGCGGAGAGCTTGACCGAAGAGGGTGTGGCCAACGCTACGCTGACCGATTTTGCAAAATTGGTTGTTTGGAAGAGGCATCCCGAGATCAGCATCTCGCCGTTTGGCTGGACGCTGGCTTTAGTTTCCTTCACCGGCTCACCCTGGACGGCCTCTATTTCCGCGGCGGTAAGCAGGATACACGCGTCCTTCTTGCCGCTCGCCGAAGTTGCGGCATCGCTGCTCATTCCATTTCGAGGCGAACGGCCAGGCGCTTGCTTGGCGGGGAGTGCAATCGCGCACAAGAAAAAACCGCAAACCACAATTCGGATCGCGAACCTGTAGCTCATATGTTTTCCAGTTACAAAATGGACTTCCCCATTTGCGAGGGCGCCCCGCGCGATTCCCAACTCGCGCGGAGCGCCGTATTTATCCCCGCTCTGCACAAGCCCCGACTTAAGTGCTCGTCAAGGTCTATTGCAGTTCGGACCGCCGCTGACACCGCTTGCCGGATCGCCATAGCAAAGCTGGGCGCCACCTTGGTTGTCTCCGCTCCTGGTGCCGAATTGCGTGCCGTCGAAGACGGCGAACAATCCTTGGCCGCCCACTTGCCGCGCGATCGTGGCCAGCGCATCCTGCGCACTGGCTGGACCGGTCGAGGCATTTTGTGTGGCATCGTTCACACACGTGCCGGTGCAGCCATCGGCGTAACCCACCAGCACGCGCCCAACCTTGTCCACGGTGATGTCGTTAAAGTCGAGCAGGTTTCGACACGGGTTGCTGCCGCCTGAATTCCAGATGCAGCCACGCTGCACGGGGTCGGCTGGTGTCGCGTCCACGGTCGTCCAAGTGCTACCGCCGTTGTACGTGAATGCGACATACAAATGCCAGACTCCGCGAAAGTCGGCGGATTGCGTGTCGCCTACCGTCGGAGTGCCCAGGAACGCAAAAGCTGCGCGCTTGTCATCTCCGGCGATGACCTCGGCGAATTCTGCATTCTGGACTCCGAACGGCGTGCCAGCGTCTTTAGACTTGGACCAATGCAAGCCGCGGTCTTGGGATACGGCGATCTTGGCGTGTCCATCCACGTTGACGTAACCGAAATAGATCGTGTTGTTGCTGCCTGCCGCAACCGAAGGGTCACTGCCGGGGCTGATGCTCTTGGCATCGGGCACGGTTCGCACCACCCAGCTCAATCCGTTGTCGGTCGAGACAGCCACTCCTGGCCTGCTAACGCCGTTCGCGTCCATGCACCTCACGTTTGGAACGTAAGTCGTACCGTCAGGCGAGACGCGGACGTGCCCGTGCAGACCGCCGCAGGTTCCGGGGGCAAGAGGACGGTCAACGCCGTTGACGGTTGTAAATAAGTAGACCGGAAGGCCCGGCCCGAATGTAAGGCCACCGTTATCACTCCGCGAGCAAAACGCAGTAGCGATGTCTTGCGAGCAGTAATAAATCGCATGTGGATACGACGTGCGAGCCAGAGGTCCCGGTGAAGCGTACGGACCACCGCCAACCGTCTGATGATCGACGCCAGCCGGCTGGCCGGACCCCTGCGTCGGCAGCCAGTTGTTGCCGTCATCATCAGTGTAGGACAGCTCGCTGGTGACTCCGTTGAGTTGCGACGAGAACGTGCGATCCGTACCACCAAAGTGCCCGTCGTCCGTGAAAAGGATGGGGTCGAGGCTGACACGAGCAAATGGCGACCGCTGGTCCTCCCAGGTTGTGGTCACGGGTTTGACCGCATCATTGAAGGTCACTCGCAGCGTGTGGTTCCCGGCTTCGATGAAGGTCTTGCCCGTACTCCAGTCGACGCCGATGGAAGGCTCGCCTGCGCCGTGCGTACTGGCGGTCGTAGATCCGGTCGTCGGCTGGATGCAGCCTGGCGGCGTATTGGGCGGTGTGCAGTCCTCAGGCGCAGGATAGTTGATGAAAGTAGGTGATCCGGGGGCGGGCGGGGGTGGTGGCGGTGTTGCGGGCCGCGCTGCCGTGGTTAGAGTCGCCACCGCGTGGGCAGAGGTTGGCATGGGTGCGAGCGAGGCAACTGAGCGGATGTGCCAGACTCCCTCGACCGGATCAGTTACAGTCAGGACTTCTATTCCTGCCCCTGTCGAGGTGTCGTCCGGCGAACCAGGTCCGTGGTCAGCTCCGGCGGGACTGATGGCAAAGATGTCCAGGTCAGTTGGCACCGTGCTCGTCCACGTGTAGGTAATGGTCAGCTTCGTCGTCATTGTCTGGTAGAAGGTGGCCGCCGGCGCGGGGAGCACCACGGTCAAATCGTGGTCGTCGCACATGACGGGCGGGCAGACATCCTGTATACCTACATTCGTCACCGTGCCGCCGCCGACAGCAGCAAAATCCCACGACACCGGGCCGGAACTGCTACTGATCGAACTCGGACTGGTTTGAGCGGAGACAGATGGCGTGTCACGCACCAACAGAACCAGGGTCGCGATGCAAAGCAAACTGACTAGAATCACCCATCCTGAGGATCGAACGACTCGCATTGGCTGTCCTCCACGGCGGCTATTCTGCGAAAGAAACCTCCTCATAGGTTCTCCAGGACCTTTTTTTCGCAGACTTAGCGCCACCCTTTTTCATTCCTATTAATTTCGTGCTTGTAGAGACACATCAATCGGCAGATTCGTACGTAACGGGAAAAATTCCGTTCCCCGGCATTTCTTTCAGTACCTGGTACGAAGAACCCGGTATGCGCCGCATTTTTAGTAGAAGTTCCAGCCCGGTGGAAGCAGGTGAATCCTGCAAAAAGGTCTACAGGAATTACCTGAATTTCGGCTTTACCGGTGCTGCCGTTGCAACCTGGGCTAAATGCCCTTGCTGCACGTCCTGCAACACGCCAGTCGGTTTTTGCAGCGACCGCCCCACCAATCAGCTTGCTAAAAACATCCCAGGGGTGTATTTTTCATCCCCCCTGACGGCGAGGCGAGACTTTCGCCGATCAGCATTTGCCGCAGGAGCGTCCATAATGACCGAAAATAAGACTTCTCTCCGCTATTGGGTCGTGAACTGCTTGGGATGCAAGAATCCGATCCCCCTGTTTGCTGAAGCGATTGACCCTGCCGCTTCCTCCGCCGGTGGTGGGACGACCTCGGAACGCCCCTTCTTTCGCGTCTGGTGCATGGAGTGCGGGCGCGAGTTTCCATACTTATCTGAGGCCATGATGTGGTCGGACGAGCCGCCCCAAGACAAACACCATCGCCAACTCGAGTTCAGCCGATTCCGCCAGCGATTCCAAGTCAAACGTGCTCATGCATAGGCTCAAACCTTCCATTTTAGGTTGAACTTGGCTCACCCGAGTCCGAGCTTGGTGACTCGTGACTGGTGACTCGTGACTGGCGTGTCGTGGAGCGGAGAGAGTTGCCCACTTTGACCATGCTGAATTTCCAAAAACTTGCGGATCGCTGAGATACCCATTCCCCCAACCCCCGTTTTTTTTCAAAGAGTGCGGAATCGCTTGAAAATAAAAGAGTTGATTTTTTGGGGAGTGCAAAAAAGCGCAAAATAGTTCTCAAGATATTGAAAATAAAGGAGATAGGGAGAAAAGAATAGGCAGTCGAGGGGATCGCTGTCGTGGGGTAGGGCCATAGCGGGCATAACCCCCGTCGAGATAAAAAGAGTGCGTAACGGATTGATTGCAAAGGGGTTGAGGAACGGTCGTGCGAGTAGTAGTGCGTAAGTGGTTGGAACGACAGAGGTTGGACGGAGAGAGTCGGAGAACTCAACGGAGAGGCACAGAGTGCGCGGGGATGAAGATTTCGGGAGGAATTGGCGCGAGTACGTCCGATCAATCACGACCGATGCGAACACAGATTAAACTATTTTTCAATTACAATAATAGTACTAATATTTAGCTAGTTGCCACATTTTGTTCGAACGATTCTGCAAGCTGCAGAAAACAAAGCGGTAGAGCTCACTGTGCGGTGGAAACGGCCCGGCAGTTCATCGTTTGGCGCGCTCTTGAAGGTGCCTATCCCAACAGTGCTCCGTGGTTGTCGTGGACCCACTGCTGGAGACTCCGCGGCGTCGTTCCGGTCAGGTAGGGAGTATCGTCTCTGACGGTTCCGAAATCGCCCATGCGACCGTCCGAAAACTGCTTCAGGAACTCCAAGGCTCCCGCCGCATACCAAGGTTCAACCCTGTAGTCGCCAGTGAGTGCCATCGTCGCAGCGAAGTCGTCAGGCTTCCTGTAGTCGCAGCGTATCGGACGACGGAGAACCTCGGAGAAAATAGTGGCGAGTTCCTCGCCACCGGCTATCTCAGCGCTGAGCCAATAGTTCTGCCCACCATGCTTCGCCGGACCTTCCCAAAGGACAGTAGCCACCACGGAACCGACATCCTGTGCTGCAATCCAACCCATCCGCCCCGGACCCCAGAAGATTGGGAATCTGTCGTTACGGATTTTCATAAACTTGGGAATTTGCTCCATGAACATGTTTGGGTGAATGTGCGTCCAACTAATGCCACTCGCTTCAATGTAAGTTTCTACGAGCTGGTGCCAGACGATGTGTGGATCCGTGCAATCCCACCGTCCGAAGACGCCCAGGTGAACGATGTGCTGGACGCGTGCTTTCCTTGCGGCGTCGACGAAAGTCTTGCTCTGGGCCAGCATTGCGACGGTGTATCCGGTAAGCAGGAAGACACGATCTACGCCGTGAAGGGCCGCGGCGAAGGTCGTTGGATCGTCCAGGCCAAGGAGGACTGCATCACGGCCCTGTTGCCGCAGTGCTAAAACCTGTTCCGGTCTGCGTGCGGTGATTCGGACGTTGAGCACCTGACGGTATTTATCGAGGTGCTGAAGGACGAACCCTCCGATCTGGCCGCTTACGCCGAGAACGAGTATGGTCGGTTTCTGAAACGATGTCATGCCTCTAACCTCTTCTGTTTGTGTCTCTCCGTGCGTTTTAGCAAGAGTAGGCATAGGGATCCGGCCAGGGTCTACGATTCGACCTCTTTGAGCCGGTCGGTCTCCGGCGTGGAACGAGGGTCAGCGCTCAGGAATCGCGTGTTGTTCCTCGAAACAGGACTCCAGATTCTTAAGGTCTACCGCAACGCGGGCTTGCGAGCCTTCCTGCGCAGCCCTTAGATATTGGACGGGCCACGAAATTGACTGCCCTAACTCACGGGCTGCCCGCAATGGCCAATATGGATCTCGCAGGAGTTCGCGGGCGATCATGACTGCATCCGCCTGTCCAGTAACGAGGATGTGCTCAGCCTGAATGGGAGATGTGATCATCCCCACCGCACCGGTCAGGATGTTGGCTTCCCGGCGGATCTGCTCCGCAAACGGCGTTTGATAACCCGGCCCGACCGGCACCTTTGCATGCTCTGCATTGCCTCCAGAAGAGCAATCGATCAGGTCTGCTCCCAATTCCTTCAGTTGGCGGGCGAGTTCAACCGACTGCTCAATATCCCAGCCGCCATCGATCCAATCGGTGGCCGAAATGCGTACGAACAGCAGTGCTCGCTCCGGCCACGAACCTCGAACGGCGGCGACAATCTCGCGCAATACTCGAGTGCGATTTTCAAATGAGCCACCGTAGGCATCTGTTCTTTGATTGCTAAGAGGCGACAGAAACTCTTGAATCAGGTATCCATGAGCGGCGTGAATCTCAATGACACGGAAGCCCGCTTCACAGGCACGACGTGCGGCGGCGGCAAAAGCAGAAACGATGTTCTTAATACCATCGATAGAGAGCGCTCGGGGCATCGGATAGCCATTGGTGAAAGCCAACGCGCTCGGGGCCACGACATTCTTCCAACCCCCCTTACTTTCGGGGACCGTTCCATGGCCTGCCCACGGCGCGTACGTGCTGGCTTTGCGGCCGGCATGCGCCAACTGCATCCCAGCCACGCTGCCCTGCTCATGAATAAACCGCACGATTCGAGCCAGCGGCTCAATGTGTTCGTCCATCCAGATGCCCAAGTCCTGCGGACTAATCCGGCCCTCAGGAAGCACGGCAGTTGCTTCGGTAAGCACCAGTCCAGCGCCGCCGACTGCCCGGCTGCCCAGATGCACGAAATGCCAGTCGTTCGCGTATCCGTCCGTGCTGGAGTACTGGCACATAGGCGAAACAAATACGCGGTTTGCAAACGTAATATCCCGAATCGCGAGAGGATCAAACAGGTGAGTCATAGGGGGTACACTGCCTTTCTCAATTCAGAAGAAGCTCCAAACTTGTGGCCCGTTGCCATCCAGCGAGTCGCACGCGTATTTCCTCGCATATATTCGATGCACGGTGTAGCGTAAAGATACAGCAACTGCGAAAGGCGACTACTCATGCCTAACTCAGCCAAGCGCCGGAAGCCCATCCGAGGACGACCCAGGGACAAGGACGCCGACGCCCGCATTCTGAAAACAGCCCTGCGTCTGGTCGAGAGGACAGGATTCCGATCGGTAAGTATGGAAGCCATTGCAGCGGAGGCGCATGTAGCGCGAACAACGATCTACCGCCGCTGGCCGAATAAAGCCACGGTCATCATGGACGCTTTTCTTGCAGAGGTCGGTCCGGGAATTGCCTTTCCCGAGCTTCCGAGCGCGCTCGAAAGTCTACGAGTACAGATGAAACTGTTGGCACGCGCATTTCGTGGACGGCCAGGATTGCTCATCCGTTCCCTGCTAGCTGAAGCTCAATTCGATCCTGAGTTGAAGAGGGCTTTCCGCGACCGTTGGATCATGAAGCGCCGCGCTGCGGCTCAGGTGGTCATAAAAGCAGGGATACTCGCCGGTGAACTGCCGGCGGCCACCGATCCAGACGTGCTGCTCGATGCGCTGTATGGAGGACTCTACTATCGACTACTTACGGGCACAGGTTCGCTAAGCGATGCGTATGTAGAGGCAGTGTGGAGGACCGTGCTCCGCAGTTCGATGTTGAAAGGCGAACTGGGGGGGGCAATGGGAAGCGCGAAACAGTAAGACCGTCGTCAAGCAATCTTGCACTACTCTACTGCACAAGTCTTGACCATCCTATCCGTTGGCGTGCAGAGAAGGTAGAGACAAAACTAAAGCGATCGATCAGGCAGGCTGGTTGAAGAACAATTTGATATCGACTTTCGTGATGAGATCATTGGCTAATTCGAACTCCTCAGTCCAGCCGTGATCGCCCTCTTTCCTGAAGGTCTCGCCGTTTATTGGCTCCGAGAGTTTAAGATCTCCGTGCATCCGTACGAGAACATGTATAGGAGTCTCTTCGATGTACTCGTGGCGAGATTGACCATTCACGAAGAAGTGTTTCGACCATGCAACCATCCCTTCGAAGAAACCATCGATTCCCTCATAAATAAAGCTGCCCCTGGTATCTGAGACGAGAGTTACGAGTTTAGGTGAAAAAAGCTTTGACTGTTCGCGGGTGAATGCATCGAAGCCCTGTTCCCGTATAAGGAGATAGTTCTTGAAAAATTGACGTATGATTTCGTTGGTCATTGATTCGTTCCTCTTAGGTCTGTGCTGAGCTAAGCCAGCTTCACAAGCATTTTCCCGATGTTTTCACCGGAGAAGAGCTTGAGGAAGGCAGCGGGGGCCCGTTCAATTCCAACTTCAACTGTCTCTCGGTACGTAACGTCGCCATTGCGTATCCATCTGTTCATCTTCTCGATGAATTCCGCTTGGCGACTGAAGTGATCGGGGACAAAGAAACCTTGCAGAAGAAGCCGCTTCTCAATTGCCATCAGCAAGTTCGAAAGTCCACTCACAGTCTCGTTGTAGCCAGAGGTCATCCCGCACAGCGCAAACCGTGCGAACGTCTTCGCAGATGCCAAGGCCGCGTCCAGGTGGTCTCCTCCAACATTGTCGAAATATGCATCGATGCCGCTGGGCGCGAGCTCGGCAAGAGCCTGTGATAGGTTCTCGGTTTTCTTGTAGTCGATTATTTTCTCGACTCCGAGTTGCTTCAGGTAAGCGCACTTCTCTGCACCTCCGGCAGATGCGATGACAGTCGCCCCCATGAGCTTCGCGATCTGACAGGCGATCGAACCCACCGCACCCGCGGCTGCAGAGATGAAAATAACTTGACCCGGTTGAAGCTTGATCACGTCAGCGAGGCCGATATACGCGGTGTGACCTGTATTCCCGCACACTCCCAGATACATCTCGGGTGAACTGACTTCTACCTCAGGTTTCCGCAAAGCCGCCGCAGGCGCATTGAAAACTTCACGCCACCCCATCATGGACAGGACAGTGTCACCTGTCGCGAAGCCTGGATCATTCGATTCCACAACTTCACCGACGGCCGCGCCTTCGAGAGCTTTGCCGATCTGGAATGGAGGGAGATAGCTTTCGTAATCTCTCATGCGGCCACGCATATACGGATCGACTGACATCCAGGTGTTTCGCACCCGTACTTCTCCAGATCCAAGAGGCTGTAGTTCAACCTCCGCGATTTCGAAATTCGAGTGGGTTGAAGCGCCATTGGGCCGACTGACGAACCGAACCTCACGAGATAGGTCTTTCATTTTGCAAGTTCTCCATTTAGTCGCAAAAATGCGACTTAACATATTCGATGCACGATGTAGCGAAATGTTTCAACTCCATCCGTGAGGGCTATGAAGAAATGTCAGTGGGAGGAGAACGTGTTTTGCTGGGACGGAGCGGTGCTCATCGACAATAACGTGAGCGAGCGGGAAATGAAGCGCGTCGTGCTCAATCGAAAAAATTCCCTATTCGTGGGAAACCCGGGCGGCGGGCGGACGCCTGCGATCCTGGCAAGCTTGACCAGCACCTGCCGCCGGCACGGCGTTGGCCCGCAACCCTATTTCACGCAGCTGTTGCTGAACCTGCCGCAAGCCCGCAGAAGCGAACTCCCGACGTGGTTGCCCGATCAGTCGAAGCTGCATCAAGCCGCACGCATCGCCAGCTTGCAAAACACAGCCTCCCCAACTTCGAAGATGGTGTGGTTCACGTATCGCTCAGCTAAATCCGGCTAGCTACGCATCGCGCTTCGGGAAACCTGCTGACATCGTGAGTCTTAAAGTCGGTCAATTGCATATGCATAAGAGACCCCTCGTTGAATCGAACACCAGCAGTTTAGACGAGAATCATTTTCCTCTTCAGGTCTCCGCGCCAGGCCAAATGGTTAACTCATGTACCAGCCACCATTGACGTTGATGGTTTGTCCCGTCATATAGGCATTGCTTGCCAACAGTATCGCCACTTCCGCGACTTCGTCCGGCGCACCGAATCGGCCGACGGGGATCAGTTCTTTCTTGACATTCGGGTTGCCTGCGATCATCCCGGTTTCAATCAGCGCCGGCGCTATAGCATTGACCGTGACGCCGGTCTTTGCGAGTACCGACGCGTAGCCGTGCGCGAGACCAATCAGGCCCGCCTTTGATGCCGCATAATGGGGGCCGATGACGCCGCCCAATTGCGCGGCTACGGACGACAGAATGATGACCCGTCCCCAACCGCGGGTCACCATGTCGGGTACGATTTCCTGCGTCGTCAGAAAAGCCGATGTGAGGTTTATCGCAACGATGGTGTTCCAGTCGTCCGTGGTGACTTGCTGCCAAGGCTTTGCCATCGTAATGCCAGCGTTATTGACCAGAATATTGATTTGCCCGAAGGCATCGCGTGCGGTGACGACCATGGCCTTGATACTAGCTTCGTTGCCGACATCCGCATGAATCGCGAGCGCCTTTCCGCCGTCACTTTCAATCTCGAGCACTACGTCATGTGCCGAGTCCTTGTCGCCCATGTATGTCAACGCGACGGTAATTCCCAATTTTCCGTACGCAAGCGCAATAGCGCGTCCGATGCCCTTGCTGCCACCCGTGATGAGGGCGACCTTGCTAGTTAATTCAGTCATGTGAACCTCCTTCTAGCTGTCGAATGAGCCTGCTCGCAGGTGCTTTTGTTTCGCCACTGCTCCCCTTGGCAAGCGGGGACCACGCGCGACCACCCTTTGAGACATCAGAAGCGCGCCGGAGTTGCTAGCGCATGAGCACCGCAATCGAAAAGGCCTTCTAGCAACTTGTCGCTCATGTGAGCGACAAGTTGCAAAAGGGGGTCTCCACGTAGGAATGTCTAAACGCCCTTGTGGGCTATCAGATCGGCAGGATGGATGCGAGGCTCTTCGGACAGCAACTGAGGAACCGTCGCAAAGATTTGCTTCGCAGCCTCTCCTGACATGTGAATGTCGCGATCCGCCGCATCTCGGAACAGATCTACCAAAAATATGATATCGGGATCGGCATTTGACTGCAGAACCTGCCAGAGTGGTGTACCACTTTCCCGTTCTACATGTGGAAGAGCTGCAGCGATCAACCGAGCGACTTGGAAACCTTCACCCTGTTTCGCTTTGAAAGAAATAACACCAGCGACAGTAGACATTTGTAGTCTCCAATTTCGATTAGGCGAGCTTACGTACCGCCTTTCTGATACTCGTCGGGAATTCATCAGATTAGAAGTGGCGAGTTTGCATTGGCACATAGGCGAAACAAATACGCGGTTTGCAAACGTAATATCCCGAATCGCGAGAGGATCAAACAGGTGAGTCATAGGGGGTACACTGCCTTTCTCAATTCAGAAGAAGCTCCAAACTTGTGGCCCGTTGCCATCCAGCGAGTCGCACGCGTATTTCCTCGCATATATTCGATGCACGGTGTAGCGTAAAGATACAGCAACTGCGAAAGGCGACTACTCATGCCTAACTCAGCCAAGCGCCGGAAGCCCATCCGAGGACGACCCAGGGACAAGGACGCCGACGCCCGCATTCTGAAAACAGCCCTGCGTCTGGTCGAGAGGACAGGATTCCGATCGGTAAGTATGGAAGCCATTGCAGCGGAGGCGCATGTAGCGCGAACAACGATCTACCGCCGCTGGCCGAATAAAGCCACGGTCATCATGGACGCTTTTCTTGCAGAGGTCGGTCCGGGAATTGCCTTTCCCGAGCTTCCGAGCGCGCTCGAAAGTCTACGAGTACAGATGAAACTGTTGGCACGCGCATTTCGTGGACGGCCAGGATTGCTCATCCGTTCCCTGCTAGCTGAAGCTCAATTCGATCCTGAGTTGAAGAGGGCTTTCCGCGACCGTTGGATCATGAAGCGCCGCGCTGCGGCTCAGGTGGTCATAAAAGCAGGGATACTCGCCGGTGAACTGCCGGCGGCCACCGATCCAGACGTGCTGCTCGATGCGCTGTATGGAGGACTCTACTATCGACTACTTACGGGCACAGGTTCGCTAAGCGATGCGTATGTAGAGGCAGTGTGGAGGACCGTGCTCCGCAGTTCGATGTTGAAAGGCGAACTGGGGGGGGCAATGGGAAGCGCGAAACAGTAAGACCGTCGT
>Ga0137409_10002946_pt1 | contig 18095 bp, 21 predicted proteins | sample CZODoug1_16funga_FD_122059 | JGI IMG/M metagenome (GOLD analysis project Ga0137409, IMG submission 122059) | Vadose zone soil fungal communities from Angelo Coast Range Reserve, California, USA - CZODoug1_16fungal (Hybrid Assembly) | ecosystem: Environmental > Terrestrial > Soil > Vadose zone... | reverse complement strand
CCGACGATGCCCTTTACGGCCGGGTTGTGGATCCCGACCTTGCCCCGGTCGAGCACGTCAGCCATGGTGAAACCGTTGTAGAACCCCTTTGTCGGGTGGGCGAAATGCGCCAAGGCGTCCCACTGGCTGCTCCCCTGCGGGAAGAAGCTGTCCAGGCGGTCATCGGTAATGTTGGGCATCGTGGCATAGACCTTGGCAACCCCAGCGAGAACCGTTCCCCGGTGACCACACTGTGTGCCGCGGCCCGGACGCGTTCGGCTGTCAGCAGGTTGACGGCGCCGAGTTCGTCGGTCTCACCGTATTGGCCCCACGCGGTCCGTAACGATGTCCCTTCGAGTAAGGGCAGCTCGTCATAGGACGGGCGGTTCAGTTTCTCGGTCATGTTTTCACCTCCCGCTGAGCTTTTGTTTACCTTCTCACGACACTTTGATCCGCGGGTTCAGGGAGTCGGATGATTGGGCTGGGTCAAGCATGATCATGCGTTGACTCCTTGCTGTTCGGGCGGGGCGACGGCCTGCGTGCTGTTCGGAAGCGCCGAGTCCGATTTCCAAGCGCGCGATGGCGGGCGAAGAGCCCAGGACGCGGCGGCGATGAAGAGGAGAATGAGCGGAGTCGCGGTTCTTCCGGGAGGATCGCCGGAGAAGACGTGGGACGCGGCTGCGCCGGTCAAGTCGAAGAAGATGCCGGCATAGGCCCACTCTTTCAGGCGCGGGAGGCGAGGGGCCAGCAACGCGGGGACGCTCAGTACCTTCCAGGCGCCCAGGAGGGTGAGGAAGTAAGCTGGGTAGCCCAGCGCGAGCGTGGACGCGACTGCTGCCGGGTCCGAGGCGAGCTCCGCGGCACCGGCGGCCAGGAATGCGGCAGCGAGGAGTCCCGTCGTTACCCAGTATCCGAACACTTTTGGCTTGGACTTCATGGTTCATCTCCAGTCCGCCTCTTATGGGCGCGCGGAGACTGTGTCAGCAAGTTGTACGACTGGGCATCATCTGCTACTTTTTCGACCTAATGAGTGCCACGATGGAAACCTCGGAGCTGCTCGCCTTCACGCGCGCCGTCGAGGCGAAGTCGCTTTCGCGCGCCGCTGCGGAGCTCGGCGCGCCGCGAGCGACGATCGGAAGGCGCCTGTCGCGGCTCGAAGAGAGGCTCGGCGTGCGCTTGCTGCGACGTACCACGCGCGCGCTCGCCCTGACCGACGCAGGTGACACTCTCTATCGGCACGCGCGGATTGTCCTCGACGCCGTTGAGCAGGCGGAGGCGAGCGTACGGACGTCCGACAAGGCCATCCGCGGGACGTTGCGGGTCGCGACGCCTCCGATGATGGATCCAAGCTTCAATGCGCTGGTCTGCGACTTTGCGCGCGCCTACCCGGAGGTTCGGATCCACATCGACGCTTCGTCGCGGCATGTGGATCTGCTGCGCGAAGGCTATGACGTCGCCTTGCGCGCCGGCACCGAACTGGAGCCGGGGCTCATGGCGCGGACCGTGGCGCGCACCTCCGTTGTCGCCGTCGCAGCCCCCGCCTATCTCACGGCCCACGGCACCCCGAGAAAAGCGCGGGATTTGCGCGCTCACCAGTGCCTGCTGGGGTTCATGCCGAGCGGGCTGCCTCAAACGCATTGGCCGAAAGCGGGAGGCGGAAAGATCTCCGTCGACGGCGCGTTCGTGTCCAACGACATCACGCTGCTCGCCGACGCCGCGGTGCGCGGGCTCGGTATTGCGGTGCTGCCAGCGCTGCTCGTCGGGGCGCTGCTCGAAGGCGGCGCGCTGGTTCGAGTCCTGGCCGAGCTGATCCACGCCGAATCCCGCGTGGCCGTCGTCTACCAGGAGAGAGAGCTACTGCCGCCGCAAGTGCGTGCGTTCATCGATGTGCTCGTTGCGTGGGCCCCCGCCGCGATCGGTGCCGCCCGTGTCACTGATCGGAGATGGCCCTCGAAGCCGGAAGCCCAGGTCAGACCGCACCCGCGCGCCAAGCCACCAGCGCAGCGCTCCCGAATCAATCGCCGCTGAGATTCGAGCTCGTACCCGAAATCATCGGCGGACTCACGCGTCAAGCGGTCCAGTTTTTCGGGGGGCAGTCACCAGAAGGCCGGGCGACGAACGACGCGACCGTCTCCCGGTGGAACCGGAGCGCGCCGCCGATCCGCAGCGCCAGAAGCTCATTCCGCTGGCACAACCTGTAAACCAAGGCCGTGCAGACGCCGAGACGGGCTGCGATTTCGCGAACCGTCATGACCCGCTCGTGAGGACCGGGATCTACGAGAGCACTGGTCTGGTCGGGCACTCGTCCCTGCACCGGGTAGACCTTGGGAGCGGCCTGTGAAGCCGCCGGGCACGAGTGCGTTGGCCGCAGCGATAGGCCCCTCGCGCTGCGGGCCAAAGTAAGTCTGCTCCTCGAAGTACTGAAACGTCTCCCGGATCTCGGGGGCGCCGGGAAAGGAGCGGTCATAAGCCTCCGCGGGGACCCGCACGATTTCCACGTCGTGCCCGAGCGCCCTCAGCGTGAGGACGAAATCGTTCCAGGAGTAGATGCCGCCGCAGACGGCGAGGACGTTACCGTTCGGCAATCTACCGCGCGCGCTGAAGGCGGCGGCGACTGCCTTCCCGACCTCGCTGACATCACCCGCGTGGATGACGCGTTTGCTTGGATCCATGGGCACCGCCCAGCCGCGGCCGCCGTCCGGGAGCGGTTGCGGTGCCATCTGGCCGAGGAAGGTTTGAAAGTACATGGGTGCTTGTACGAACGTGTGCCGGGCGAAACCGGCGTTTCGAACCACGGCGTCAACGTGCGCCTTGCCGCTGAAGTGCATCACCTTGCGGCGCCCGCCGCTCAGCTTCTCGGCATCGGGCAGCGTGGACCAGATCAGGTGCTCGACACCGGCCTCCCGTGCGGACCCTACGGCAGCGGCGCCGATCTCCTCCTCTCGCGCACCCTGAGTCGGATCCCAGAAATTGGTGACGACGAATGCGCCATATGCGCCCTCGAATGCAGCCACGAGACTGCCCGGATCGAGCAGATCCGCGTGGACCACTTCAACATCTCGCGCGGAGAGCGCTCGCGCGGCGGCGCTCGCCGGATTGCGGCTCGCCACCCGTACTTTGAACTCGCCCTGGGCAAGCAACGCGTTCACGACGCCGCCGCCCTGGAGACCCGTTCCGCCGATGACGCTGACGATGCTCTTTGCCATTGTCGTCCTCCTCCAACTTCATCCTGAGCCGAGCTGGGATCAACTGCGTCCAACGATGCGCTCTCAGCGCCTCAGTATTCCCTCAGCACGGAGCTTCTGACCGATCCGACGAATCTCCGCCTCGCCTTGGCGTAGCGTCTCGGCGCTCGTGTGCACGGAGTAGTTGCCGAGGGCGAGGTCATGCGGATGCTTGGCCGCCGAACCGAGCACGAACCTCGTGTTGCCTTCGGCGACGAAGTCAATCGATTCGTCGAAGGGCTCGAAGATCGCGATCTCCCCGCTCGAAATGGGCGGGGAGGCCCGGAGGACCCCATCGAGCACGGCGACCCATCCCACCGTGTGTCCTTTGGGAGGGTGGTAGGACCAACGCTCGCCGGCCTTCAAGCTCACAGCGAGGTAACTCATCGGAGGCGCAGCGATTGGGCTCTTGGCTTTGCGATACGCGCCCAGGATCACCCGAACGGGACCCTCGACGGGGACCTCTTCAGGCATCACGTAGTGGCTGGCGTTGGCCGCGTTTTCCAGCTCGGGCGGGAGCGCAACCCACAGCTGGAACCCCTTCACGCGCCCCGGCTCGGCAGCGCCGGTATGCCAGACACCGTTTCCGGCTCGCATCCACTCGACGCCTCCGGCTGGCAGCACACCGGCCTTGCCGGTCGTCTCCGCGTAGCGGACCGACCCGTCGAACATCACGGTCACCGTGGCGATGCCCGAGTGTGGGTGCCAGCCGAGCTCCATCGGTGCTGGCGGAGTTCGGCCGTCGAAGTCGAAGAGGTCGAGGAACACGAAGGGCTTGATGAGCTCGCCGAGGTCGGAGGGGCTCACCAGCCGGGTGATGGGTCCATGCGTGCGCCCGCGCGTGCGGTACACGATTTCGCGGACGGGTTGCTGAATCTGACGTGCCAACATGACTTGCACCTCCCAGCGTGCGCGCAGGAGCCAGTCCGGCGGCGCATCGCGCTTCGTTCTTGGTAGCCAGGTGGATGCCGTTCCGCGGGGTAGGATAGACATCGAATTCTGGAATCACTGTTCCATGTATGGAACAATAGGTCCGTGGGATGTCTCGGGTGCCCGTTCGGGACCAGGGCGTCGCAGGTTCAAATCCCGTCTCCCCGACCAGCGATAAGCAGCTGGATTCGCCTTGGAATTGCTTGGAGCGGATCTAGCTAGGACCCGTCTCCCGGAATCACCGGCGGACCCGTCATTGTGCGGCCCTCGTGAGCCCCCCGCCGATGGCGAGGTTCTTGAGGAAGTTGGCCATCTCCATCTGCTGTTGCTCAGCAGGGACCGCCCAGAAGTTGTGGAACACGAGCGTCACTGGCAGGAGGAAGATGAGCAGCGCGACCGCGCCCCAGCGGGCCCTGAACCCGACCACGACGGAGCCGTGCCACTACCCTGCCGCGTATGCTCGGCGAGCATTTCGTCGGTCATGGACCGAGCACCTTCACCGAGCCGTCACCCGCCACCTCGATCCCGAAATGTTGCAGGACGCGCACCTGGTGGCTGCGTAAACCAAACAAGGCCACGTCCCGGCCTTTGCGACGCAGGAGCGTGAGGATGACGGTCAGGAACGGCAGCGCCGCATCGTCGAGGTTCTCGACGTGCGAGAAGTCGAGGACGGTGCGCGGCGTCTCCTCGGCCATGACGAGGCGTCGCAGACGGATCGCCGCAGGCCGGTCGAATCTGCCTTCGAATCGGAAGACCGCCTCCTGGGAGGCCGCTTCCCTGAGCGGTTCCATCTCGTCCGCGACCGTAGAGCTGTTTCGCCTGGATGATTAGATGGACGCGGTTGAAAAGACTGTCTTGCAGGCGGAACGACCAGCTTCTTGAATAGCGAGGCCGGCGCAGTTATTGTTCCACGGACGGAACAGCAGACGATGGACGTCAACGAAATGCTCGTCTTCGCTCGAGTCGTGCAGGCCGGCAGCTTCACCGCTGCGGCGGCGAAGCTCGGAATGCCGAAGTCGACCGTCAGCAGGAAGGTGTCCGAGCTGGAAGAACGGTTGAAATCGCGACTCCTGCACCGCACGACCCGCAAGTTGAGCCTCACGGACGCGGGCCGGACCTACTTCGACTACTGCGCACGGATCGCCGCTGAGGTCGAAGAGGCCGAGCGCGCGGTGAGCACGCTGCAGGAGAAGCCCCGGGGGCTTTTGCGCGTGACCGCTCCCGTCAACGTCGAATTCCTCGGCCCCATCGTCGGCGACTTTCTCAAGCGCTACCCGGAAATCCGGCTCGAGCTGCTCTGCACCGGGCGCGCGGTGGACCTCGTCGAGGAAAGCTTCGACGTGGCCATCCGGGCGGGGGCGCTCGCGGATTCGACGCTGATCGCGAGGACTCTCGGCAGCTCGCCCTGGAACCTCGTCGCGACCCCTGGCTACCTCAAGAAACGTGGACGTCCGCGGTCACCCGAGGACTTGAAGAAGCACGATTGCCTGTTCTTTGGCGCCGGGCGCAACCCCTTCGACCTGCGCCTCGAAAAGGGTGACATTTCGGTGGAAGTCGCCCTGTTCGCGCGCATGATCGTGAGCGACATGGAGATACTTCATGCGGTGGCGACCGCCGGTCTGGGCGTCGCTGTTCTTCCCGCGATGCTGTCCGTGAAGGATCTCCGTGCAGGCCGGCTGAAGCGCGTACTTCCTGACTGGAACCCTCCGACAACGCCGGTCCACGTGGTCTATCCGAGCAGCCGACACCTCTCTCCCCTCGTCAAAACCTTCGTCGAGCATCTGCAGGAACGGATGACGCCGCCACCCTGGGAGCTCGGACCCATGCGCGCTCGTCGGGAGGGGTAGCGGTTCATTGCTCCGTCGACTGTTCCCCCCGCGAGACAGTCCTTTCGGCAACGTCCATCTAATCATTCGAGCGCAGCGGCTCTACTCTGGTCGGAGGGGACCAAGGAGACGCCCATGACCACTTCGGCAACTACAGCGCAGACGCCGGCTGCGCTTCACGCTGCTGAGTCCCGCATTGCGCAAATCCAAGCGCGCCTGATCGCTCAAGGACGTTTGCGACCAGACTCGGCATCACCGGCACGAAGTTCGGCTGCGGCGTCGCGCTCTGTGGCGCCTGCACCGTGCACCTGGACGGCATCCCGAGGCGAGCCTGCGTGATGCCGGTGGGCGCCGCCATCGGGCATGCGATCACCACCATCGAGGGCATCGGCGCCACCCCGACCGGCAAAAAACATGCTCACTCCGGGCGCCGGGTGGCCCATGTCACCCTTGGTGTGGTTTTGAAGGACCGACTCGTCAGTTGCAATTCGGATTCGCCGGAGAGCCTGGGTTCGTGGCGGCGATCTTGGGAAAGACGATGGGCGAGGTTCCGTCGGGTTGGTTCTGCTGCACCAGGAACAGGTAGCGCGCCTGGTACCCGTACTCCTTGGGAAACATCAGGTATCCGCCGGGGACGATCGATTCCATCTTCAAGTTCGCCAGCGCCTCGCGCACGCGCTCGCGGTCGCTCGAGCCGGCCTTCTCGATGGCGGTAAAGAGCGCGCGAGACGCCTCATAACCCATGGCGGGATACCATTCCGGAGTGCGCCGGTACTTCGCCTTGAACGCATCCACGAAATCCTTGTTCAAGCCCTTGGCGCCGAGCTGCGCGTTCCACCAGACGGCGGACAGGACGTAGTCGGTGCCGTGGGGAGGAAGCGCCGCGACGGCCTCCTTCTCGCTGCCGCGCGCCCCGTAGGTGACGATCTTCAGGCACATCCCGGAGGCAAGGTACTGCTTGTGCATCGCGATGTAGTCGGGCAGGTGCGCGTCGGCGAGCAGCGCATGCGCCTTGGCGCTCTGCACGCGCGAGAGCAGCGGCTTGAAGTCCTTCGTATTCAGCTCGAACGACTCGTCTAGCACGATCTGATAGGACGAGCGGCGGCTCGGCGTCTTGGTCGCAAACTCATGCACGCCTGAGCGAAAGTCCTTGCCGTGCGAGGTGTTCTCCCAGACGAGCGCGAGACGCATTGGACTGGGCAACTTGCCCGCCCTCTGGGCGTCGTCGATGTAGCGCAACAGCGCGTTGGCCAGCTCGTCGACCGGCGACTGGAGCCCGAACAGGTACTTGAAGCCCCTCTCGTACAACGGCGTCGCGGACGCCGCTCCCGCCAGGTACGGTACGCGCAGCCGCTCGGCGACCGCGCTCTGCGGCTCGACCAGCGCGGTCGAGTAGGTGCTGATGAGGAAGTCCGCTCCCTCCTGCACCAGCTTCTCCACCAATTTGGTGGCGTTCTCGCCCTTGCTCTCGTCGTCGAGGAGGCGCAGCTCGACGGGCACGCGCTGGCCGCCGATCTGCAGGCCGCCGGCGGCGCTCAGCTGATCGAACGCCAGCTGGATGCCGTCCTTGTACATGTTGCCGGCCTTCGACTCCGACCCGGTCATCGGGACTGTCGCCCCGATCACGATCCTTGCGGGTCGGCTGCTCTGCTCTGCTTGTGTAGCCGGTGCGGCCAATGCCGCGACGACAAGTGCGAAGATGATTCGACGCATATTTTCCCCCAGCGGAAACCTCAACACATTACCGGCGCGCGCGGAGGCCGCCAGTAAACGGTCGGTCGCACATGCGCGCTTCATGTAGGAGCAGACGCGCCGGCCGCAACTTCGCGAAGGCCCAGCTGGTCGAGCTTGCGCAAGAGCCTACCGTTCGGCGTCACCCTGGGGCGCGGCCTTCTTCACGAGCTGCACCAGCGCCTCGTACGGCTGCGCTCCGACGACGCCGTGGCGGCCGGCGACGAAAGTCGGCACGCCCGTGACCCCGTACTCGCGCGAGAGCTTCCAGTCCGCGTCGACGGCATCCTTGAACGTCCGTTTCTCGAGCACCTCGCGGGCGGCATCGACGGACAGGCCGACCTGCCGCGCGATGTCCAGAAGCACGGCGGGCCGGGAAATGTCGCGCGCCTCGACGAAGTACGCGCGGAAGAGAGCGTCGTGGATGGCCTCGCCACCAGGCTGCGTGTCCGCCCACTTCCCCAGCTCCTGGGCCAGCCGGCTGTTGTACGTCATGGCGCGTTCGCCGTACGGGAGCCCTTCGGCGTCCATCCGCGCCTTCATCTGCGCGTGCATGGCCTTGAGGTCAAGATTGCGCCCCGCGAAGAGGTCGGCCAGCGACCGACCTTCCGCCGGCGTGTCCGGGTGGAGCGGGAAGTGCACCCACTCCACCTTCACGTCGTGCTCGGCCTTGAGCTTCTCAATACGCACGGTACTGAGGTAGCACCAGGGTCACACGTAGTCGGAGAACACGGTCAGCGTCACCGGCTTGCTCACGCTACCTCCTTGGCAGGACGAAGGCGATCATACGACGCTCGCCGTTTTCTGCTCAATCGCGCGGATCACCGCAACCATAAAAGGAGCGGTTCTCCTCGCCCGCCAGCGCCTCCACCTAAGCGTCCCGACTTCGAAGAGGTAGCCGCACTGTCAGACGCTCCAGAGCCGGTCGAGGAGCCCGCGGAGCATCAGCCGCGCTCGATGAACGCGCGCGCGGATGACCTCCGGCGAGGCCTGGACGATCGCGGCGGCGTCCTCGGCCGGCAGCTGCGCCAGATCGCAGAGCACGAAGGCGGCTCGAACGCGCTCGTCCATGTCATCGAGCGCTTCCCGAAGAAATCCTGCGACGTTCATCTGCTCCAGCCGAGCGGCGCCGAGCTCGGGCCATTCTCCGCCGGGTTCGAGACCGCCGTCCGCGTCGAAGCCTGGCAGGAACGCTTCCAGCCAGACCGCCTGGCCGCGGGAGGCCCGCTCCCGTTGCCTGGACGCCTTCTTCATCGCGATCCCGTACAGCCAGATCCTGAAGCTGGAATCGCTCGGCCGGGAGCCCGCGTCGCGGTATGCAGAAAGGAACGTCTGGCCAGTAACCTCCTCGGCATCGCTGGCAGAGGTGCAGATGTTTCCGGCGATCCGGTAGACGGCGTCGCAGTGCCGCGCCACCAGCGCGGCGAATGCCGCGCTACTCCCCTGCCGCGTGCGCTCGGCGAGAATCTCGTCGGTCATGGCGGCGAGCTCGGCTCCGATCAGGCCCCGAGCTCGCGCGGCTCCTCGAGCCGCGGCGGCTGCATGGGAGTCGAGAGCAGCAACGGAGCGACAGTCGCCAGCTGGGAGAGCGTGAACGCGGCCACGATGATCCACAGAGCGATGAGGGCTGCCGGACTGATCCAGAATTTGATCGTCTTCACGGTGACCACCCCTTCGGTTCGGAAAGCGGACTCCCCGGGTCCGGGATGGATGGTTGCGACCCCGATGCAGCCAGGCAACGCGAATCGCTCGCGATCGGACGCTTCAGATCCGCAGCGGATCGCACGATCCTCTGTGGATCGCCGGTCCGCCGCACGGCATCCGCCGGAGCAGCACTCCGCCCCACGTCATCTGCAATGCATCACCTGGGGTTGCATGCGCGGGAGGGCGGGCCGGCCGGCCCATCGAGGACCTGCTGGCGGAACGCGCGCGCACCGGCACGTTGCTGAAGCGCTTTCCGGCGCCTCGCCGAGGTCGCGAACTTCGTGGCCTTCGTCGCCTCGGATCGCGCCAGCGCGATGACCGGCGCGATCGCCAACCTGACTTGTGGCTCGCTGGTGGACTAGCCAAGGCCGCCTGGTACACAACCTCGCCCGAAAGCCCAAGCCGATCGGGTAGGCAAGGGCACGACTGCCTCTCGACGCTGCGGCGTCCCCCGCTTAGGGTCCGCCGCGCTGTGCCAGCCGGCCAACTCAGGAGAACACCATGACGGAGAACTTGAACCTGCAGAACATCCGCTACGACCGCAGCAATCGGCAGATCCAGATCGACACTCCAGGCAACGTCCCTGTGCGGGACTTCCTACAGCACCTCAAGCAGCAGGGCCTCGACGCGAAGGATGTGCTCCCCGTCTTCCAGACTGGCGACGTACAGGGCGGTAGCGGCAAGAGCAACGTCGAAAGCGGCGCCGGGAGGAGGAACACGTAGTCTCTGTCCCCAGCCGTCTGGTGCAGCGCCCGGGGCAGCCCTCGAAAGGGGGCTGCCCTTTCTTGCTGCCCCGGCTGGCGGGGCCTGCAGAATTGCCCGATGATGCGCCCGGCGGGGTGGGGGAGGCGTGCGTGGTGGAGGACGGCCGGGATCGGGTCTGCGATCAATGCAAGCAGCAGGTGGTGTGGGACGACTGGCGCACCGTGGTCGGAGGGGACGTTCGGCGGGGCCGCTGTGGCTGCCCGGGCAAGAGCTACCTGCAGACCCGGCCCCGTCCGAAGGCGACCAAGGACAACAGGAACTAGATCCGCGGGCTCGCTCCTCCCCGAACCCGTGTTATGGGAGCGCGCCATGGAACCCGGCGCCTACCTCGCTCATCTCCACCAGCAGACCGAAGCGTTGCACGAGCAGGGACTGTTCAAGCGCGAGCGCGTCATCGAGGGCCCGCAAGGCGCGGTGATCCGCGTGCAGGGCGGGCGCGAGGTGTTGAACTTCTGCGCGAACAACTATCTCGGGCTGGCCGATCATCCGCGGGTCGTGAAGGCTGCCCGGCAGGCGCTCGAACGCCACGGATACGGAATGGCCTCGGTGCGCTTCATCTGCGGCACCCAGGACGTGCACAAGGAGCTGGAAGGGCGGCTCACGCGCTTTCTCGGCACCGAGGACACCGTCCTCTACTCCTCGTGCTTCGACGCCAACGGCGGGCTGTTCGAGACGCTCCTCGAGGAGGGCGACGCGGTGATCAGCGACGCCCTCAACCACGCGAGCATCATCGACGGCGTCCGGCTCTCCAAGGCCCAGCGCCTCCGCTATGCCAACAACGACATGGCCGACCTCGAAGCCAGGCTGGTCGAGGCGAAGGACGCGCGCGTCCGCCTCATCGCGACCGACGGCGTCTTCTCGATGGACGGGATCCTCGCCAATCTGAGATCGATCTGCGACCTCGCCGAGAAGCACCAGGCGCTGGTCATGGTCGACGACTCGCACGCGGTGGGATTCACCGGCGAGAAGGGGCGCGGGACCCACGAGGCGTGCGGCGTGATGGGCCGGGTGGACATCCTCACCGGCACGCTCGGGAAGGCGCTCGGCGGCGCCAGCGGCGGGTACGTCTCCGGGCGGCGGGAGATGGTTAACTGGCTGCGTCAGCGCTCGCGTCCCTACCTGTTCTCCAACACGCTGGCGCCCTCGATCGCCGCCGCGTCGATCGAGGTCCTCGACATGCTCGAGGGAACCGGCGAGCTCGGCCAGAAGCTGCGCGACAACGCCGCGTACTTCCGCGCGGGAATGACCAGGCTCGGCTTCAAGCTCGTCCCCGGCAGCCACCCGATCATCCCCGTGATGTTGGGAGACGCCAAGCTCGCGACCACCATGGCCGACCGGCTCCTCGAGGAGGGAATCTACGTGATCGGCTTCTCCTTCCCGGTGGTGCCGCGCGGCCAGGCTCGCATCCGGACCCAGATCTCCGCGGCCCACGAGCGGAAGCACCTGGACCGGGCGCTGGCCGCGTTCGGAAAGATCGGCCGCCAGCTGGAAGTGATCCAGTGAAGGCGCTGGTCAAGGCGGAGCGCAAGCCGGGCTTGTGGCTACAGGAGGTCCCCGTCCCCGAGCTGGGGCCCAACGACCTCCTCATCAAGGTGCGCAAGGCGGCCATCTGCGGCACCGACATCCACATCTTCAACTGGGACGCGTGGTCGCAGAAGACCATCCCGGTGCCGATGGTCATCGGCCACGAGTTCACCGGCGAGGTCGCCGCCATCGGAAGCGCGGTGACCGGCTTCACCAAGGGTGAGCGGGTGAGCGCCGAGGGGCACATCACCTGCGGCCACTGCCGCAACTGCCGCGCCGGCAAGCGCCACCTCTGCCGCAACGCCGTCGGCCTGGGCGTGCAACGCGCCGGCTGCTTCGCCGAGCTCATCGCCGTCCCCGCGGTCAACGTGTTCCGCGTCCCGAGGGAGATTCCCGACGACATCGCCGCCTTCTTCGACCCGCTCGGCAACGCCGTGCACACCGCGCTGTCCTTCGACATGGTCGGCGAGGACGTCCTGATCACCGGCGCCGGGCCGATCGGCGTCATGGCCGCGGCGATCGCGCGGCACGTCGGAGCGCGCCACGTGGTGGTCACGGACGTGAACGACTATCGACTCGGCCTGGCCCGCCGGATGGGCGCCTCGCGGGCGATCAACGTGAACCAGGCCTCGATCGAAGGGACCATGAAGGAGCTCGGGATGACCGAAGGCTTCGACGTGGGACTGGAGATGAGCGGCAACGGGACGGCGCTGCGGGGGCTCCTTGCCGCGATGAACCACGGCGGCCGCGTGGCGCTGCTCGGCATCCCGACGGGCGAGGTCGCCATCGACATGAACCAGGTGATCTTCAAGGGCCTGGTGCTGAAAGGCATCTACGGCCGGGAGATGTTCGAGACCTGGTACAAGATGACCGCCATGCTGATGAGCGGCCTCGACGTTTCGCCGGTGCTCACCCACCGGTTCGCCGTCGAGGACCACCTGAAGGCGTTCGAGACGATGCGATCCGGGCAGTCGGGCAAAGTCATCCTCGAATGGGCGTAAGCAGCCGCAGGATCGGCGCAGTGATGTTCGAAGGATTCAGGCTCGAGCGGATCGACACGGGCGAGGCGACCATCCGGGTCCGGCACGGCGGGAGCGGTCCGCCCCTCCTGCTCCTGCACGGACATCCGCAGACCCACCTCATGTGGCACCTGGTCGCTCCGCAGCTCGCCCGCGAGTTCACGGTCGTCGCCATGGACCTTCGCGGCTATGGCGAGAGCTCGAAGCCGGCGACGACCCCCGACCACGAGCCCTACTCCAAGCGGGCGATGGCGCGGGATTGCGTCGCGGTGATGGAGCGCCTCGGGTTCCCCCGTTTCGCGGTGGCGGGCCACGACCGCGGCGGACGGGTCGCCTACCGCCTGGCGCTGGACCACCCCGAGCGGGTCGGCAAGCTCGCCGTCCTCGACATCCTCCCCACCGGCGAGCACTTCCGCCGCGCCGGCATGGCCTTCGCGCTCGGCTACTGGCACTGGTTCTTCCTCGCCCAGCCATACCCGCTGCCGGAGAAGCTCATCGGCGCCGATCCGGAATGGTTCTTCCGCTACCGGCCCGGGCGGCGATCGGTCTTTGCGCCCGAGGTGGAAGAGGATTACCTGCGCTGCTACCGCAATCCCGAGACGATCCACGCCGCGTGCGAGGACTATCGCGCGGCGGCGACCTACGATTTCGCGCTCGACGAGGACGATCGCGCGCACAAGAAGAAGATCCCGGCGCCCGTCCTCGTCTTGTGGGCCGCGCGCGGATCGCTGCCTGCCTGGTACGACGTCCTCTCGGTTTGGCGCGACTGGGCCGACGACCTCCGCGGCGGTCCCATCCAGGGCGGACACTTCTTCGCCGAGGAAGCGCCCGACGAGACAGGCGCCGCGTTGAGATCGTTCTTCGCGGGCTGAGCGCGAAGCTGCTGCGAATCACGCCGCCCTGAACACCTGGCGGAGGCTCGCGGCGTGCTTCCCGGCGAAGTCCGGAAAAGCCTCGGGATGCACGCAGGCGGCCATGATCTCCAGCGACTCGACGATCCGCGGGCCGGGCCGATTGAAGTAGGCATTCCCGTCCGCGACGTACACCCGCGCCCGCCAGCCGGACGGCAGCGCCTCGCGCAAGACCTCCAGCTCCTCCAGCGTCCGGCCCAGAGCGAACCCGCAGGGCTTCACGAGCACGACGTCCGGGTCGAGCGCCGCCAGCGCCTCGGGGCCGAGGGTCGGGGCGTGATCCCCGGGCCGCGTCACTAGCGGCTCGCCTCCGGAAAGGGTCACCAACTCCGGCATCCACATCCCGCCGATCATCACGGGCGCAATCCATTCGAGGGTCACGACTCGGGGCCGCCGCCGCAGCGGCGCCGCGCGGCGCGCGATCCCGGCAACCCGCGCGCGCAGCTCTGCCACGACCCGCGCCCCGATTCCGCCGCGCCCGATCGCCTCTCCCACGCGGGCCAGGTCGTCCCAGATGTCGCCCAGCCGCATCGGGTGCAGGTTGACGATGGCCACGTCCTTTCGCGCAAGGCGCGCGACCGCGCTGCGGACGTCGTCGAACGACACGGCGCACACGTCGCACAGGTCCTGGGTGACGATGACGTCGGGCCGGGCTTCGCGAAGGCGCTCGAGGTCGATCTCGTAGATGGCGAGAGCGTCCCTGAGCACGTCGCGGACGGCTGCGTCGATCGCCTGGCTCGAGGGAAGCGGTCCGACCCGCGCGGAGGTGAGCACGGGCACGTCCTCGACGCCGGGGGGAAAGTCGCACTCGTGCGACCGGCCGACCAGGTCGGCGCGCGCCCCGAGCGCACAGACGATCTCGGTGGCCGACGGCAGCAGGGACGCTATGCGCACAGCCGCGAGGATACCCCGCCGCGGCCCTTTCCATCCCGCAGGCGGTCAGCGGTTGTGGTCGGACACCAGCCGATCCAGCGCCTCGTGATCGCTCGGGGAGAGCTTCTCCTTTGGAGACGCCTTGGCGGCGCGCTCAGGCTCGGCCGCGGGCTCCGAGGCATGGTCGTCCCAGCGGTCGAGGCGGTCTCGGGCGCGGGCGAGCGGCTCGTTTCCCTTGCGAGAGCGCGGTTTGCGGGGCGCGGGATCTCCGGGCACCCGGTCCTTGAGCCACCTCCATGCGCCGGCCGCCTCGGACGCGACCTCGTCCGGCAGTCCTTCCCGCCGCGCCCGCTCCCAGAGCGTCGCTCCGTCGAACGGCAGCAGGAAGAGCGCCGCGGCGGCGGCGGCAGCGCACAGCATCACCACGATCCCGAGGAGACGGCGGAGGCGCCCGAGGAGCATTGCCACGATGATCGCCCCGCCGCACAGGAGCAGCAGTTTGGCCATGGCGGAGAAGTGCCACCAAGTGGTCGGGTAGGCGACTTTTCTGCCGCTCCACCCCGCCCCGCCGGGTCAGCGCGTGGCCCGCCACTGCAACCTCGTCCTGCGCGATCTCTGACCGGCGCGCACCGGCGTCCCCTCCGGCCGGGTGCTACAAACGGCGTTGCCTTGCGCCCCCGCGACGTCGCGCTAGCACTCCTCGTGGTTGCCCTATGGGGCGTGACTTTCGTCGTCATCAAGATCGCGCTTCGGGACGTCTCGCCCTTCGTGCTCGGCGGCCTGCGCTTCGCCGTGACCGCCATCCCGGCGGTGCTCTTCGTCCGGCGCCCGCGCGTGCCGCTCCGGCTCTACGTGGGGTTCGCGCTGACCGCGTTCGTCCTTCAGTTCGGCCTGCTGTTCTGGGCCTTCAAGCTGGGGATGCCGTCGGGCCTGTCCTCCGTCATCCACCAGTCGCAAGCGTTCATCACCGTCCTGCTCGCGGTGCCGGTCTTCGGCGAGAAGCCCCGCCGCCCGCAGATCGCGGGCATGGTGGTGGCCGCGCTGGGCCTCGCCTGGATCGGCGCGGAGAGCGGGACCTCGTTCCCCCTGGTCGCGTTCGCGCTCAACCTGTGCGCCTCGGCCGCATGGGCCGTAGGGAATCTCATCAGCCGATCGCTCTCGCGACACGGCCCGGTGGACGGCGTCGCGTTCGTGATCTGGTCGAGCCTGATCCCGCCGCTGCCCTTCTTCGCGCTCGCCTGGACCTTCGAAGGCGGCGCAGCGGTCGCCTCGAGCCTCCGCGCGATGGACGCGGTCTCGTGGGCGGCCGTCGCCTACCTCGCCTTCGGCGCCACGCTCGGCGGCTACGGCCTGTGGAACCGGCTGCTCAACTCCTACCCGGCGGCCCAGGTGGCGCCGTTCACGCTGCTGGTGCCGGTGGTCGGCCTCTTGGCGGGCAGGCTCGCGCTGGGAGAACGGCTGACCGCGGCGCAGCTCGCCGGGAGCGCGCTGGTCGCGACCGGGCTGGCGCTGCCGGTCGCGGCCGCGCAGTGGCGGCGCCGCTCCTGAACCGGACCGGATCCAGGAGCGGCGCCAGGCTTTCTTACTTCGAGGCGGCGGCGGCCTTCAGCGGCGCGGCCTTCGCGCCGGTCGGGTCCATCTTCGAGGCGCCGTGGAAGAGCGCGCCCTTCTGGACGACCAGCGAGGGCGTCTCCAGATCGCCGCGCACCTTCGCGGTCTGGTGGATCTCGACGGCGGTCTTCGCCTTGATGTTCCCGTTCACTTCGCCGTCGACGAGGATGGTGCCGCAGGTGATGTCGGCGTCGATGCGCGCCGCCTCACCGACCACCAGCACGTCGTTGGTGACGATGGAGCCGATGAACCGGGCGTCGATGCGGACCGTGCCCTCGAAGGTGAGCTTGCCTTCGAAGCGCGCCCCGCGCCCGAGCAGCAGATCGCTCCCGGGGGCCGGGACCTGTGCGACCGGGGCCTCGGGGGCCTTTGCCTCGGGGGCCTTCGCCACGGCGACGGGCTCCTGCCGCTCGGGCGTGGGCTGGGCCAGGGCGACGCTCGACTTGCGATCGTTGACGGACGTTTCAGCGTTCCAGAGCGACATGAAGCCTCTTTTTCGCCGGTGGACAGGCAAGCAAACAGGCGCCCGGCGCGGCAGCCTGCTCCCTCTCCTACCCACCGCCGCGGGGCGGTATTCCGCCGATCGTGCCGGCCGGGCACCCGCCCGGCTTGCCTTCCCCGCGGGCGAGGTCGTACACCGTTTCGCATCTTCCCCCGGGGGTCCCTCGTGCTCAAGAAGCTGCTGCTCGCCGTCGTCGTGGTCCTCGCCCTGTTCGCGGTGTTCGTCGCGACGCGGCCCAGCTCGTATCGCGTGTCCCGGGCGCAGGCGATCGCGGCCCCGCCCTCGTCCGTCTACGGGTTCGTGGCGGACTTCCATCAATGGGAGAAGTGGTCGCCGTGGGCCAAGCTCGATCCGGCGATGAAGACCACCTACGCCGGCCCGGTGGCGGCGGCCGGCTCCTCGTACGCGTGGACCGGTAACGACAAGGTGGGCGAAGGCAGGATGACCATCGTCGAAGCCAAGCCGGGCGAGCGGGTCCGCATCCGGCTCGAGTTCATCAAGCCATTCGCCTCGACCAACTCGACCGAGTTCGAGTTCACGCCGAAGGCCGCCGGGACGCAGGTCACCTGGACGATGGTGGGCCAGAACGGGTTCGTGGGGAAGGCGTTCTCCGTGTTCATGGACATGGACAAGATGATCGGGAACGACTTCGACAAGGGCCTCTCGCAGCTCAAGGCGGTCGCCGAGGCGGAGAAGGCCCCGGCTGCCGCGGCCGCGCGCTGACGCCTCACGTCCGCCGCAGGTCGCCTGACGCATCGAATCGCAGGATGCGCCCGGTCAGCGGCCGGACCCAGATGCGCTCGCCGGGGCGGGCGGCGAACTCCGCCGCGGCGCGCGCCACGAGTTGCTCGGCGCCAACGGTCACCGTGACCCACGTCTCCGCGCCGGTCAGCTCGGCAAGCTCGACCGTGCCTTCCAGCGCGCCTGCCGCCGGCGCCGCGAGAATTTCGAGGTGCTCGGGCCGGATGCCTACCTCGCCGCCGGGGACGCCGAGCACGCGGCCGGGGACGACGTTGATGCGGGGCGTGCCGAAGAACTCCGCGACGAACCGGTTCGCCGGCCGGTCGTAGATCTCTCGCGGCGCGCCGACCTGTTGCAGCTCGCCTGTGCGCAGCACGGCGATCCGGTCCGAGAGCGTCATCGCCTCCGCCTGGTCGTGCGTCACGTAGACGAAGGTCGCGCGGAGCGCGGCGTGGAGCCGCTTCAGCTCGCCGCGCAGCTGCGCCCGCAGCCCCGCGTCCAGGTTGGACAGCGGCTCGTCGAAGAGGAACACCCGCGGCTTGCGTACCAGCGCGCGGCCGAGCGCGACCCGCTGCCGCTGCCCTCCGGAGAGCTCGCGCGGCTTGCGCGTGAGCAGCGGCGCGATGCCGAGCAGCCCGGCCGTCTCCGCGACGCGCCGATCGATCTCCGCCCGCGGCAGGCGCGCGAGCTGCAGCGGGAAGGCCAGGTTCCCCCGCACGTCCTTGTGCGGATACAGCGCATAGCTCTGGAAGACC
>Ga0137409_10002945_pt1 | contig 18098 bp, 19 predicted proteins | sample CZODoug1_16funga_FD_122059 | JGI IMG/M metagenome (GOLD analysis project Ga0137409, IMG submission 122059) | Vadose zone soil fungal communities from Angelo Coast Range Reserve, California, USA - CZODoug1_16fungal (Hybrid Assembly) | ecosystem: Environmental > Terrestrial > Soil > Vadose zone... | reverse complement strand
TGCTGATGCGCGCCGGGTTGACCCGGCCGTCGCATCCGCGGCACCACTGCACGTTCCAGGAGATGAGATTCACGGGCAAAACGATACTGCCGGAATAGCGGACGTCATGCGTTTGTTGTTCCCTTCGTTTGCTAGTATGGCGATTCCGCCGCCGGCATTGTGACAGGACGAGCCGTGAAAGAGAATCTCCCGATCGCGCTATTGCACGCGGCAATCTCCGGCCTCCTCCTCTTCGCGCAGGCCGCGCTTGCGCAGCGCCTGCCTCTGGAGCGCATCAAGCTGCCGCCGGGATTCGAGATCGGCGTATTCGCGGCCAACCTTCCGGGGGCGCGCTCGCTCGCGCTCGGCGGCAACGGCGTGCTCTTCGTCGGCTCGCGCGGCGACCGCGTCTACGCGGTACGCTACTCGGGCGCGAAGGCTACCGCAGTGACGACCGTGGCCTCCGGCCTGCGGACACCCAACGGCGTCGCGGTGCGCGACGGCGCGCTGTACGTCGGCGAGGTGAGCCGCATCCTGCGCTTCGACGACATCGAGAAGAACCTAGGCTCGGCCAAGCCGGTGATCGTGACCGACCGCTTTCCCCGGGAAGGCCATCACGGTGCGAAATTCATCCGGTTCGGCCCGGACGGCTTCCTCTACGTGCCGGTCGGCGCGCCGTGCAACATCTGCGAGCCGGACTCCCGCCACGGGCTCATCTCGCGGATCAAGCCCGATGGCTCGGGATACGAGGTGTTCGCGAGCGGCATACGCAACTCGGTCGGATTCGACTGGGACCCGCGCTCGAAGGAACTGTGGTTCACCGACAACGGCGGCGACATGCTGGGCGACGACCTGCCCTCGGACGAGCTCAACCACGCGCCCAGGGCGGGAATGAATTTCGGCTATCCCTACTGCCACCAGGGCGACAGCGCCGACCCCGAGTTCGGGCGCAAGCACGCGTGCGCGGAGTTCACCCCGCCCGCGGCCAAGCTCGGCCCGCACGTGGCGTCGCTCGGTATGCGCTTCTATACCGGGACGGCGTTTCCCGCGGAATACCGCAACAACGTCTTCGTCGCGGAGCACGGCTCGTGGAACCGCTCGAAGAAAATCGGCTACCGTGTCGCCCGCGTGGTGGTGGAAGGCGGGCGTGCGGTGGAGCACCAGATTTTCGCCGAAGGCTGGCTCGGCGCCGACGAGTCGGTCTGGGGCCGGCCCGTCGACATCGAGGTCATGCCCGACGGGTCGCTGCTGGTTTCGGACGACGACGCCGGGGTGATCTACCGCATCGCGTACCGCGGGAACTGAAGCTAGCGCCGCGCGTAGTCGACCATCCCCTGGAAGTCGACGACGACGGCCGGCTCGTCGCCGACCACCCAGGCGTCGTGGCCCGAGGGCAGCAGCGACACGTCGCCCGGCTTGCAGTCGAACTCTGTGCCGTCGTCCATGCGCACGCGCAGCACGCCCGACACGTGGTACTGGAAGTGAGGCGCTTCGCAGCTCTTCGTCTTCGCGATCGGCTGCACCGACGTCGCCCAGCGCCAGCCGGGCTCGAACACCGCGCGGCCGATGCTCGCGCCGCCGATGCTGATCAGCTCGATGCGCCCCTTGGGAAACTCGCGGATCTCGTCGGGCCTGCCGAAGTTCTTCCACTCGGCGCGGTCCGTGTTGCCGGCCAGTGCGTGCGTGTGGGTCATGTCGGATCTCCTTGAGTGATATGAAGGTTGCGGCTCAGCCGCCCGTGTCGCGGCGCGCCGGGTCGTCGTGCGGCAGCACGTCGCAGAACGCTTCGAACTTCTTCCATTTCGGCACCGGCGCCGCCCGCCCTTCGCGCGGAACGTAGGGCGAGGCCTCGACCAGCGCCATCCTGTGGATATAGCGCGGGCAGTTGGGAAAGATGCGCGTCCCGCGCACCCGCACCACCAGCTGCGCGCCCTCGAAGGCCCCGCGCAGCGGATCGTCCTCGGTGATCGACGCCCGGCCGTTGACCCGCAGGCGGTTCGGGCTCTCGAAGTCGATGAAGAGCAGCGCCACCGCGGGGTTGACCAGAACGTTGCCCAAGCTGCGGAACATGCCGTTGCCGTCGTAGCTGGGAAACGCGATCTCATCCGGCGCGGTGACGCGCACGAAACCCGGGTCGCCGCCCTTGTACGAGCAGTCAGGTTGTCCTTCTCCGTCTGCGGTCGCGAGGAAGAAGAACCGCCGGCTCTGGACGAACGCCCGGTCTTCGTCGGTGAATGCCGTGCGCCCGAGCTTCTCGTCGAGCCGGTCGGCGAGGCGGCGCGTGTCGAAGCGGTCCTGCAGCTGCCGCATGCCTTCGTGGTAGACGGCACTCATCGGGGCTCTCCCTGCGTGAACTCCACCGGCCGGCGAGGCCTGGTGTCCACCCGCAGCTGGAACACGTCCGGCCGCGAGTAGTGGCCGACGATGTCCAGGCTGCGCCGCGCCACCCCGATGCGCTCGGGGTCGATCTCCGCGTAGAGGATGCCGAGCTCCTCGTGCATCGGACCCGCGACGATCTTTCCGCCGGGCGCGACGATCACCGAGTCCCCGGGGTTCACCCACTCGTCGGGGTTCTTGAACAGCTCTGGCTTCCCGGGGATCGAGTCCGGGATATCGCGAGCGCGGAACGCGCAGCCGGCGCCTGCGACCCAGCAGCCTGCTTCGCGCGCGATGTGCTGCATGGTCGCGACCCAGCGCTCGCCGCTGTCGTAGGTCGGCGCGATGTACACGTCGAGCCCCTGTGCGTAGAGCGCGTAGCGCGCGAGCGGCATGTAGCTCTCCCAGCAGATCATGACGCCGGCGCGGCCGCAGGGCGTGTCCACCGCCTTGAGCCCCGAGGCGTCGCCCAAGCCCCACACCATGCGCTCGGGATTGGTCGGCATGAGCTTGCGGTGGCGGTTGAGGACCGCGCCGTCCGGACCGATCGTCACCACGGTGTTGTACAGCGTGCCGCCGCCGAACTCCGCGTCGCGCTCGTGCACGCCGCACACCACCGCGACCTCCTCGCGCTTCGCCGCGGAGCGCAGGGGTCCGAGGTCGTCGCGCGAGAGGTCGACCGTGTTCGTGCGCAACAGCGCGTGCAGCTTCTCGGTGAGCGCCATGTCCCCGCCCGGGCGCAGCCGCCAGATCCACGCGGGGTAGCCCGGCACGAAGGCCTCGGGGAACACGACGAGCCGCGCGCCCCCTTTCGCGGCCTCCGCGACCGAGGCCACGGCCCTTGCGAGGGTCTCGGCACGGTTCAGGAACACGGGCGGGGTCTGGACGACGGCGATTCGGGACATGGCGCCTCCGGATTGCGCCGAGAGGATGGGCTAGGAGGTCTCTCCCGCCACCACCCACTTCTCCCCCGCGGCCTTGCCGTCGCGGACCATGGTCAACGTGCCGTCGAGCTTGCGCCCGCGTACCACGCCCTTCCACAGCAGCTTGCCGTACTTGGGGCTCACGGTCTCGGCTTCGAAGGCGATGGTATCGCCCGAGGCGGTGGCCGTATACGGCCCTTCGCCGTACTCATAGCGGTCGCACGCGGTCGAGCGGAACTGCCCCTTCTTGAAGATCAGCGTGTCGGCGTCGCCCGAGGTCTTGCCGGACTCGAGCACGACGCCTTCGAAATTCCTTCCATCGAGCGTTGCGATCATGGCTGGCTCCTGTTCCGCCGGATTTGGCGCCGCCATGGTGCCGCGCAGGCGCGAAAGCGCCAATGCGCAGGATTGCGTATCGGGACTAGGCGGAGAGCTCCGCGAGCAGGCGGTCGGCGACGACCTGGAAGCGCGCGGGCTCGCCGTAGGAGCGCGCGATCATCATCGCCCCTTCGAGCGTCCCTAGGAGGGCGCGCGCCACCTCGCGCGCCGGCCCCGGGAAGGCGAGCTCCTTCGCCTTGCGCCCCTGCTCCAGAACGGCCGTGAGCCAGCGCTCGTTCTCGTCGAAGAAGTGTCGCATGTTCTTCTGCATCGCCTTCGGCAGGGTGGCGAACTCCGCCGCGAGCATGCCGCACAGGCACATGCGGTCGGCGCGCAGCACGTCCGCGTAGATCGCCGCGTAGCGGCGCAGCTTCTGGCGAGCGCCGCTCCCGGTGCGGTCCACGGCGGCAAGCGCCGCGAGGAAGTTCCTCTCGTAACGCTCGATCAGGCGCCGGCCGAGCAGCGCCTTGGCCGGAAAGTGGTAGTGCAGGCTGGCCTTGGTGATGCGCAGGGGCCCGGCGATGTCGGCGTAGCTGAAGCCGTTGTAGCCGCGCGTCTGCACCAGGCGCTCGGCGATGTCGAGGATGCGCTGCGAGGTGTCGGCGTCGTCGGCCATCGGGGAATGCTACCGCCGGGGTGTCCGGTTGACAAGTTATCTACTAGTTAGTAGATTAACCTCCGGGTCGTTCAGGGGAAATACGGCCATGCTGCAGGAGCTCACGAACGCGGATCTGCGCGGAGCGCTCGATGCGCTCCATTGCATCGGCGGCAGCGGCGGCGAGTTCGCAAGGCGCGGACTCGAATGCCTGCCGCGGCTGGTGAGCTCGGAGCTCACCACCCTGTCGGTGTGCAACCTCGAGACCGGCCATCGCAGCGTCGTCAGCGACTGTCCCGGCGCGATCTCGAGGCGCGAGATCGCGGCCTTCGACCGCCACTTCCACGAGCACCCCCTGGTGCGCGAGCACGGGTGCAATCCCGATGCGGTGACCCGACGCATCGGCGAGCTGGTGCCGGAGAGCCGGTTCCGCTCCAGCGCGCTGTACAACGACTACTACCGCGCCATCGGCATCGACCACGTGATGGCCGTCCCCATCCACGTCGACCGGTGCATGCTGGTGAGCTTCGTCTTCAACCGCAGCAGGATCGGCTTCAGCGACCGCGACCGGGAGCGGCTGGAGGTGATCCGGCCCCACTTGGGCAACCTGTACCGGCTCGGCTCGCGAGAAATCCACGATGGCGTCGATTCGGCCGGGCTCACGCCGCGCGAAGCCGAAGTGATGCGCTGGGTGAGCGCGGGCAAGACCGACCGCGACATCGCCGCGATCCTCGCGATCAGCCCGCGCACGGTGCACAAGCACCTGCAGCACGTGTACGAGAAGCTGGGCGTGGAGACGCGGACCGCCGCGGCGATGCGCGCCGCGGGCTGGTGCCCGGGAGCTAGTGCCCGTATACCCTGATCGCCCAGTTCACGAGCGTGCCGCCCTGCCCGCCCCCGACCGGGTCCACCGCCTTGATCGTCCAGCTGCCAACCGGGTTTTCTCCATAAAACGCGTTGCTCAGAAGAACCTGATCGACGAAATCCGACGCGAAGAAGTAGCCGTCGGCCGCGTTCTTGAGCAGGCTGTGCGTGCCCTGCGGCGAGATCAGCTCGATTCCCACTTGGTCGATTCGCGGGTGCAGGACGTTGACTCGGATCTGCACGGCTTCGACGAACTGCACGGAGCCTCCCGGGACGGAGATGGTGCTGGTCGCGCCCACCGCGCTGGAGTCCGTTATCGCGAGGTTGAGCAACGCCCCGCTTGGAATGAATCCCGTGTTGGTAAACGTCCCCAGTTGGCCGAGCGCATAGCTCTTCGCCATGCTTACCGCGGCAGCGGCATCGACCATTCCGAAGCCGTACCAGTTGTGATAATGGAACGGCGACGGCGATGCATGGTTGACCGTCCAGGGGAGCTCGGCTGCATAGGTTCCGTTGTCCGTCCCGAGGAGCACCGGGCCGCGGTCGGGGTCGATCTGGCGCGCGGTCGAAGCGAGGATGTGCTTCACGTCGCGCCAGGTGAGCGCCGGATTGGCCTCGAGCATCAGGGCGACGACGCCTACGGTCACCGGCGTCGCCGAAGAGGTGCCATTCATCCCGTTCCAGTAGTTGCACGAATTGTTCGGCGCGCCGCCGTTGTTGAACACGCTCGTATTCACGCCGGACTTGGAGAACCCGGCTGCGCACCCCGTTTGATCGGTCGTCACCATCGCGGGCTCCACCGCGACTCCGGTGTTCCCTGAGACGGAATTGTTCTGGCCGAACTCCCCCCCGGGAGCGCTGACCCAGATCGCCGAGCCGGCGGTCGAGTAGCTCGCCTTCACGCCGCTTGCGGCGACCGACCCCACCACGATCTGATAGGGAAGCGTATTGCCAGGGTCGAAGTTCGCGTTCTCGCACGACAAGGTGTCCACTATGCAAAAGAACGAGCTGAACCCGTTACCCGCTGCCTTGACGTAGATCGCGCCCTTCCCGTCGCGAAGCGAAGTGACGCCGGCGAGGTATTGGCTCTCCTCGGTCGGGTTCACTTTGATGGGGGTGTCGGTGGAGATGCCGAAGCTTTGGTTGAAGATGAATACGTCGTCGCTCTTCGGATTGGCCGACGAGGCTCCGAGAGAATTGATGAACCCCGTCAACGTCTGCGTGCTCGAGATGAAATTGAACCCCTTGAGCGACGCGCTCGGGGCGACACCGATGCCGCCCACCGTGTTCTTCGCCATGGCGATCAGCCCGGCGACGCTCGTGCCGTGATCCCCGTTTGTCGCCGGGCTGGTGGGATCGGTCGTGAGGTTGTTGAAGTTCCAGGAGCCGTTCACGACCACGTTCGCCGCCAGGTCCTCGTGCGCGATCTCGAGGCCGCTGTCGACGACCGCAACGACCACGCCGCCGCCGGTGACGTTGAAGAGACCGTACGCCGCGTCGGCATTGATATCCATCCCGGCAACACCCGGCGTATCGGAAAAGCCCGTTTGGCAGGTGTTCCTCAGGTGCCACTGCTGCGGCACCAGCGGATCGCTTACGCTGGTGACGGAAAACCCCGGCACTCCGCAGGCGACCGCCACGTCGGTCACGTCGGCCGATCCGACTTGTCCGGCACCCCTGGTAACCACGCAGAGTTGGCCAGCCGGTTGGCTGAGAACGGAGACACCGTAGGTCGTGCCGCCGGCCTGCTGCGCGGGAAATGTAAAGCCGCCGGCGGCAGGAATCGGGAGAGCGCCGCCGCAGCTGTTACGCAGCACGAGGCCCGTCCCGGTGAGGCCGCTCACGCTCCCGCCGATCGAATACGCGTTGACGCAGCTTACGCTGACAAAAGGGCTGAAGTTACTGATGGTGCCGCCGCCGCCGGATACCGTGCACAGCTGATTCGGGTGGGTGGGGTTGCTCGAGACGGTGACGTTGTACGCGGCGCCGCCGAGCAGCGGCGTCGTAAAGGTGAAGAACCCATTGGCGGAGACACTGAGATTCTCGGCGCCGTTGAGCTGCAGGACCAGCCCGGAACCCTGCAGACCGCTGACGTTGCCTACGACGGTGAAGAACGTGGCGCACGTTACGGCGACATCCACGTTGGCCGATCCGATCGTGCCACTGCCCCCGGAGACCGCGCACAGCTGATTCGACGGCTTGCTCTGCACGGTGACGCTGTAAGGGGCGCCGGCCGCCAGTCGCGTCGCAAACGCGAACGCACTATCGGAAAAGACGCTGAGACTCTCGGCGCCGTTGAGCTGCAGGGTTACCGACCCCAGGAGGCCGCTCACGGTCCCGCCGACCGTGTGTGAATCGGCGCACGTCACGCTGACAGTCGTCACGTCCGCGCCGTGGATCGTGCCATTGCCCCCGGAGACCGTGCACAGCTGATTCGGGCCGTTCGGGTTGCTGACGACGGTGACGTTGTAGGTGGTGCCGTCCGGGAATCCCAGCGGGAGCCTGAAAGGGCCGTTGGCTGAAACGCCGAAGGTAACGCCGTTGACCTGGAGGACCAGCCCGGAACCGGTGAGTCCGGTTACCATTCCGCCCACGCCAAACGCACGAGGAGGCCCGGAAGTGCCGCCTCCGCCTCCACCGCAGGCGGCAAGACACCCCGCGGCGATCAGCGCCGCCAAGCGCGCTCGAATTCCCATCCCTCCCCTTCTCCCCTTGCAACTGCGGCTTCGTCCCCGTACAACACCCGTCTGCCGGAGATTATTCCCCGGGCGTGCGGTCGCGCCGATGCCCTACTTCGCCACGCGCACGTGCTCGATGATCTCAGGATAGGCGAGCTCGACGCGCGGATCGGCCTGGAGCGCCGCGGAGGCGTCGGCGATATCGGTGCCGGGCTTCACCTCGTAGAACACCGTCTGCAGTTGCGGATAGGTTTTGCTCTTCTGCAGGCCGTGGCTGGTCGCGATCGCATCCGCATCGGCCATGTTCTTGGGCCTCACGACGAGCGTCCCGGTGAGGACACCCAGCGTCGCGTTCCGTGCGCTCAGCGCGGTCGGATAGACGCTCGCACCGCCGGCGTTCCTCACGACCGCCGGCTGCACCTGCGCCGACCGAAACAGCACTAGGCGCCCCTTCGTCTCCACGACCTGCGCTCCGCCCTCGCCTATCCTGGAGAGCGCCTGCTGCGGCGTCTCGGAATCGTTCGACAGCGCCACGGCGCGCACTTGCGTCAGAAGCTGGTAGCGCCCGTTGCTTCCCTTCATCTCCTTGCCGCGCTGGAGCGTGTCGAGCATCGCCGTGCGCTCCGCCGCCTTCGCCTTGGCGGTCTGATAGTCCTGCGCGAAGCCCGCCTGTGCTCCCAGCAGCAGGGCGAGAGCTGCGATTCTGATGTTCATTGCCGTTCCTCCCATTGCGCCTAGTGTCCGTAGATCCTGATCGCCCAATTGTTCAGCGTTCCGGTGTCGCCCGGAAGCCCGTCCACCACCTTGATCGTCCAGGTACCGGCGGGATTCTCCCCGTAGAACGCGTTGCTCAGGAACACCTGGTTAGTCAGGTTATCGGCGCCGAAGTAGCCGTCCTCGATGTTCTTCAGCACGCTGCGCGTTCCGCTGTTCGGCGAGATCAGCTCGATGCCGAGGTCGCCGTCGAACATGTGCGTGATGTTGACGCGCAGCTGCACCGCCTCGACGAAGGTGATCTGGCCGGCCGGGACGGTGATCACGCCGGTCGCGCCGCCCGCGCTCTGGTCCGGGATCGTCATGTTGAGCGCTAGGCTCGGGAGGAACCCCGTGTCGGTGAAGGTCCCCAGGTTGGCGCTGTAGCTCCTCGCAGCGTTGACCGCGGCCGCGGCGTCGACCAGGCCGAAGCCGTACCAGTTGTGGTAGTTGAAGCCAGCCTTGTTGGTCAACCAGCCGGGCTCGGCGACGTAGCCGGCGAGCGGCCCGGCTGTCATGCCACCGCCGATGTCAATCTGCTTCGCGGTGCTAGCGAGGATGTGCTTCACGTCGCGCCACGAGAGCGCCGGGTTTGCCTCGAGCATGAGCGCGATCACGCCCGAGAGCACCGGCGTGGCCGACGAGGTTCCGTTCATGGTGTTGGTGTAGTTGCACGACGTGTTCGGCCCGCCGCCCTTGTTAAACGTGCTGGTGTTCGCTGCAGTTTGTGCAAATCCTTTCGCGCATCCCGACTGGTCGGTCGTCACCATGGCGGGCTGGTATGCGTTCGCCGGCCCACCTGGGTTGACCGCGGCGTTGAGTCCGAACTCTCCCCCCGGCGCGCTCACCCAGATCGCCGAGCCGGCGGTGGAGTAGCTCGCCTTGACGCCGCTCGCGTTGATCGCGCCGACGATGATCTGGTAGGGCAGCGTGTTGGCCGGATCGAAGTTCGCGTTCTCGCAGGTCAATCCCGTGCCGGTGCAGTCGACGTTTCCGATCGTGAGGAATCCGTTCCCTGCCGCCTTGAGGTAGATCGCGCCCTTGCTGCCGCGCAGCGCGGTCACGCCCGCCAGGTACTGGGCCTCCTCGAAGGGCTGCACCAGCGTGGGCGTGTTGGTCTCGATGCCGAAGCTCTGGTTGAAGATGGCCACATCGGCGCTGTTCGGGTTGGCACCCGACCCGCCGAGCGAATCGATGAACTGAACCGCTCTCTGGTTGCTCGAGAGGAGATTGAACCCCTTGAGGCGTGCGCGCGGCGCGGAGCCGATCCCTCCGAAGCTGTTGCGCGCCGCCGCGATGAGGCCGGCGACGCTGGTGCCGTGATCGCCGGTCGCGGCGGCGGTGTTGGTCGGGTCGGTGGAGCTGCTATTGAAGTTCCACGAACCGTTCGGAACGACGTTCGCGCCGAGATCCTCGTGCAGGATCTCCAGGCCCGAGTCGACCACGGCGACCGTGACGCCGAAGCCGGTGTAGCCCAGGCCGTAGGCCGAAGCGACGTTGAGGTCGAAGCCCGCGACGCCGGGCGTATCGGCGAATGCGGTCTGGCCCGTGTTCCGGATGTGCCACTGCTGCGACGCGAGCGGATCGGCCAGGCCGGCAAGGGTGAAGGGCAACAGCGCGGAGCAGGTCACGGCGACGTTGGTGACCGCAGCGCCCGGCATCGTCCCGCCGCCGTTGTCGACTGCGCAGCTCTCGTTCGCCGGCTGCGACGTGACCGTGACGTTGAAGATGGAGCCGGCCGCAACCAGCGTCGTGAAGGTGAACCCGCTGTCCGCCCCGATGGCCTGGGCTTCGGTCCCGGTCGTGCTCGAGAGCTGCAGCGTGAGTCCCCCCGCGGTGATCCCCGTCACCGTACCGCTCACGGCGAACGTGGGCGGCGGGCCGCTGCTTCCGCCTCCGCCGCCGCCCCCGCAGCTCGCGATCAGGCTCACAGCCGCCGCCGCGAGCAAGGCCTTCCCGATGGTCGTCATGTGTGACACGCTCTCGCCTCCCCCCGCGATAATTCAATGCTACGACACCCGCGTCAAGGGTGTATTTCCCCGTCAGCTTCCTGAAGCCTACAAGGTTATCATCCAGCCGAACTGGCGCGACGGCCCCGAGCCTCCTCCGACGAGGAGTTGCAGCAGCGGTTCGAGATCCTTGCGCTCGGGCGAGGTCTCGGCCACGCCGCTGATCTGCACGACCCGCGGCTGCGCCGCGCTCCATCCGCCGTCGCCGTTCACGCGCAGGTCGCCTCGCGGCGTCGAAAGCTTCACCGCGGCGCGGTCGCCGTTCCCCGTGACCTGCAGCCGGTACTCCCCGATGCGCGCGATACCGCTCAGGCCCGCCTCGGACCATTCCGCGGTGGCCGCGCCGCGCACGTCCGCCGGCCCGATCTCGAAGGAATCCGCGGAGAGGCGTACGCGTCCCTGCGGCTTCCAGATCGAGACGATGGGCACGGCCTGCTCGAGCAGGGCCGCCTGGATGGTCGCCTCGACGTTCTGCAAGCGCACGCTGCGCAGCCCCAAACCGACGGTCGCCTTGAGATCGGCGCCGGATGCCGTGCCCGTGAGCGCAACGCCCAGCCTGCCCGAGAAGATCGACAGCGGATTGCAGCGCCACTCTATGTCCGCCACGCTGCGGAAGCCGCTCGACGAGCGCACCGCGAGCGCGCCGCGCCCCTTCCACACGGAGCCGCGCGTTTCGCCGAGCGCGAGCGCGCCGCCGCTCGCGCGCTCGAGGGCGTAGCCCAGCCACGCCGCGGGCAAGGTCGCCAGCAGGAACACCAAGTACGCGGCGAGGCCGACCAGGGCGAAGCGCACCCAGGTGCGGCGCAGCGCCGCGATCATGCGCCCTGCGCCTGCAGCAGCAGGGTGCCGTTCACCGTGCCGGGCTTGGCGTTCCTCTCGATGGTCGCTTTCTCGGCGCGCAGCCCGGCCTGCTGCAGCTCGACCAGCAGCGACATCAAGGCGGGAAAGGGCGCGGCCTCGATCTGCACCCGCACGCTGTTCGCGCTGTCGGCGTCGACGCGCTTCAGCTGCTCGCGCAGGCCGTTGCGCGCCGCCGCTGCCTGCACCGCGGAAGCCGCATCGGCCGGCGCCTCCGAGGGCGGCGCGGCGCGCAGGCTCGCGACCAGCGCGGCCTGCTCGCGGATCTGCGCGAGCTGCGCCTGCACCGTGGTCAGGCGCGCCTGCGACCTCGCGAGGCCGTTCTCGACCGGGGTCCACACCAGCAGATACAAGAGCACCGGGATGAGGAACACCGCGAGCGCGGTCAGCGCCATGCGCTCGCGCGCGCCCAGCGCCTTCCAGCGGCTCATCCACGGCCCGAGCCAGGCGAGGTTCACGGCTTGGCTCCCTTCGCCGCGCCCGGCGCGCGCAGCTTCAGTCGCGCCTCGCCCCCGGCTCGGTCGACGGTGACATCGAGCGAGCGGGCGCGCAGCGCGCTCGCGAGCGACTCCGCGTCCTTCTGCGTCGCGGCGATGCGCACGCTCAGCGCAGTGTCCGCGTACTCGAGCGCCTGCACGCGCAGCCGCGCCTCGCGCTCGAACGCCGGCGACGCGCGCGCCAGCAGATACAACATCTCTCCCGGCACGGCGGGCCCGCCGCGCGCGCCCAGGACCTCGAGTCCGCGGCGCATCTGCTCGGCGGGGTCGACGATCACGCGCGTGTCCGGGAAGCTCTTCACGAGCAGCGCGCGCATCTCCTCATCGGCGGCGCGCACGCGCCAGGCGGTGCGTCCCCACTCGACGGCGTCGAGCAGCAGCGTGAGGACGAGCGCGGCCGCGACCAGCGCCGCCGCGGGCAGGTAGGCGCGCTGCAGCGCGGCCGTGCCCCGCCCGCGCTGGGTGTAGCGCTGCTGCAGCAGGTCGAGCGGCGCGGCCGGGACCGAGGCGGCCGACGCGGCCAGCGTCTCCACCGGCAGCCCGAGCGCCGCGTGCCAGGCCTCGGCGTCGATGTCGCCCGGAGCGTCGGCGAGGAGGATGCGCTCGGGCGCGGTCGACTCGGCGCGCGCTTCGGCGAGCACCGTATGCAGCCAGCCCGGCGGCTGCGCTTCACGCGGCCCGCCGAATCCGGCGTGCACGCCGCAGCGCAGCACCATCTCGCCGTCGCGGAAGGCGAGCGTCCAGGCGCGGTCGGCGAGCGGCAGCGAAAGCGTCACCGGGACGAGACGCGAAGGCGTGAGCCCCGCGGCGGAGAGCGCGGAGAGCCAGCCCTCCATGCGGTCGCGGCGCGTCACCGCGACGGCGAGCGCTCCGCCGGCTTCCTGCGTGAACGCGAAGTGAAGCTTCTCCGGCGCGTCGACGAGCTGATCCTCGAGCGCGAAGGGAAGCGCCTGGGCGATCTTCGCGGCAGAGCGCGTCGGCAGGCGCGTGCGCAGCAGCAGCGTCTCGGCGGCCGGCGTCCAGACGACGACCTCGTCCGCCGGCGCGAGTCCTTCGAGGCCGCGCTGGCTGCCCTGCTTCACCGATCCGGATTGCGTGCGCCGCCAGCGCAGCTCCGCGTCCGCCGCCGGCCATTCGCGCGGCAGCCACAGCTCGAGGCGGCTCGCGCCCCTGGCACGCAGCGCCGCCGCGGCATCGGGCCAGCGCAGGTTAGCGAAGCTCGGCGCTTTCATCGCTGGTATCCGAAGATTGCGACCCGCTCACGGTCACGGCGTCGACCAGGGGCTCGGGCTTGTGCCAGATCCAGTTCGTGGTCTTCGAGGCCGCCGAGCGCTGCATCAGCGCGATTGTGCGGCGCTGGTGGCGCCCGATCGAGGTCTCGAGCGTGATCAGGAAGTAGTCGGTCTTCACGTCCGCGACGCCGGCCTGGAGCGGAGGTGACCCCGGGGGCAGCTGCAGCTGCGCGGTGAACTCGGCGGCGTTCTTCATGGGCGTCCCGCGGCGATTCTCCGCCAGGCGCTGCGCCCACGCCAGGTCCTTGTTGGCGAGCGCCGCGAGCAGCTCGGGCGAGGCCGTGTTGACGTTGATCGCGCTGCGCTGACCGGGCGGCAGCACCGTCACCAAGGGCAGGAGCAGCTCCACGGTCTTGGCGTCGAAGCCCTTCACCAGCCGCAGCTCGTCGACGCTCGTGAACGGCTGGTTGGCGGTACGGTACGGCGTCTTGAGGTTGAGGTAGTCGACGTCCTCGGCGCCGCCGGGCGAAGTGACGTTGTTGTCCGCGTCGATCCAGTCGATGAGCGCGTTAACGAGGAGCGGATTGAGCTGCAGCACGACCAGCAGCCGCTGGAAGATCAGCACGTCGCCGGGGCTCGGCTGGTTGTTCTGCACCAGGTTGTTGAGGTTGAAGCGCCCCTGCGCGTCCTCGATGGAAACCTTGATCGCCCCGCCTTCCACCGGCAGCACCGGCAGCCCCTGCGCCCAGGGCTCGCCGAGGTGGTCGGTCGAGTTTTGCGCCGCGTCCTCGAGCAGCGCCACGCTCGCCCAGTGCAGCGCGCCGCGGCGCAGCAGGTCGGTCGCGCCGCGATCGGAAACGTTCTCCATCTGCCTGAACCACACCTGGTTCGCAAACGCGATCTTGGCGGCGACGGCCGCCGCGATGGCGACGATCATGATCGCCGTCACCAGGGCGACGCCGTGCTGCGCGCGCGGGGATCTCATCGGTTCACCAGGAAGAGGCGCTTGAAGCTGCCCACGCCGCGCACCACGAGCGACACCTCGATCGCCGGCGGAAGGCTGCCGGGGCTCGCGCCGGCGGCCGGCCAGGTGTTCACGCTGGTCCCGCTGGTGCTGGCGAAGCGCACCTCGAAGCTCTCGACGTTCGAGATCAGGGGCGACTCGAGCGGCTTGGTGACCGGGGCGCGGTCGAGCACCGGCCAGGTGATGCGGTAGAGCTTGCCTTCCTTGAGGCGGTACGCGACGCGGCGCAAGTCCGATTCCAGGGCGGGGCGGTATTTCATCTCTCCGCCTCGCGTCAGCTCCAGGCTGGGCTCCGCGAGCGCGCGCGAGTCGTAGGGCCTGCCGATGAACGGCGCGAGCACCTCGATTCCCGCCTCGTCGCGCACCCCGCGCGGCCGCGCGTGCGCGACGTCGTCCGAGATGCGCATGAACACCTGCGACAGGTCCTGCCAGCCGCGCTGGCTGTCGGCGAGACGGGCGCGGCCGTCGAGGAGGCGGCCCAGGCCCGCGTACGCCAGCGCCGAGAAGATACCGAATACGAGGAGCGCGATCAGCAGCTCGATCAGCGTGAAGCCGGGTGCGCGGCGCTTCACTTGGGAGTCTCCTGCTGCGAGGCGTTCGACAGGTCGCTCATGCCCATCTGCGAACTCCCCGTCTGCGTCTGCAGCGGCGGCGCGGAAGTGACCGAGGTCCCGGTCTGCTCGATGAACCCTGTGAGGTGCGCGAGCGGATATTTGCTCCCGGCAAGCATCACGCTCAGCTCGACGCGGCGCATGCGCGCGAGCGGCGTCACCCCGGTCTCCTGGACCCAGTGGAATTTGCGTCCGCCCATCTCGGCGTCGCCTTCGGTGGTGTCGAGCGCGGGCCACACGCCCTTCAGCTCGAGGTCGGCGAGCTTGTCCTCGGCCACCCAGCGCGCGAGCATCCTCTCGCGCAGCGCGGCGGTGGTGTCGACCGCGGCGCCCAGACTGTGCGCCGCCGCGGTGAGCGCGATCGCGAGCACGGCGAGCGCGATCAGGATCTCCACCAGCGTGAAGCCCGCGGCGCGTCTGGAATTCACGATCCGGCCTGCGCCTGGATGGTTCCGTCGGGCGTGCCGACCACGCTCCAGCGCGCCCCGTGGCCCGCGAGCTGGATGCGGAACGCCGGCAGATCGCCGCTCGGCAGGAACACCACGCCCTGCGGCTGGCTGCTCTCGCCTTCCGCGCCCTCGATCTTCAGCGCCTCGATGGTGACGCCGGGCGGCAGGCGGCGCGGGCGCAGCACTTCGTCGTCGCGCGTGACCTTGAGCTTGCCGTCGCGGTCGAGGCGCATGAAGCGGTAGGTTTCGCGTCCGGCGCCGAAGGCGAACACGCGTCCCTGCAGGATCGCCTCCTCGCGCGCGGCCTGCAGGAGCAGCGCGAGGTGCTCGCTCTCTTCGCGCACCGCCTCGCTCGGGCTGCGCATCAGCTGCGCGCCGGCGAGCGCGACCATGACACCGATGATCACCACCACGACCAGCAGCTCGATCAGCGTGAAGCCGCGCGAGCGGACCGGGCCGGGGCGGGGTCGCGTCACTGCCAGGACCCGATGTCGGCGTCGTAGTTCTCGCCGCCGGGCTTGCGGTCCGCGCCCAGGGAGAACACGTCGACCTCGCCTCGGATGCCCGGGTTCAGGTACTGGTAGTCGGTACCCCAGGGATCCTGCGGAAGCTTCTCGAGGTAGCCGCCGGGCTTCCAGTTGCGCGGAACGTCGCCGCGGTCAGGCTTCTTCACCAGCCCGAGCAGGCCCTGCTCGTTGCTCGGGTAGGTGCCGTTGTCGAGCTTGTAGAGCTTCAGCGCGCCCAGGATCGCGTTGACGTCGGCACGCGCCGCCGTCGCGCGCGCCTGGTCGGGCCTGTCCATGATGCGCGGCACAATCAGCGCAGCGAGGATGCCCAGTATGACGATGACGACGAGAATCTCGATCAGGGTGAAGCCGCGCGCGCGGCGCAGGGCTCTCAAAGGCATCTGCATGAAGGCTCCGGGGTGTGGCGTAGTGTCATATTGTGCGCGAATCCTGTGCCGTCAGCGCACCAGCGTGTTCATTTCGAAGATCGGCAGGAGAACCGCGACGACGACGAACAGAACGATCATCCCCATCAGGATGATCAGCATCGGCTCAAGCAGCGCCGTGAACCTCTTGACCCAGTTCTCCAACTCGCGCGACTGCGCCTCTGCGGCGCGCGCGAGCATCGTGTCCAGCCGGCCCGTGGCTTCGCCGCTCGCGATCAAGTGAATAACGAGCGGCGGGAAGAGCTTCGCCGCGCCGAGCGAAGACGAGAGCGCCGCGCCTTCCCGCACCCGCCGCAAGGCCTCCTCCACCGCCCCCTTCATCGGAAGGTTCGTGACCACCGCGGCGGCGGACTGCAGCGACGAGAGCAGCGGCACGCCCGCGGCCGTGAGAATCCCCAGGGTATCGGCGAAACGCGCGGCGTTGACGCCCCGGGTCAGCCGACCGACGAGCGGCAGCCGCAGCAGGAATCCGTGCCAGCGCGTCCTGCGTCCCTGATCGCGGAGAAGCAGCCGGAAGACGATGAAGGCCGCGACCAGGGCCGCGAGGGTCAGGAGACCGCTCGCCCGCGCAAAGTCGCTGACCGCGATGAGGATGCGCGTCGCCAGCGGCAGCGCCTGGCCGAGGTTGGTGAACACGCGCGTCACCTGGGGCACGACGTATACGAGGAGCCCGCCGACGACGAGAAGCGCGACCACCGTGAGCAGCACCGGGTAGATGAACGCGGTAAGCATGGCGTTGCGCAGGCTCTCGCGGTTCTCGGTGAACTCGGCGAGGCGCTCGAGCACCTCGCCGAGCTTGCCGGAGTGCTCGCCCGCCTCGATCATCGCGCGGTAGATCTCCGGGAACGCGGAGGGGAACGCGGCGAGGCCCCGCGACAGCGACTGACCCTCGAGCACGCGCGCCCGCACCGCGGCGAACAGGCGCCGCGCGCTGGCCGATTCGGTCTGCTCGATGAGGACGTTCAGGCATTCCTCGATGGTGAGCCCCGCGCGCTCCAGCGTCGCGAACTGGCGCGTCACGAGCGCCAGCTCGCTGCGCGACAGCCCGGGACGGGAGAAGCGCTCGCGCAGGCCGGCGTGCCCGGCCGTCTCCTGGATCGACGCAACCGCAAGCGGCGCGAGGCCGCGCTCGCGCAGCAGCGTCCTCGCGTGCCGCTCGGTGTCGGCTTCGATGACGCCGTGCTTCTCGCGTCCGCCCGTGTCCAGCGCGCTGTACTCGAACCCCGACATGGTCGGCTACTCGCGGCTGACGCGGAGCACTTCCTCGAGGCTGGTCTCGCCCGCCCTCAGCCAGCGCATGCCGTCGTCGCGAAGGCTCTTCATGCCCCTCGTGCGCGCGTGATCGCGCAGGTCGGCTTCCGCTGCGCGGTCGTGGATCAGGCGGCGCGACTCGTCGTCGATGAGCAGCAGCTCGAAGATGCCGCTGCGGCCCTGGTAGCCGGTGAACGCGCACGCCTCGCAGCCGGGCGCGCTATACAGCGGATAGCTGCCTTCGCCGTGACCGTCCCCGTTCACGAGCAGCTTGCGCTCGGCCGCGTCGGGCTCGTGCGCGCGGCGGCACGCGGGGCACAGGCGCCGCACCAGGCGCTGCGCCAGCACGCCGAGCAGGCTCGAAGCGACAAGGAAGGGCTCGATGCCCATGTCGACCAGCCGCACCACCGCGCCCGCGGCGTCGTTGGTGTGCAACGTCGCGAGCACCAGGTGGCCGGTGAGGCTCGCCTGCACCGCGATCTGCGCGGTCTCGAGGTCGCGGATCTCGCCGATCATCACCACGTCCGGGTCCTGGCGCAGGATGGCGCGCAGCGCGCGCGCGAAGGTGAGGTCGATGCGCGTGTTGACCTGGGTCTGCCCTACGCCGTCGAGGTCGTACTCGATCGGATCCTCGACGGTGACGATGTTGGTGTGCTTCGCGTCGAGCTG
>Ga0137409_10002943_pt1 | contig 18100 bp, 12 predicted proteins | sample CZODoug1_16funga_FD_122059 | JGI IMG/M metagenome (GOLD analysis project Ga0137409, IMG submission 122059) | Vadose zone soil fungal communities from Angelo Coast Range Reserve, California, USA - CZODoug1_16fungal (Hybrid Assembly) | ecosystem: Environmental > Terrestrial > Soil > Vadose zone... | reverse complement strand
CGAGAATATTTTAAACACTATTTTCTCGGACAATGTTCTCTCGTACTTCAAGAATTTCCAGGACCCTACTTCACCGCTCCACCAGAATGCATTCGGGCCCCAGTTTCCGGTGGATTTTCTGGCGGATGCATTGTCGGGAAACCTGCCACAAGTGTCATGGGTGCTCGCCTCGATCGTTGATTCGGATCATCCCCCAGCGCCCTCTCTCTTTGGGGAGAACACCCTGTCGACGATTATTAGGGCTTTGACTGCGAATTCAGCGCTATGGGCGAAAACGGTCCTATTCGCCACTTACGACGAGAATGGCGGCTTCTTTGACCACGTCGCGCCGGTGACAGCACCCCCAGGCACCCCCGGCGAGTACGTCACTGCGCCTGCAGTCCCGGACCCCACGGTGGTTGGCAATCCTCCCGTTCTCGGCCCCATTGGATTGGGTTTTCGTGTGCCGATGCTTGTGATCTCTCCGTTCAGCAGGGGTGGACTTCTATCGTCGGCTCTGTTCGATCACACCTCAGCGCTGCGGTTCCTCGAGACACGTTTTGGCGCCGAAGTGCCCAACTTGTCTGCATGGCGGCGCGCCACCGTTGGCGATCTCACGAGCGCATTTAACTTCAGAAAACCTGATCAGTCGATTCCCGCTCTGCCCTCCACGCTTCCAGCAATTCCGCAGATACTTACGGAGTGTGCAGCCAACTTAGCCGGCACAACGCCCTATCAAGTTCCGAACCCGCAGGGCTCTCCAACGCAGGAACCCGGAACCGCGGTTCGACCCAGTGGCCTGTGCTAGGCATCCACGAATTCTTGGTTCAATCCCCAACCGCTGGCACCACGCGGTGATACAATTCCCAGGATGCGCTCAAGATTCTTGCACGCGGGGATTGTGTTCATTCTAGTCGTTTGCCTCGTTTGTCCCCTGGTCGAGCTTTTTGATCACTGGGATCACACGCTACAAACCGGGAATGATACCGAGTACACGTTGGTCATTCTTGCGTTGTGCATGGGAGTGGCGTATTCGTTTGCGCACTTCATCTTCAAATCCGCGCAGCTTTGGTTTCTTGCAAAAAGCGTTTTCGCTTCCTGCATCAAGAACTCCCTCTTTTCCGCGCCATCCAGTTTCACTTTACTGCTTTTTGATGCGACGAGTCCCCCTCCCCTCCCACTGCGTATTTAGAAATCTGCGATAGCTGATTCAAAAATGCGCTCAGGGGTAGGTCCGTCTCTTCGCTGCGCCGTGATGGGCCGTCCTTGCAGCTCACTCAAGACATATCGCTTTTGTACTTCCACCGCTTATTGGACTGGGTGACTCAAGATGATTCTTGCTTGCCGTTCGTTTTCCGTGCGTCATGTTGCTATCGGGATTGCGGTATCGTTTGCCCTGTTGTTTTGCGCGGTTGACGCTGCCGCTCAAGCGTCGCGAGTTGGAGCAACTTTTGAGGGCACTGTAAGCGACACCAGCGGGGCTGTCATTCCCAACTCGAGAGTTACGCTACACAACCCTTTGACCAATCAATCTCGTACTGTCACAACGGATGAGCAGGGTTTCTTTCGAGCAGCGCAGCTCCCTGTCGGCAGCTATGAAGTGCGGGTGGAACAGATGGGCTTTGCACCTTATAGGCAAGCAGGCGTACAAGCGAGTCTCGGACAAACCCTTCATCTCGACATCGTGCTAGCTCCGGCGTCGGCGTCTGAACAGGTGACCGTCAACGCCCAGCCCTCGTCACTTGATGCCTCACAGTCGTCAGTCGTTTCCTCCGTAGATCAGGAGAGGATAGAAGAACTGCCTGTGCGGAGCCGAAATTACTTGGATTTCGTTCTACTTGCACCAGGCGTTTCGAGTTCACCGATAGCTTCCGGGGCGAGCGGTTCGACACCACTTACTGGCAGTGGCTTTACTTTCGGGGGTCTGAGATCGCGGAGCAACAATCTCTCCATCGATGGCTTGGACAACAACGACGAGTACACAGGTTCGAGTCGCACCGAGCTTTCTCCCGAAATCGTGCAGGAATTTCAAGTGGTCAACAATGGCCTTTCGGCAGAGTCGGGCGGAGCTTCGGGAGGTTCGGTCAACGTCATCACTCGTTCCGGGACAAACACGCTTCACGGGGATGCCTTCCTATTTGTACAGGACGGCGCATTCAATGCGCGGGACCCGTTCGAAACGGAGTCCGGCAAGCCATCATTTCGGCGCTTCCGCGCTGGCTTCGCTCTGAGCGGACCTGTCATCAAGGACAAAACGTTTTACTACGCGGCCCTCGAACAAGAACACAACCGAGGGCAGATCGGCTCGGATATCGACCCTACCGTGGCGTCAACCATAAACGCCTTCCTCGTGACGGGAGCATTTCCAGGGTTAGCAACGCGCCAGATCACGACAGCTTTCACGCCGATTGCGCGCGCGGAAACGGAAGCTGCGGGCAAGCTCGATCACCAGCTCACGAGAAATACTGCTCTTATGCTGCGCTACACCTTCACAAACAACAAGGAATCGGGCGATGCGTTCAACACGAACGGCCTCATCGACGCGAGTGCGCGGGGCAGCAGCTTCACGAGCGACAACGCCCTTTCGGGATCGCTCACAACTGTCCTAGGCTCGGCAGCCGTTAGTGATTTGCGCTTTCAGGCTGCCACCCGCCATGCAGTCCTGCGCACGAATAAGCCTTTCGGCCCGGAGATTGACGTCGCTGGACTGGTCACCTTCGGGCGGCCCTATGCGGGGAACAGCGAGCGTCGCGAAAACCATTATCAAGCCGGCTATACGTACTCTCGCACGCGAGGAAAACATCTCTGGAAGGTCGGCGGAACGGTGAATCGCGTCAGACTGCGGGCCGACGTACCGGACGGCTTTGATGGCGTGTATCTCTTTGGCTCTCTCGGCGATTTCCTCGCGGGACATCCTAGTCAGTTTCGACAGGCGTTCGGGAATTCGAACGTGGATTTTCCGGTAACGAGTTTCGGCGGATTCGTTCAGGATCATTGGTCCCTCGCCCGCCAACTGACAGTTGATCTCGGCGTGCGTTATGATGTCGAGCGCCTGCCTTCTGGATTCAATCAAGACACGAATAACGTTAGCCCGCGAATTGGTCTCGCTTGGAGTCCGTCTCCCAAGTGGGTATTCCGCGCGGGGTATGGAATCTTCTTCGACCGGTATGTTCTCGCAAACCTGACGCGAGCCATCGACAAGAACGGTTCACAGGCATTCGAGCAAGTAGCAGAAGGAAACGCAGCAGCCAGTCTTTTTGCGGCCGCGCAGGGCGGGCCACTTCTTGCGCCTGCGTCCGGGATTGCCCCATCGATCTTCCAACCCGGTCCGCGCATGGCGACTCCCTACAGCCAGCAAGCCAGCGCCGGCGCGGAATACTTGGTCGCGAAGAATCTTACGCTGCGCGGTGACTATTTGTTTGTTCATGGATTTAAGCTGCCGCGAACACTTAATGTCAATCTGTTGCCTCCGGTCGTCCTCACTCTTGCGAATGCCTCTAGCCTCGGTGTTCCAAATCCAACGTCACAGCAGATTGGGCGAGAAGTCTTTTCACCGGGACGGCTCAACACCCAGTTCGGCGACATTTATCAAGTTCAGAATTCAGCGAGTTCGACGTACAACGGCGTTTCATTCACGCTTGATCGGCGGATGAGCGATGAGCTGGCGTTCTCGGCGAGCTACACACTTTCGAAGACATTTGACGACGCCTCGGATTTCGACGAGCAGCCCCAAAATCCTTTCGATCTTCGTGTAGAGAACGCGGTGTCCCGTCAGCATCAACAGCAGCGCTTCGTTTTCAACGCACTGTGGGAGTTGCCCATCGGTGACGAAGAGGATAAGGGCGGGAAGTCAGCAGGAAACACTAGCTGGCTCACAAACACCTTCAGTCATATTGAAGTGGCGCCGATTTTGACACTGGAAAGTGGCCGCCCTGTGAACCCGTTGACGGGACTTGATTCGAATCAGAGTCACGCCTTTCCCGTCTCGGCAAGACCGTTGAGCCTCGGCAGAAATTCTCTGAAGACATCGGCACTGGCCACGATGGACTTCCGCGTTCTGAAGTACTTCCCGTTCGGCGGGGCGAAACGCCTCGACGTCGTAGCGGAATTCTTCAACCTGTTCAACAGCGCGAACGTCTCCCAGATCAATCCGGTATTCGGCTCGGGGTCGACTCCGATACCCGGATTTAGGCAACCGATTGCCGGAACCGGTGCTCGCCAAATCCAGTTCTCTTTGGATTTCGAGTTTTGAGAAATGGTCAGGAAAAACGGTGTGATAAACCCGCGTCTCAAAGGAGCTTAAAAAATCATGTCGATTGGTCGAATTACGTACGGCTCAGCACGTTTTGCGCTTTTCGTCCTAATCTGTGCGGCCCTAATTTATAGTCCAAAGCCGGCGTTTGCTCAGGCCACAGACTCATCTCGTGAACAAGCACAGGCGGTGCAATCCGTCTCCGATGCGCTCCCATCACCGTATCAGGCTTCAGAAACCCAGCAACAATCATCCCAACAAACCGAAATCTGCGGCGTGAAGCATCTCGGCCAATGCCTCAAAGACATTGGCCACGATCAGGCCGGTATCTGGACTAGCCCATTGCGTGTCTCGCCCAAAGATGCGTTTTGGCTGGTGCCGTTTGCCGCCGGCACAGCAGTTGCGCTTCACTATGACGCACAAGCACAGCAGAATCTTGGGATCGACAAGAGCAGGATAGACACGAGCAACATTATCTCCGGTTTCGGTTCGCCCTACGCCACGCTTGGAGGTGCTGCTGGACTCTACTTTCTCGGTTTAGGAACTCACAACGAGCACCTTGCCGAAACAGGGCGTTTGGGAGCGGAGGCGATCGTCGATTCCTTACTCGTAGTCGAAGCTCTGAAGCTCGCTACGAACCGTGAGCGTCCGAACGAAGGAAACGGACAGGGGGGATTCTGGCCTCATGGCACTCGTTCCTACGAACTCGACGGCTCATTTCCTTCCGGGCACGCAGCGGAAAGCTTCGCGCTGGCTCGTGTGATTGCATCTGAATATCCGAGCAAGCCGGTCCAGCTAGCCGCTTATGCTTTTGCCTTGGCAATTAGCGCGAGCCGAGTGACCGCACGTCAGCACTTTCCTTCAGACGTTCTTGTCGGAGGCACCTTCGGGTATTTAATCGGCGGGTACGTGGTCCGACATCACGCAGCGGAAGGGGTTGATTCGGGGTTTTCTTTTGTTCCTGTAGTGGACGTGGCCACGCATACTTTTGGTGCCAGCATCGCGCTACGGCCAGATCAGTTCGACTTAGCAAAGGTTGGTCGGTTCGTGAACCGGATGCGTCAGAAATAGGAGGAGAACCTGTGAAGGTACCAGATCGCAATGGTATGTGGACTCTTTGCACGAGGATATCGGCGTTATTTTTCCGTTGGCACGAACCGTGCCATACGATAGCTAATTGCGCCTCCAAAGGACTTAATGACAATTCGACTGTACAACCGCGACAACGGCGTGACCCGCAACTTCATGTTTTACGCTAAGTTGTTGATTCCACGGCTGGGGACGTAGTTCAGTTGGTTAGAACGCTGCCCTTTCCCTGCCCACTGTCACGGGCGGTCCTGTTCTTCCTTTTCTTCCGTCGATAAACAGAAGCACAGAATCACGGCTTTAAAATCTCTCCGAAATAGCTTCGCCTGCAAGTAGCCATTGGCAAACTTTGCCAGTCATGCTACCTTGGTTTCGAAATTCATATCTACAGAAGGGCCAGTCATCATGCCTACCAGGAATGTCAATTTGACCGACGAACTTGACCGCTTCGTCGCCAAGAAGGTTAAGACTGGACGCTACGAAAACGCCAGTGAGGTCGTGCGCGCCGGATTGCGGACTTTGGAGCGCGAGGAACAGCAGTACGAAGCGAAGCTTGCCGCGCTGCGAGCGGCCATCGACGAAGGCGACGGCAGCGGCGTCGCCGAGGGTGACGTATTTGGGCGTGTCCGTAAGGCCCTCAAGCTTCCCGCGTCGTCGCGCTAGCCGTGGCTAGGTTTCGTTTTTCGCGTCGTGCTGAAGCCGACTTGCTGAGCATCGGCGACTACACCCTTCGCACATGGGACAAGATCCAAGCCGCCCACTACATCGGGGAGCTTCAGGTTTGTTGCCAGACGCTGGCCGACAATCCCGCGTTAGGCCGACTTTGTGATGACGTTCGCCCTGGTCTGCACCGTCTGGAGCATGCCAAGCACGTCGTGTTTTACCGCCAGGAGCGCGGAGGCATTCTAGTTTCTCGTATCCTGCATCAGCGCATGTTGCCCGATAGACATGTCATCGATGATCAAGGCGAAGAACCGTAATCTGCCTGTGGCTACGCACAAATTCCACATAGCGATCTTCAAGGAAATGTAACATTGTTACGTTCTGACCGCCTAGCTACCGAGGCCTCAGTTTCATCTTCTTGAATGTCGCTGATTCAAAGGCCATTCGCACCCGCTGGCATTCTCGGTAGGGACAGTTTGCGGAAGATAGGGGAGTACGACGATGCATTTACGTATACCCAACCCTGTCCAAGCCTGCCTCGAGGAGGCGCAAGCCCCGTTCCGCAGACTGCATCTTCGCCAACACTTTGCGCGAATGGGCCGCCGATTCAATATAAGCTCGCACGCCCCACTACCTATTGTTTGGGCTCATCCTTCAGTCGAAGGAGAACCAATTGAAGTTACCGACCCCCCCAAAGAAACCCGGGGTGTCCATAACCAATTGCAAAACGTGCACACCGGCGGGTAGGTTGACGCCTGGAACATTGATGGTCTGCCAAATTTGCCAGTCTCCCGTAGTAAATAAGGTAAGGGGACCACTAAAGTTGTGACCGTCTACGGCGAAATGGAAGGTGCCACCGGGAGGTTGAGAAGCGATGCGCACGTGCAATGTGTAGGTGCCAGCAGTGGTTACGTTGACTGTGTAGCCCAACCACTCGCCTGGTGATGTAAAACCCACGTCAAAGCCGCCGCCGACATCGGAGGTCCCTTCAATGCCCACCCTCTCCGATATCCTGTATTGCCCACCTTGGTTGAAAGTACTTTCATCATAGTAGGCAACACCTTGACCACCATTATCGAAATCTTCCGCCTCAATCTTACCGGGAATAACGGTCGGTGTGCCATGGAATGGGGTGGATTGCCCTATAATCACTGGCTCCACGTCAACCCAGTTAAAGTTACCCACACCGCCCCGGTCTCCTTTGCTATCGAATACAATCTTCACCGCGTATTCTCCAGCCTCAAGACGAACGGCGCGTGAGGTAACCGTGACGTAGTTTTGAAAACCGTGAGTGTCGGGGACATGCATCATCCCAGTAGTAACTACGCGCCTGTCTCCATCATGACCGTCATGATCTCTGTCATGGTGAGCTTGATCAAGGCTGTCAAACTCAACGTGGAAAAGACCACCATTACCTTGGAATGCTACTCGCGCGTTCACTGAGTAGACGCCCGAATTGGCGACATTGACCGTGTATTGCATCCACCCACCAGGCTGGGTAAAAGCAACATCGAATCCGCCGCCCACATCGCTCGCGTTTTCTATGTCCACGGATTCAGTTGGCCTATGGACTCCACCTTCGATATCACCGAAAAAGTCGATGTCGTGGTAAGCGATACCTTCTCCTCCGGTGTCGAAATCCTCTGCTTGAATTAGACCCGGTATCGGCCACGGCATCCCACCAAACGGCGCTGGTTGGGGGCCTAACTTCAACTGAATGGTGGCGGCCTCGGAGGATGAATCGTTGCTGGCAGTGATGGTTATCGGATATGTGCCTGGAGGCGTCACCGAAGAGGTATGAATGCTCAGAATGGAGTGATCATCGTGGACGTCGCCGTCGTCGAATTTGGCCGAAGCACCGCTCGGCAGGCCGCTAACCGAAAACTCCACATGACTATCGAAATCATGGTAGCGATTCAGCGTTATCTGGAAATCCGTTTCTTCGCCCACCGGAATGGTCTGAGAGGCCGGACTAGCAGCAACGGCAAAGTCAGGACCCGCGGCCGGATCCCATTTGAAAGTGGCAACCGATCCGTCCGACAGAGTATACGTAAAAACCTTCCCATGCCAGTTGACGCTGAAGGCGTTGTTAGAATGGCCAGAATTGTAGACGACCAGCACGATAGAACCGTCGGGATTCTGGTAGGCGACATTTTCAATGGGCCCAGCGATATTGGACTCAATCCGATGGGCTCCCGGAACGACCAACTTGGACGACTGACCCAACGAATAGTACTCGACTTCGTACCGCACCGTCGCTGGCGTTGTGCTCCAATCAACAGTGACGACACCGCGGCAGGTGTGGCAGCCGTTACCATTTACGGGACCGTCGTTCTGGTCCAGGGCCATGTTCCACAACACGATGCTCCGGGCACCCTCGCGAACGGAGCCGATCAAAAGGTTGTGCATGTTAAAACCCAGGTTGTCGTGAAAATTGGGGAAATTTGTCACTCCCGTACACTCAGTAAACCAGATGCCCTTGTTAGGAAAAAACCCCTGAATGGCACCCTGCGCGAGATCTCTGTCGCCAGCGTAGCAATGAAACGAAATGCCCGCGATGTAACGAACTGCTTCTGAATTCCTTAATAATTTTTCAGGATACCAGGGGTTGTCCCAATTATGTTCGTACCCAAGAATCAGCGGTTTATCGTTACCTAGCCTCTCGAGCGACGGACCGAGGTGTTCTGCAATGAACTCTGCTTCCTGTGGCTCAGTGAGAAACAACGTTGGATAGCCATTTCCAGCGAAAAGAGGCTCATTCTGGACGGCAACGAAATGGGTTGGTATGCCGTTGTTCCTATACGCTTGGATGAACTTAAGGAAATACTGGTTCAGAGACTCCAAATACTGAGAATCAAAACTGCCGCTGCGAAGGTTGTCATTGGTTTTCATCCAGGCGGGAGGGCTCCACGGAAGCGCCATTACGCGCGTACTCGGATTCAAAGCCAACGCCTGCTGCAAAATCGGAATAATGTAGGCCTTATCATGATCAATCGAAAAGTGCGTTAGATTGGGATCGGTCTGGCCGGGGGGCATATCGTCGTAAGTATATTCCGTAAGAGCAAGATCCGTCGCACCCATCGGCTGCCGCAAGAAGTTAAGTCCGGCTCCGGAACTCGTGAACAGATTCTGCATCAGGGTATTCCGCTGGCTTGGCGTCAACTTCGTCCATACTAACCAAGCGGATGAATCGGTAAACGAAGCGCCGAAACCATCCATTTTTTGATACCGAATACTGTCGTCCACGTGAATGGAAAACAGCAGATCCCCTTGCACATTGAAGGCAACCGAAGGTTCCGACTGCAAAAGAGCCGACTGATCTGCGTTCGTTTGCACCACGCTCACGGTCTGCGCTTTCACCGTACAAGCAGTACCCAGTACGATCAGTGTGGTAATAATTCCCGCATTGATCCAAAGACGATGAGATTTCATAAAAATCCTCCTGAAGCTAGCAATCAGCACCCTTGAGCATCGCCCTTGTATCAAATAAACAACTGTTCGTCTACTGTAACCCTCATGGTTCGGCCAGCCGTTCCTAAATCTCCGCAATTCGGTAAGTACTTTAGAATTCTCGTTCCGGTGCGCAACGTGCTCTCAAAAGCGAAAACGGAACGGGCCCAACCGCCCAGCTACACGTGCGGAATATCACGGAGACAGGTCTTAGCCAATAGCTAGAGCGTTCAAGGAATTGCGTCCGGACTGAAGCACTTGGAATGATGCAGACCTTATTTGGCGGCGCTGGTTATCCACGGCTGGGGACGTAGTTCAGTTGGTTAGAACGCTGCCCTGTCACCGATTGAAACTTGGTTTGGTGTGCATAACTTCATCCGTTCTAGTGAGATGAGATTTGCGCGACGAAGCCTGGGAATTTCACCCTACCAGTTATCAGATCCCGTCCTTATTGAAGGGGTCGCAGTTCGATCTTGGTCAGCTCCCTCCGGCTCGTCCTCTGCTACGGCAGTCTCGATTCAGCGCCTGCATTTCGCCGTGAACACCTCTTGTTGTGTCTGAAGAACGCATTGCCACGAATTGTCCTGTTGCAACCGTCACAGGTCCGGACGACTTGTGCGTGCTTTCGACAAGCCCCCAACCCGTCAGCTTCATCCTTGCCCGCATTTGGCGCAAGGTCCATGGAGCCGGCAAGCCAATCTCTGGTCTCGGCATCGAGAAAGTCAGTTTTGATCAATGCGCCGTATCGCGCACAGAACTTCGCGAGGGACTTTTCGGTGACTCGGGGATCATAGAGTTTAAGCACGCCACGGAAGATGAGTTGCTCAATCGCGGCGGCATCTACGTTGAGTTGCGTAGCGACATCCGCCCAAATTCGCTTGGCTCGACAAGAGCGAGGCGGCTTTGAGAGGCCATCGGACGCAACTGGTATTGCATTGGTCGACGGCGTTGCAGCAGGCCCTTCTTCGCTCGGGATCGCGGAAGATTCCTTAGCATCAGGCAGTTGGTCATGCAGCGATGCCGCCAGGCGTCCTGTTTTGCACGCTTCTTCCAGGGACTTCCGCGTAATGCGAGGATCCCGAACCTCAAGCAAACCCTGAACAATGAGGCGCTGGACTGTGCGGCTGCCGAGATGCAACTCCTGTGCGAGAGTCCGTCGAGCATAACCTTCTAAATGAACACGACTGCTCTTGCCTAAGACAGCCAGGCGATAACGGACAGCATTTCCAGATCGATGCAAGGCTTTGGCGATGAATTCCGCGGTTTTGTAGCCTGCCATGGCAAGAAGGATTCGGTCGTCATCTTCGGTCCAAGGCTGTCGGGAACGCTGCCGGTTTTTTTGCGGGCTTTTCCGAACAAGTCTGAGCTTGGCTGCCCGGCCCCAAATCGAGTGAGGCTGCCAGGAGGGATGCCGCCGAAGAAGCTCGCGCACCGCTTCTCGCTTCCCTTTCCACCCTTCCTCATAGCCTTTTCGAAGGATTTGGTCGTCTGCTGGACTCCAGGTTGTCCGCTGGTAGAGTTTTCCATTCGAGGGTTGCTTAAGCCGACGGATTTGTCGCCATAATTCCGCTCGTCTGAGGCCCGGCTCGTGCTTCAGAATTCTTTCGATCGCGTCGTGCGAACCGGTTCTGCCGCGTTTCACGCCTTCGCGCAAAATTCGACCGACTTGTTCCGGAGAGAAAAACCGGAAGGAGTAGTTGCCCGTCGCACTGGCCCAACGATCTGCCATGGGACAAAACACCGTGTCGAATTTGCTCGAAGGACTGGTTGCCTTGGCGAATGTTCAACCTCTGTCAACCACGGATGTTTTTCGGAAACGTGTTTCCCGAGGCGGCGTAGTGCGCGGATTGGCCCTATAGCTTTTCTGGGCCACACCCCCGCATTCTCCAACACTGGATCGCCCTTCTTCCTTGCTCGGAAAATCGGCCAGTGCGGAAGGTCAGGATACTGCCCCGAAGCAAGTACGAGTTGTGAAATACATCTCTTGTGGTCGGAAAATCGTCCAGCAAGAAACAGAATTTCGAAAAGGCCAACGAAATTACGGTGTTGTCATGGGCATATCCGTCTCTACGAATCTCGAATCTAGCGGATGACCTGGCAGGTATTGCGACCGGCGAATCTAGTAGGCGTGAGTCAGCACAGTAATGAAGCAGGGGGATGAGGACCGCACCTTGTCGCTTTCCGGCACCGCTCGCCTCGCTCGGAACCCCAGCGCACTGCAAGACAAAGGATACTTAGGATAATTCCCTGCCCTGTTGTACTTGTCGAAGCTCTTTTTGTGCCTGCTCCAAATCGGCTAGGCGCTGCTCGAGTTCAGCACGAAAGATCTCCGCTTGCTCATAAAGCCGGGCATTCTGAATGGCAACCGCAGCCGGAATCGCGAGGGATTTGGCAAGGCGCAAATGTTCCTGCGTAAACGCATGGGCGTGAGTGTCGCCGAGCGAAAGAAGCCCGAGCACCTGTTGCGACGCAACGAGCGGTACGCACAGCCACGAGCGCAGATGGGAAAAACCCTTGAAAGCGACCCATCCTGCCTCCACCGCGGTGTTCGGGATGAGCAGACTGGTTCTGCTAGCGAGAACGTGCATCAGAAACTCGCTGTCCTTTGCATCAAAGGTTGAGGGCGATTTTGGGATGCGACGATACGTTTCGCCACCCTGCACCTCGCGTGCGAGGAAGAGACGGATGTCAGCTTCCACTAACAGGATGCGAGCCGATTCACATGGCACGAGTTTGAGTAACGACTGGAGCAGCGTGTCCAGAACGTAGTCCATGCTGAGGTTCTGTGTAAGTGCAAGCGTAGTCTTGCGAAAGGCGTCAGCCTCCGCACCGGCAGATTCCGCCCTGTCGAGGTTCCGAGCTATCTCCTCTTCGGCGGATTTTCGCGCCGAAACATCCTGGGCAGTTCCTACGAGGCGACGAACCATTCCAGCAGAATTCCGGACTGGGAATCCGCGCACCCAAACCCAGCGGGTCGCATTGTCCGGCTTGACGATGCGGAACTCTTCGTCGAGCTGACCGGTTTGAACGGCTTCGTGCAGCCGAGCCAGCACACGCACGCGGTCCTCGGGGTGTATGACCTCTTCGTAGGATTTTGGATCTTCCGCTAGTGACTCGCAGGACCGGCCGGTGATCGTTTCATATGCTGGGTTGACATAGAGAACCTTCATATTCTCTGCGTCCAGCGTCCAGAAAATCTCTTCGATATTCCTAGCCATTTCCTGGAACCGGTCTTCGCTTACACGCAAGGCCGCTTCTGCCTGCTTTCTCCGGGTGATGTTACGGAGCACGGCCACATGCCGGCCTGGAAGGTAGTGCGCCTTCGCCGTGTATTCAACAAAGATCGCCTCGCCATCGCCTCGCAAAACCCGTGTCTCTCTGTGTTCACTCTTGCGGCCGAGAAAACGATTCCAAGCCTCTTTGAAATCTCCCATGCCTGCAAAGAACTTCTCAATGGCCTGGCCCACGATTTCTCCGTGGTCAGTTCCGAATAACGTCAGCGCGGCTGGATTTGCCTCAAGGCAGACTCCCTGGTCATCGAGGATCAGGATCCCATCCAGCGTACTGTTGAAGACGGATTTGTATTCCTGCTCTGTGGCATCAAGAACGTTCACTGTTTCTCGGTGCTCGTGACGTGCTAGAAGCAGAAATCGAACATGCAGGAAAATCGCTATACAGAGAGCGATGAGCACAAGGGCGAGCAACACGGAAGACAAAGACCCGCTATAAAGACGCGCCACGAACGCAGTCGCGAGGAGTGTGATGGCTGCGAAGGAAATGAGAATCGAACCAGCGCGCATCCAGCGCTGCGGCTTGGTCCTAGAGACCCCTGTGTGCGGAGTTTGCATCGCGTCACCGCTGGCGGGGACACTCACCCACCGGGCCCAAGCGAAACCCACGCAAGGCAAAAGGCTTCGGGCGTGTTCCGCTCCAACACCTTCACCATTCTGGCAGGATGCTATGCCCAGAAGTGTGGAGAGTCAATATGTCCTGAGCTGTCCCGAAGTACGTCCCCCGCTCAGCGGGTTCCAGCTCAGCACACCGCTGCGGGCCGTTGTTGCCCTTCGCTTCGCGCAGCTCTTTTCCCTAGCGAACTTCGACTCTAGTGAAATTCATAGGGACCGCTGACGCGTCCGGAAGCGCTCGATTTTCTTCTGCGCTTCTTCCAGATGCCCTTTCGACAAATGCACGTACCGCTGCGTCGTGTCCAGGTCCGCGTGGCCCATAAGCTTCGCCACGCTGAATACGTCTATGCCGGCTTCGATGGCCCGCGTTCCGTAGGTATGCCGGAGATCGTAGAGACGGAATGGCGGCTCGATCCCGCTTTTCCGCAACGCCCTCTGATGCGCCGGTTCGAGCTCCGTCATCGGCCTCGACCTGTCGTACCCGTTTCCAATTCTCCGTGGAAAGAGATACGCGCCCTTTGCCCTCGAAACCCGCCGATTGAGAACAGGAAGCGCTCGTGAGGTAATCGGGACATCGCGAACAGCCCTATCGGACTTCCCTTCCCTAACGTGGACGTATGGCGCAGAAGACTCGATGTGTACATCCTCGCCGCGAAGTTGAAAGATCTCACCAGGACGTAAGCCCATCTCGACCATGATAATTGCGACGTCCCTGAGGACCGGGGCCGCCGCTCTCAAATACTTGCGCTCCTCACCGAAGGAAAGCGTTCGTTCCCTTCCTTTCTCGCGCAAGAACTCTACACGACCGGCGAAGAAGGGACTCCTCTGGATCAGTTCCTCCTTCACAGCAATACCAAGGATCTGCCGCAAACAGGACAAATCGCGGTTGATCGTCGCGGGACTGCGCTGCAGCGCGAGTCGCGTCTCTTTAAAGTCCCGGATCATCTCAGGCGTGATCTCATCGAGATATTTCCTGCCAAAGATGGCCTCCAAGTTGCGGACGCAACTCAAATACGCGCGATGGGTGTTGGCACGACGTTCTATCTTGACGGTGTGAAGAAAACGGTCTGCAAAATCCCGGAACAGGGGAACCTGCTTCTTCGGGAGAATTCCCGCGCGCCTCTGGGCCAGTTCTGCCTTTTTGATGCACTCAACACGGTGCGCGACGGTCTTGTTTCTAAGATGAGTGGAGGCCTGATATCGCCGCTTTTCGAAATAGAAGTCGTAGTAGTAATACGGAGAGCCTGGTTGCTTGTAGATGGTCACGGGGTCCTCCAGACGGTTAAGACTTGAATGAAGCAGCTAAGTGTTGATGTACTCTGAAGATCATGGGAGAGGAACGACCGCGCAGATCATCTAATCGAAAACAGATGAAGTTAAGAATCGCCGGACGTTACGGCTCGGTCTGTTTTGTTCCACCGGGACAGCGTGCTGCAAACAGAGGATATATTAGGATAGGCAAACCTGATCGGTGTTTTGGAAGGGAGTGCGAATCCAGGGCAACATCTAAGATGCGCGGGCGGCGAGCTGGCGCTGTGGCCTGAACCGGCACGCCCGACGTTCTCCAAGAGCCAGTCTGAATTCTATACCTTGTGTGTGTGATCGAGCGTCTGTCTTCTATGGGGACGCAAATTCAATCTAAGTCGTTGCTCCGGTTGCGCTTATGAGTTTCGCGCCATCCTTGGCCTGCTCCAAAGTTGCTCCAACCTCTACAGGTGAAGCCTCTCAGCGTATCCTGTTCTCAGTCCCGGGCGGAGGAGCCAACTTACAGAGCCCTGGCTGAGAGGCTGAAGGCGGCGGTTTGCTAATTCACCCTGACCTGTTCGTACTGATCGATTTTCGTTTGTTTTGTTAGCGTTGCAAGGCTCCCAGTTGCACCGGCATACCCTCATTTGCAGTCTATTGTTCAGCAAGTGTTCAGCAAAAACTCACCGACTTTTTCTTCGATCCAACGGGGCGACGGAATTCCTGGTTGCCAGCCACGCAGTTAATTCGCACCAACTTCAATCAACAGAAGCGCGTTTCTCGTTACCTATCTGGCCAAAACTTCCTACAACGGGACTTCTGGCCCGAAATAACTTCCGGGTAGCCCGTCAACCGGGAGTGCATGAAGGTTGTCGCACCCAAGATCAATGCGCGTGATAGCCTAGTCTTCAATGTTCTACGGAGTTTGGCGTGCCGCCATCATTGTCTTACCTGCACCATGCGCTTTCGCGACCGTTCTGCAGTCGCAGCCAGCGTTGCGTGTTCACGTTTGACTTGGCGTTACGACTCATTTTTCCCAAGTGAGTTCTGCGGTTTGGATTCCTTGGTTTCGCTCGACTGGAGGAGACCGCGATGCGTCATCTTTTCTTGATTCTGGTTTCTGCTGCTGTTCTTTTAGGCCAAACAGGATCTGCTCGGCGAGGGTACGAGAAGCGGGGGAATCAGCCCAGAACGTCGCCAGTGGACGGGTTGGTGGGAACCTGGCGGCTGGTCAGTATTGAAACGCTAAGGTCCAACGGAGAGGTAATCTATCCCTTCTATGGCAAGCACCCGGAAGGATTGCTGATCTACGATCCCAGCGGATGGATGAGCGTGCAAATCGTTTCAGATCCGAAGCCGCTCGTGCCTAAAGCGGATTCCCGCGAGCTCTTCCTAGCCTCGACGCCAGCGGAGAAAGCGGCGGCGGCCGATGGCTACTATGCTTATTTCGGAACGTGGACTGTTGACGCGGCGAACTCGACGGTTACCCATCATATTGACCAATCTTTTTATCCCGGGGAGAGAGGTGAGGCAGGAGTTCGACGAATGTCTATTGACGGGAAACTCCTGACGTTGGTCGCGAAAGCGCATGAGATGGGAGAGGATCACGAAAGGAAGCTCGTTTGGGAACGCGTTCAAGAAGCACGACCTTCCGGAACCGTGGATTGAAATCGACCAAGTAGCGATAATGCAGTGCCGGCCACGCTTTTCCTGACGCCACTTGCCACTCCTGAGTTGTCGGCAACCCTTCCCTTACAGGATTATGTAAGAGTAGCCCGTCATCCACCCGGAATCCGAACACGGCCGCTCCGGTTGGTGAGCGTTATCGCCTGTTAACGCAAGTTGACTTCCAGTTTGCTCGTCATTTATTCACCGATTTGGGGGCGACGAGCAGTTCCGTAAGCATGACTACTTCCGCGGCGACCAAGGATCGGAGCGTTGGTTCGAGTTCGGGAACCCACTTTGGGGAGTGGAGGTCTGGAAGTTTGGAGCCACTTGCGAGCTCTGCCGGGTTCACAGCGCCAATGTGCAAGAGCACGGCACGTACGCCGGCACGACCGTATGCCGAGAAGTCCTCAGAAGTCATCTTTGCGGGCATCTCGACCGCGCTATCGGGCCCCAAATCCCGGCGCAGCGCAGCAACAAGGCGCGCGGTTACCTCGGGATCGTTGTAGACAGCCTCGGCACCGGGGACGACCTTGATCGATGGAGGAGAGGGCGCGTCAACCGCAGCAGCTTCGGCATTCAACTGCCTTTTGATCGATTCAAGCAGGTGCTTCCGCACTTTTTCATCGTAGCTCCGCACGCTCATCAGCATCCTGACTTCGTCGGGGATGACGTTACCTGCGGTGCCACCATGGATCGCGCCGATCGTAACGACGGCTGGAGACAGCGGGTCTGTCTCGCGCGACACGATCGTCTGAATGCCAAGGATCGCGCGTGCTGAAAGGACTATCGGGTCGACGGTCGTCTGGGGCTTACCGCCATGTCCGCCGCGACCATACATCGTCACGTCGACCGAATCCATGGAGGCGCGAAACAACCCGGCGTGAAACCCCACTTTCCCCGACGGCAGAGACGGCTCGTCATGCATCGAAATGGCGAAATCGGGTTTCGGGAACCGAGTGAATAGACCGTCGGCCAACATGGCGGCGGCTCCACGATTGACTTCCTCGGCAGGCTGGCCAATCAGCATCAAGGTGCCATGCCAAGTGCTGCGGCGTCGCGCCATAATTTTGGCAGCACCGTACCAACCGGTCATGTGCAGGTCGTGGCCGCATGCGTGCGAAACCGGCACCTCCTTGCCTTCAGAATCAAGGCCCTTTGACTTGCTGGCGAACGGAAGCCCGGTCTTCTCCTCGATGGGCAGTGCGTCGAGTTCGGTGCGCAGCATAACGACCGGACCGGAACCGTTGCGCAATATAGCCACGAGGCCAGTTTGTCCTACTCCTGTCGTCACCTCGAAGCCAAGAGCCCTAAGACGCTCGGCCAGCGCCGCCGCAGTCCGCTCCTCATGAAAAGCGAGCTCTGGGTGCTCGTGCAGGTCTCGATATAGCCCCTCAAGTTCCGGCTCGAGAGCTGCGATCTCTGGTACGGCCTGAGTGACGCCTTGAGCCCCAGCAAGAGCTGCGTTGCCGTTTGCGAGGCTCAAGACCATCAGGATACATACGCAGCGACCGACCATCGCTCTTTCCTTTCGCGTTTCGTCTCGTGATTTTGTCCGTGGCGATTTGCACGCCTGAAGAGCGTTTTATGATAACGCATCTACTGGTGCGTTCGTCTGTCTCCATGCCGTGCCATTTACATCCGCGCTCGCTGAACTGCGCCGAATCCTTGGCTTTTCTGGTTCTGCACAACAATTTGTAAGAGTGTGCATTCTACGCGGCTTTCTGGAAAGCGACGAATTCGGTCTTAGTGGCAGACAAGCGCTGCGCCTTCAGCAGGAGATAGTTCATGTCTCGATAACCGCGGCCACGGCGGAGCAGAGCTTTGATGTTGCCGTTGACGGCTTCCACCACCC